>Ga0272449_1002136_pt1 | contig 18856 bp, 19 predicted proteins | sample YNPCB0241_FD_198679 | JGI IMG/M metagenome (GOLD analysis project Ga0272449, IMG submission 198679) | Hot spring sediment microbial communities from Yellowstone National Park, WY, United States - YNP-CB-024-1 | ecosystem: Environmental > Aquatic > Thermal springs > Hot (42-90C) > Sediment... | reverse complement strand
AAAGACCTGCTTCTGGCTAAAACTTCCACCTGAGAACAAAAAATTACAACAGTGCTCCGGCCGGGATTTGAACCCGGGTCACCGGCTCGAAAGGCCGGTATACTTGACCGGGCTATACTACCGGAGCGCCGGTATGCTAAACCTTTTATGGCCCCTCCAGCGGGGAACCCCCTTGCTTAGAGTATTTGATAATACGATCACATCATTAGAAAGATAAAAACTTTTAAGCCTTATCATCCCGTGGAGTAGAAGATGGAGAGGTTTCAAGCATGCCCGTAGGCTGAGATTCTCGAGTCTTTAGACTGGAAAATTTTATTTCCCCAGAATAGATTCTATGATTGACAGCATGGTGATGGTAAAACTTTGGATGCTTATGTTAGGTGTTAGTTGCCTCATCCTTTCCCTCGGCATATACAACCTCGTCTCTAATCTCTTGATCATGCCGCTTATTGGGCTCTCCCTTCCATATCTGATTATAGTTGTCTCGGTGGTGAGAAGGCCTTGGCTGAAAAGTAAGAATAATGATGGCAACGAGACGGTACTAAAAGACTATAGTGGTATTTAGTAACGAGACAGTAGATATCTAAGCTGCTCTTCTGCTTAATTCTTCCCTTATATACTCCAGCTCAGCTATTCGCGCATCTATACGAGCAATCTCCTGTCTATCAAAATCTGTAAAGAAGAACTTGCCAGCTATGAAGGCTCGACGCTTCTTTAGATCCATTATCTCAAGGTTAATTCCCCTTATTCTCTCCTCCGTCGCCCGCAATTCATAAATTATGCGACTCCTATTAGGCAGGCCCCACATCGTACAATATTCCTTTTTCAAGCTCATTTATTTGAGTTTAGTTTTATAAGACTTGGGCATCTCTGTTGCTTAAATGTTTTGAGGATAATTGTTCATTTTTCATCATGACTAGCGTTTTCGCGTAGAATTCTTTCGATGTAGGATTTTACTTTCTCAGGCTCGATATCTGTTCGAATATCAATCGTGTAGAGGGCATCATCTTCCTTGTAGGTTATTACGAGGATCTTTTCTGCGAAGGGGAGGCGTGGCAGACCTATACCTACCGAGATTATCGAATTGATGGGCTGCATGAAGACGCATACAGGCATGGAAGTGAGAAATCCTGCATCATTTATGAATATTAGCCTCTTTGACGTGACCACCATATCCCCTGAGAGATATATCGTCCTTACACTAGGAGTTCCCGAAATCGACCCACTAATATATGTGAATAGCCTGAGAACATTTGCGCCGATAACCTCGAAACCCTTCTCCCTCTTTAATGGAGCCTGAGCATGCCCCTCAAGAACCCTACAAACGAATAATATCCTCTCATCCCTCTCCAATATCAACCCCGACCTAGAAACCAGAGAATTATACCCGCAAAAATTACAGTAATCATAAGTAATCCTATACCTCCCACACGAGGGACAAAACTTACTTCTCATACATAATAAAAGCAATAACATACTGTTTAAAAATTTTCATCGCTTTTTAGACCCCCATTTCACAACCAAACAAATCTATCCAATGCGACATGTTTAGATGGATAAATTTTTAATAAGCCAAGCTTTCTGAACAGCTTGGGATTCTTTTTCCTATAAATATTGCATCAGATTTTCATGAAATCTAATAGCCTCCTTGAGGATCACGGGCCTTTCTTAAATCTTGAAGAATAAGTACGTTCTAAGAAACGCCTTTCCTAGGATTATACTCCGGATAAAGACCTCAAGGGCCATGTCATCGGATCTGGTATTACTTGTCATGATCATGAAAAATAACATGAATACCACTTCCAGAGGGCCAATAACCTCCCCCTCCAGCAGATACTCGAGTGAGAAAAGCGAGAAAAACAAGGACACCATTCTCGGGGAAAAGAGGGGGTTGATTATCATATCATTTTTCTAGCGGGCTGGTCCGGGCTATACTACCGGAGCACCAACAGAACCCCTTTTCGGGATTCTTTGGGGATAGCGGAAATAAGCCGCGTATGGATTTTTCACCCGTTACATTGTGTGATTTGTCACAAAATCTTTATTAAATCGTTTTGTGATATCGGGCGGTTTTAAGATAATTCAAGGAATTGTGGACGTCGTGGCCGCTCTTTCGCTTGGAGCGGGGGCGGCCGTAGGAGCGCAGATAGGCGCTAGGTTGGTGCCGAAGGTTCCAGCATGGCTAATAAAACTGATCTTCGGAATAGTCTTCCTATACGTTTCACTAAAATTCATACTCGACGTTTTCGGAATAAGGATCTAAAATTTTGCTCCTAATATCCAATAAAAATACGGCAAACATTAACAAAAAAATGTACGTGTTTTCCTACTCCCTAGCCTCTATCGCATAGTTACTCATTATACACCTAAATCCTAGCGTGTTGTAGAACCTAACAGCTATCTCGTTCAAAGTTGGGAACTCTGCGGTTATTATATCCACCCTGTTTTTTAGCTTATCAATTACGGCGTTTACGAGCCGCTTACCAAGCTCTTTCCGTCTGAACTCCGGAAGGACATAAAGTTCCTTTATTCTACCCTCTATTCTCGGCTCATAGAATATTCTGTCCACGATGTCCGCTTTCACGACACCTACGACCTTCCCCTTCCGCTCAGCTACTATGATGACCGATTCTTCAGAACCTAAGGCAGACTCGATGTACTTCTTAGTATGTATGGCTATGTCATCCCTAGTCTTGAATAGCGGGTCGAATTCTTCGTTTAGCCTCTTTAACCTTATGACGAGCTCCACGATGGAGTTGATGTCCTCGGGCTTCGCATCCCTGATCTCTATATCCTGCGCACTTCCCATTACGATTGACCTCTAACCTTCATTCTGGTGGCGGTGGTATGAAACCTTTTTCCATCAAGAGCTTTGTCTGATCCCTAGCGGCCTTTATCTTCTTGTAGGCTTCCTCGTAGACCTCATTCCTGCTCTTCTTTATACGCGCAACTCCCTGATCTATCGCCTTCATGGCTACGACGGTTGCCTCCCTTGGGTAGACTTCCCAATCCTCCATAGTTGGTAGGATGTACTCCTCACTCAGGCCTTTTTCCTCCGCAACCCTTGCCAGCTCAACCGCCGCCGCTAAGCACATCTCGTCCGTGATCGTGTAAGCCCTAACGTCCAAAGCCCCCCTGAATATTCCTGGAAATCCTAGCGAGTTGTTCACTTGGTTCGGGAAATCGGACCTTCCCGTTGCCACTATTTTTGCTCCTGCCTCCTTTGCCTCCCAAGGCCATATTTCAGGTATTGGGTTAGCGCACGCAAACACTATGCTGTTGTCAGCCATCGCCGTGATCCACTCTTTCTTTATAACGCCCGGGCCTGGTTTCGACATTGCTATACACACATCAGCACCTTTTAACGCCTCGGGTATTCCTCCGACAATCCTGTCCTTGTTCGTTTTTAGCGCCATTTCATACTTCCACTTATCTTGGAATTGTAGCTTGTCGATGTCATCCCTCTCGGCGTGGAGCACCCCTTTAGAATCAACCAGCCTCAGGTTTCCGGGCGGTACACCATACGCTATGAGGAGCCTAGCTATCGCGATATTGGCAGCGCCTGCTCCTATCAGCGTCACGATAACATCGTTAAAGCGTTTTCCTACGTATTTTACGGCATTTATGAATGCGGCAACAGTAACGGTCGCCGTACCCTGCTGATCGTCGTGCCATACTGGAATGCGCATCTCTTGTCGAAGTCTTTCAAGTATGTAAAAACATTTTGGCTTCTCGATGTCCTCGAGGTTTATACCTCCAAAGGAAGGCTCCAACGCTTTGACCACCTCTATTATCTTCTCCGCGTCTTTCGTTGCTAGCGCTATGGGGAATGCGTCAACGCCACCAAGGTACTTGAATAAGAGAGCCTTTCCTTCCATGACGGGTAGCCCGGCCTCGGGTCCGATATCTCCAAGACCCAAGATCCTAGTTCCGTCCGTTACTATAGCCACGGTGTTAGCCCTATTCGTGTACTCGAACACTAGGTCTACGTTCTTCTGTATCGCCTTACATGGCTCAGCCACACCGGGTGTGTACCATATCGCAAAATCATCATACGAACTAACTGGGCACTTTAGGGCGGTTTGTATCTTCCCCTTGTAGAAAGGATGATACTTCATCGCTAAGATGGCAGGGCGGCTCGCCCTTTCTTCAAGATATGTCATATTTTAGTAACACATGAATAGATATATAATGTTTTTCTTTCTTTGCACTTAAGCGTTTATCCTATAGAGTTATAGAAAGTATATTTTGATGCCGGACAGTTTTTAATTTTTAACGTTTTTTAGCCTGAATCTTATTAGTGCTTAGCTATCGGATGTGGTTTCCATGAATATAGTGGTCGCTGGCTTCGGCACCGTTGGACAGAGCTTTGCCCAACTATTGTTAAGTCATAAGGAGCTTCTAAAGAAAGCCTACGGTCTGGTCGTGAAGGTTGTGGCTGTCGTTGACAGCAAGGGTGCCGCAGTCTCCCAGAGGGGTTTAGACCTAGAGCTTGTTTTGAAGTACAAAAGAGAACATGGCACAGTCGCAAAAGTACCGTCGGCAGGTTGTGAAATGGGTCTCACCGAGGTTATTCAGGGCGTTGAGGCAGATGTCCTGGTAGAGGCAACCCATACAAATCTTACGAATGGTGAACCAGGCATGACACATATCATCAAAGCACTGCAGCTCGGTCTTAACGTCGTGACTGTAAACAAGGGGCCGCTCGCGCTTGCCATGCCGATGTTAAAAGAGATGGCTGAGCATAGAAGGCTCGCGTTAAAGTTTAGCGGGACTGTTGGAGGGGGTTTGCCTGTTTTAGCGTTCGCAAAGGAATGTGTTAAGGGCGATAGGGCGGTCAAGGTAGAGGGCATACTGAACGGAACGACAAACTACATACTCACAAGGATGGAGGAGGGTTTGAAGTTTGAGGATGCTTTAGCAGAAGCACAAGAGAAGGGATATGCGGAGCGTGACCCGACACTTGACATAAGCGGCATGGATACCGCATGTAAACTTGTCATACTCGCTAACGAAGTTTTGGGAAAAAGGGTGACACTTAGGGACGTAAGGGTAGAGGGCATAACAAAGATCAAACCCGAAGATATCGGGATGGCAAAAAGTCTAGGAAAAGCGGTCAGGCTGTTAGGTGTGGCCGAGGAATCGGAAGTATTCGTGAAACCCTTAGCCATAGACCAATCGGACCCGCTTGCTGTCAAGTATAACTACAATGCCGTCGCACTGACCCTAGAGAATTCCGGCAGACACATCATAACAGGTAAAGGTGCGGGTGGAAGGGAAACGGCAACCGCTATAATAAGGGACCTCATCTCTATAAAGGAGCGCCTTGTTATGACGTAAAAACGATTATATTCAACCGTTTTTCTCGCATTCCTGCCTTGAAGTTAGTTATGAAATTCGGCGGTACGTCGCTTGGCGATGGTAAACGAATTAGGCACGTGGCCAGCCTGATAAAGAGGTACTCCGAAGAAAATGAATTGGTCGTTGTTGCCTCGGCGATGTCAAACGTTACGGATGAACTCATAAGGCTCACGAGCATCGCGGAGAGCGGTAGGGAAGATGAAGTTGATGAAATACTAGATAGGCTCAGCTCCCAGCATGAGGATGCGATAGGGGACGCTATCGAGGACGAGAAAATATCCGCGGAGGTATGGAGGTACGTACAAAGAGACTTAGACGGTTTAAGAAAAGCGGTCAAGGGCGTGTGCTACATAATGGAGGCAACACCTAGGACGAGGGACCTCATACTCTCGTTCGGCGAGAGGCTCTCCACAAGGATTCTATGGGGGGCTATGTTAGATTTTGACTTGCCTGCCGTATACCTAACAGGAAAGGATGCGGGCATAGTCACGGACTCGAACTTCGGTGAAGCTATGCCACTAATCGAGACGACCTATCTGAACCTATCCTCTAGGTTGGGTAGCCTTATTTCTGAGGGTAAAATACCGACGGTAACGGGATTCATAGCCGCCGACACCTATGGTGTTATTACGACACTCGGCAGAGGAGGCTCAGACTACACTGCCACGCTAATAGGGAGTGCCATAAACGCTGATGAGATATGGCTTTGGAGTGATGTAGACGGCCTGATGACCGCCAACCCTAAGATCGTCCCGAACGCTAGGGTTCTTCCGGAGATTTCTTATGCCGAAGCGATAGAGATGGCCATGTTCGGTGCAAAGGGGTTGCACCCTAGGGCTTTTGAGCCGACGATTGAGAAGGGCATTCCCGTCAGAATAAGGAACACGTTCAACCCAGACGAACCTGGTACGCTCATAACGAAATCCAAAATTGTGGCGGACAACATCGTCAAGGCAGTGCTCTTGGTAGAGAACGTCGGCATGCTATCCATCAGGGGAACGAGCATCGTAGGAAGGCCCGGAACCGCGGCTAAGATTCTTGATGCAATAGCAAGGCGCTCGATCAACATCATGATGATCTCACAGAGCGTCTCAGAGTCCAGCATATCTCTCATCATAAAAAGGGATTTGTTGGAAAAAGCCATAGCGGCAATCGAAACATCCCTCTTAAGCTCAGGAATCGCAAAGGATATCGAGGTTGACGAGGACGTAGCTGTTGTCGCAGTCATCGGAGAGGGTATGAAGGGCACGCCGGGCATAGCGGCCAGGGTTTTTAAAGCTGTAGCCAGCAAGGGTATAAACGTAAAAATGATTTCTCAGGGCGCGTCCGAGCTTAACATATCCTTCGTCGTGAAAGGGACGGAAGCTGTAGATGCCGTCAGAGCTGTGCATGATGAATTCAATTTAGGAGCATGAAGATTAAAAATAATAAAAAAGTGAGGGAGTTTTCGGGGCTGCTTTAAACTATTACTCCTCCTGGGAATATCATCAGAAGGAACGTCATAATTCCTGACCATATGCAGATGACGCCGCCGAATTTAGGAGCCTTTCCGTGAGTAGCAAGGAAGAAGCCAAGGGCTGCCAATGCGTACGTCAACAGGGCTATTTGAATTATTGCAGTATTTAGGTCGTAGACACCACCTATTAGGTAGTGGAAAATTCCCATGAAGATGAACTGGTAGATGCATACGGCGAGAGCCATGTCACCGAGGTATCTTCCATCCCATCCGGCCCATGTAACGATTACCGTAGTAAGCCAGAGTAGGGCGTACATGAGTGGCGTTATGCTGAAGAGTTGTGTCAAGGCTACGCCTACGGGACCCGCAGCCTCCGGATTGACGGCAGCCGGGGAAGTCGTAATCTGAAGTACGGCCATTATGATCAGTGATATGAATGCAGATAGAGCGCCTATGGATGCGGCGGTCTTTCCTGGATCAGGCGCCCCCTCCTTTAGTGGCTTTGCCTCGATTCCAAGGAGGTATAGGCCATAGGTGAAGAGGCCGAAGGTCAGCCCCATCATACCGAACGCAACAGGAGATAGTCCCATGCGTTTTCACCTTGTTCGGCGTTTTTAGGTTGTTCATTTTAGGTAATTAAGCTTTTCGGATGATGTTCTGAATTTTTAAAACTTTTTAAAAATTAGAATCTACGATGCCTCAACATTTTAGAACACTAAAAAATAAAAAGGACTAAAAAGTTCAGTGTTTCATGTACTTGCCTAAGTCGTAAGGTGTCCAGACAGCTTCGTAAGGAACTCTCGGGACCTGCGATGCAATCCTCTTGCCCATTTCGTCCGCTGCCTTCATCGAGTAGAATATGTGCTCTACAGGATCCACTATGTTCTTGAATGGCCCTATTTCTTTAGCACACATGTTCATGTAGAATTCTGTGTGTATGGTGGAACCTGGGTCTAATGTTGCCTTCTCAGCCGCCTTCCATAGCATCTCATCGGTCGGCTCGCCAGGCTTGAATCCCATCTCCTCGAATGTTAGAGGCAGCCCAACTCTGTGGCCCCAGCAAGCATACTCAAGTATCTCGCTCATTGGGGCATCCTCTGATATTAGCTGGACAAACCCTCCCCAGAATACTAGCTCTCCATGCGTCGGTAACTTCTCGGGCGGGATGTATTTCTCCAATACCGTCAGCCCATAATAAACGCCGTGCGCTGCACCTAGTCCTGCGCTCTCGAACCCAAGACCGCTGAACAGGACGTTCGTCTCTATTATAGCCTCCAGCTGCGGCGAAACTATCTTTCTCCTTGCGGCATCCATCGCGGCCTCTCCGTATGCCTTAAGCCTCTCCCACTGGTTCTCACAGATTAAGAATGCAAGGTCTGGTCCTGCTCCAAGCCATTCCGGTTTCACAGCAAGGTTCTTTGCGCCAGTCCTGTAGCATGCCCTTCCCTCGAACTTCTTTGATGCGGCATCTCCCATACCCGAAGCCAGCCATCTAGCAGGTGCCTCAGCGATTATCTTTGAATCTATTAGGACCATCGCTGGGTTGAAGTCGAAGAACAACACTTCTTTGAATATATGCTCCGGTGTATAAGCAACAGATAACGCACTCGTTGGTGCATCCGTCGCAGCGATCGTCGGTATGATTACAACCTCTCCTCCCAACTTGCTGGCTACAACTTTACCAGTATCGATGAGCTTTCCTCCTCCTGCCGCGATCACACCGTCACAGCCGTTGTCCCTTCCTATCTTCGTCAGCCTTTCTATCTCTGGCTCACAGCATTCAGGACCGTATGGTACTCCTTCTCCGAAGACTGCTTCTACGTATTTTACGCCTTCCTTCTCAAGACCTGCCTGCAGCCCTACCTTCCTGCATGACTCAAGTGCCCTCTTCCCGCCTATGAGCAGCGGCTTTTTTACGTAAATCTTCGTGAGCTTTCCTGCGATCTTCATGGCACCAGGTCCCATTACGAACCTTCTCGGGAATATCATCATTTTTAGCCCTGGCAACATTTTTACATCACAAAGGTTAAGGTTAGAAACGATTAGGTAAATAAGACTTTCGGAAAAGAAAACCCTAATATTGTCCAAAAAACATTTGTTTGTTGATGAGCCTAAAAGTCGCACAAGCTCTTAAAAAAATAGTTGGTGAGGATAACGTTCTTGAGTTGCCAGAAGACGTGCTCCCTTACACGCTAGATGCATCGATAATTTATAAAGGGATGCCGACATGCGTTGTCAGGCCGCATTCAACGGAGGAAGTTTCAAAAATAGTAAAGTTTGCTAACGAAAATAGAATACCTGTCGTGCCTAGGGGTGCAGGAACGAACCTCGTAGGCGCAGCCGTCCCCCCAAATGGTGGCATAGTTGTGGACCTCACTGGCATGAACAGAATCCTTGAGATCAATACGGTAGACTTGAGATGTACTGTTGAGGCCGGTGTGGTGCACGCCAAGCTGGAGAGCGAGCTCGCAAAGTACGGCCTCTTTTGGCCACCCGACCCAGGTAGCAGCGATTCCTGCACAATGGGTGGAGTCATCGCGATGAATGCCGGAGGTATGAGGGCGCTGAAGTACGGCACGACTAGAGACTGGGTGCTTGGTCTTAAGGTCGTGTTGCCCAACGGCGAGGTTATAAAGACTGGGAGCAAAACGTTCAAGGGCAATGCTGGTTACGACCTAACGAGATTATTCGTTGGCTCGGAGGGGACGCTCGGGATAATAACTGAGGCTACGCTTAAGCTCAGACCGATCCCTGAGGCTGAAAGTAGAATATGCGCGTACTTTGACAGCATAGAAAAAGCGGGAGTCGCTGTGTCAAAAATATACATGGCTGGTATAGTCCCGGCTGCTATGGAACTGATGGATAAGGGTGTAATAATCGCGGTTAACAAATGGCTCGGCAAAAAATTCCCTGAGATGGATGCTTGCCTAATCGTGAGCGTTGACGGTTCAAAAGAGGAAGTAGGAGCTCTAGCAAACAAAGTAGAACGCGTTCTGAAAGAGTCAGGGGCCTCGCAGGTGCTAAGGGCAACCACGCAAGAAGAGTTCAACGAAATATGGTTGATCAGGAGTGAAGGCGCAACAGCTCTGCCGAATGTAACCGGTAAAATGAACGTCACGCACGACGTATGCGTACCTATAAGCAAACTACCGGAAGTGTTCAAGGAGATTAGGAAAATTTGCGAGAAGTACGGCATACCTGTGGCCATACTCTCGCACGCAGGCGACGGTAATGTGCATGCAATATTCTCCGTGAATCTAAAAGATCCGGAGGAAACCGCAAAGGCTAAGAAGGCTCACGATGAGATGTGCAGATACATAATCAAAATCGGCGGAACGATATCAGGTGAGCACGGCATAGGTATAGACAAGGCGGAGCTACTTGTAGAGGAGGTTGGACCTGTTGCGATGGAACTTATGAGAAGCATAAAGAGGTTGTTGGATCCAAACAACATAATGAACCCGGGAAAGATGGGTGTCTAAATGAAAGAAAAGGATCTTAATTCCCTAATGAAAAAACTTCAATTCTGTGAGCATTGTGGTTTCTGCCGTGCTGTCTGTCCGTTTTTGGAAGCCGCCAACATGGAGGAATCGGTCGGTCCAAGGGGCAGGAAGACGCTCTTCCTATCATTGTTTGAGGGCAACGTCAAACCATCGCCCAGACTAGCCCAGAAATTCTACATGTGCGGCGTCTGCAGGGCGTGCGCGGTAAAATGCCCGCAAGGCATCGATATCTCGGAGGTATCAGTTCAAGCTAGGAATGCCATCATAAAGGCGAATGCACTTAATCCGTTCATGAAAAAGGTTGCGGATAGTTTGGTTAGTGGGGTTAAAAGTGGCGACATATTCGGCGCGGCTGCTACAAAAGCAAAATGGGCGGAGAACATCAACATACCCAACAGCTCGGACACCGTGTTTTTTGCTAGTTGTATGGATACGTCGATGGCTTACGGCGAACTTCTGGTCGACGTTCTTGAGAAATTTGGATGGGCCGAGAATACCTTGATGAGTTTGAGCGGGTTTGCGCAAAAACTTGGCGTCATCAAATTCTTTGACACGTTTCTTGGAGGAAAAAATGACTTCTATAGGAAGAGTCTGGTTAATACTGTAAATCTATTGAACAAGCTGAACGTAAAGTTCTCATACTTGGGAGACGAGGAGCCGTGCTGCGGTGCGGCACTTCACACTTACGGTTTACTCGACGAATTCGCTGAACATGCGAAAAAGGTCTACAAAGCATTCAAAGAAAAAGGTGTTAGAAGGTTAATAGTCCATAACCCGATATGCGGCGGTGTTTTCAAAGATGAGTATCCTCGCTATGTTGATGGTTGGGACATAGAGGTCAAACACATAGTAGAAATTATCGCTGATGCTATAGAAAAAAATGGCATCAGGCTTCGACTTCCTGAGCACACCAAGGTCGTCTTTCACGACCCCTGCTATCTTGCAAGGTTCATGAATATTGTGGAGGAGCCGAGGATTGTACTAAAAGCAATAGAAAACCTAGAGCTTATAGAACCCCCAAATAACAAACGCGAGACAAAATGTTGTGGTGGAGGCGGTGTAGAATTGATTTACAGGGATGTTTCAATGAGAGCGGCGGTAAACCGCGTATCCGAACTTAGCATCGGAGATCCGGATATAATATCCTCATGCTGTCCCGTTTGTGCCCTTATGATAAAGAAAGGCATAAAAAATCTTAACCTCAAAGCCAAGTACGTTGACATCGTGGACCTCGTAGCAAATTCGCTGAGTCCATCTTCATAATTTTATTTAAAAAAGCTTGATTCTTTTACCCAGCCCCTTCTCTTTTGCCACCCTGTAAACTACGTTGGCAACTACTATATCCTCGCATCCGAGACCAGTCAGTACACAGAGTATTCTTTCGTCATCCGAGATCCTACCTTTCTTCCTTCCTGTTAATATCTCGCCCAATTCTGCGTATATGTCCCCATTCGATATGAGTCCTTTTGCAAACCAATCGGCTAGTGCACCCTCCGATTTTGTCTGCTCCCGGGTATCGACAACTATTTTATCGTACCATCCCATGAGTTTTTCTCCTAGCTCGCTATAGGTGCCAAGCGAGCATATCAAATTCGCCGTATCAGGAGAGGTGCTTCCGTCCAAAACGGGTACGCGAGAGGAAGTCACCGTAACGACCAAGTCCGTCCCCTCGATAGCTTCCTTAACGCTTTTGCACGGAGTTATTTCTAAATGAGATGTTTGGTTGGCATTTCTGAGAAACGCCTCCATAGCATCTCCGTCTATGTCAAACACCTTGACCTCGTCCAGTTTTATGACCTCGCTTATAGCCATTAGTTGGAATTTAGCTTCATACCCGGTTCCGATTATTGAAAGACTCTTTGAACCCTTTCTAGCCAGCTCTCTCACGGCTAAACCGGTAGCAGCGCCCGTCCTCATAGCAGTCAACCAGTTTGCAGACATTATGGCTAACGGTGCAAAACTTTCTGGATCATTTAGTATCACTATCCCGATGACGTTCGGTAAGCCTCTTTTGTGCCTGTTTTCCCAGTTTGCACCTATCCATTTTAAGCCACACATATCGATATATTTAACATAGGCTGGCATGGCATCCGCATCGCATTGGTGCTCGCTTATCAGCCGCATATCTAGAAAGACCTTGGGTGGAGAGAGCACCTGTCCGTTGGCGCGTGCTTTTAATACTTCCTCAACAAGTTTCATGCATTGTGACATTGTCAGACCGGTTGATGTAACGTCTTCCTCGGATAGGAGTAACACCTCAACTTCGTTGCGCAACGAACCCCACCATTTTAGTCTGATCCTAACTAAAGATGCTAAAATATTAACCGTTAGTTAATTTTTATGAGTTGTTTATCTTATCTTTCCGTACTTCTCAACAATCTCCACTAACTTTCTTAACTTATCCGTCGGAGTTGCTATCCACAAGTCACAGCCGGGTGAAACAAAATTCACGCCTCCGTTAATAACCTCGAGTACCCTTTCTTCCATCCTTTTATCGTCTGCCAAGTATATGTCCCAAAATGGCGATAGGTTGCCGGCGACTGGAATTTTTTTGTTTAATTCGCTTAAGGTCTTCATCACAAATCTTATCGGAGTTTTATAGTCGAACACAATAGCTGAGGGGTTGCAGTCGATTATCTTGTCTAAAACTTGGATTATGTTTCCGCATACGTTTACAACGGTCGGTAGTTTAGTCTCCTCGATCAGCGCTTTATGGTATGAGGCAACGAGCGAATCAAAAAAGCCCGCGTTTAGGACATCGGGTGAACCCTTAGGGTCATGAAGCGTGATTATGTCGACGCCCCACTCCTCGTAAAGATTAACCAGCTCACGGTGGAGTCTAAACGTTTCCTCCAACATGCCCTTGACAGCACCAGGGAACCTCCTCATCATCAGGTTTGTCGCCGACGGACCCAGCAGGTATGTTGCTACCGTGGTCATGGGTGGGCTGACAATCATGTTGATGGGCACCTTGCCTCCGTATTCTTTCTTAAGCTTCTCGATGGCCTTTTGGATGACCGGCATTCTTCCCTTATCTGCCAAAGAATGTGGCACAACTATCTCAAAGTACTGCTCCTCCGACAGGAAACTTACAGACGTAGGCGGGCCATCAACACGGTAGTTAAACTCCATGCCCAACAGCTCTGCCTCAACCGACTGGTCGAATGGAAGGCTTATGTTATCAAGACCACAAAATTTGTGGGCTGCAGCGGCTACGCTGGCCATTTTTTCCGGATCTCTGTAAACATCGACCCAGTTTGTGTTGTATGCTGCCAAAAATTCCTTTGTTATAACGCTAGCAAAGTTTACGCAAGGAATCCTGTCTGGTGTACCTCCCTTAAATACCTCCATTACTCTATCGTAAGGCGTCATCCTAAAAACTCCCTTAAAAGAGAAAAATAAAAAAGATATTAAGGTTGGTTTTACTCTTTCCACGGGTCTATTACGTGCTTTATGCCAACGCCTGCAAGGCAGGACTTGATCCCGTCGATTATGTCCTCAGCCAATAGTCTGCGCTTATGAGTAATTATTTCGTAGTATGGTTTCTTGTCGAAGAGTCCTTTGTTGACTTGCTTGATAGCCTTGTCACATGTCGAGAGTGGATATGCCCAGCTTCCTACGAAGAATAATTCTCTAGAACAGATCTCGTGGGGGTCTATGGTGAATTTGCCGGCCGTGAATGCAGTGAATGCACCAACCTCATCCAGCACACCCATGGGTCTTAAAATTTCGATTGCCTCCGGAATTACCACATCGGCGTTCTTCCCAGTGCAATCAATTACAGCATCTACACCCCATCTGTCGCCAAGCCTTGGCCTGTCCATGCTTGTTGCAATCTCTTTGATGAACTTTATCCTCTCATCTTGCGTGGTCTCCTTTACGTTGAGGACGTAGTCTGCGCCTAGCTTCTTAGCCATCTCTAACCTGTGCTTATTGGGGTCGACCACGATTGCAATAGAGTTCGGGGCCGATGTCTTAAGGGCAGTAAGCGCGGCGTTTCCAATAGTGCCTGCACCGTATATCACAAACAGGTCGGCGTCAGGGTTTGCCTCCTTCTCTGAGATGGAAAGAAGTGTCAGCACCTTGTCAACAGCCCTTAGACCTACGATGTAAGGTTCTACGACGACGCCTTTTTCTGGTGTTATGTGTTTTGCAAGTTTCCAAATATGGGTGCCGGGCTCGATGATGACGTAACGGCTCCATGCACCGTGGAACGGAGTTTCATCAAACCCGTAGAAGAACGCGCCGAGACACCACTGCTGCCATCCATACACAGTTTCCCAGTCACATACGTAACAGTAGTGGTCCACACCCCACCAGATTCTATCGCCCTCCTGCGGTATCTCAGTGTGGTAAAACATTTTCTTGTCGGCTTCTTTGCCCTTCTTCTCTATCACACCTACGTACTCATGTCCGAGGTACAATGGGTAGCCTACCTTACCAGATATCCTATGCGGCCCGAAGCCTTTCTCGAAGACATGGGCATCGGTTCCGCAGATTCCGGTTAGCTCAACCCTGACAAGTATCTGGTCGTCTCTGAGTGTCGGCATTGGGTGTTCAAGAATTTCAACTTTACCTGGCCATGTTCCGGCCATCTTAACTTTTTCTGACATGAATATTCACGTGATTTATTAGAAGCATACGCCTATATTTAACTTTTTCAAAAATCAATATCGCAAACTTTCGAGTGCTATCTTCTTCAAGACATCTCTTTCAGGAGTAATGGGGCTTATCGATAAAAGTCGCTTATTCATGAGTGCCGCATCAACCAAAGCATCTATATCATTTTCGGTTATGCCTAATTCGTGAAGACCGCTAGGAAGACCTAGGGTTTTAATGAGTTCCGACAATGCCTCATGAGCACACGGAATGGACCCTCCGCTCAGGTAGTTTGCTATTATTGAACACTTTTCTGGGTAGAATGGTTCTAAGACCTTTAGCATACCTGGCCCAAAAACCCCTGCCGCCACACCATGTGGCAATTTCACACCTTTTTCCATCGCGACCGTGGAAAGGGGTAGCGCTAGGGCATGAGCCAAGTGTACGCCAGCGTTGCCGAAAGCGACACCGGCTATAAACGCGGCAAGGTGCATGTTCGCTCTTGCCTCTATGTTAAGACCGTTTGCATAGGCTTTCGGGAGATGTTCTCCGATCAATAGAATTGCCTTCTCAGCAAGGAAATCAGTCATGGGCATGGAGCCTTGGTAGGCAGGCCTAGTCGATGGGGATTGCGGCCTCTCCCTCGTGTTATAAGGTTTCGCCAAATATGCCTCTATCGCATGCATGAGTGCATCCACACCAGTGCTGGCCGTTAGTTTTGGCGGCATAGAAACTGTTAGGAGGGGATCCAATATCGCCATCTTAGGTATTAAGTATTCATGCGTTACGCCAAACTTTGATTTTTTAGCCACGAAGGTTACTACGGCCGTTCCTGTGGTTTCGCTACCAGTCCCCGAGGTTGTGGGCACTGCTACCAAGAATTTTATGGGACCTGGAATTGGTAGTCCTTTTCCAATCGGTGGTGCAAAGTAATCGGATAACTCGGCAGGATATGTTGTGCAAAGGTCTATTAGCTTAGCAGTGTCTATTGAGCTACCGCCACCGATGGCCACGAAACCATCATATCCACCCTTCTTAGCAAATTCTATGCCTTCTTGTATCGAGGTATCTGATGGCTCGGGCTCAACACCGTCCCAAACATCGGCAGTGATGCCGTTTTGTTTAAACGATGAAACGGCGCGCTCAACGTAATCCGTCTTTTTACTTATGTAATCGTCCGTTACAATTAGAACCTTCTTTAGTTTTAGCTTGGAGAAGTCATAACCTATTTCATAAAGCGCACCGACGCCGAACTTTGCATAGGGCATACGTAGTTCAAAAACGAGTTCCGTTATGCTAAACCCATTCATTACAACTCTTTCCTGCATAGATGCCCTTTTAAGTTTTTATTGTACGTATGCGTTAAGCATAAAACGAACAGATGACACTAAAAGTCTACGCAGAAGTCTATGGCTGCGCTGCTAACCAAGCCGATGGTGAGATCATTCTTGGCTTGCTAGAGGAAGCTGGCTTTAGCATAGTCGACAAGCCCGATGAAGCAGACTTAAATGTACTCGTTACTTGTGCTGTGAAAAAACCAACCTCTGACAGGATGCTAGAAAGGGCGAAAAAGCTTCACGAGAGCGGGAAACCGCTTTTGATAGCAGGATGCATGGTCACGGCGGAGTGGGAAGCGATAAGAAAGGTAGCTCCCTCTGCGGTTTTTATTGGTCCACGGGATGTTTGCAAAGCCGTCGAAGTAATTAGTAGACGCATTAATTTAGAATACAATAACACGATCTCGAATACTTGCAACAAGCTGGGTTTGCGTAGGCATAGAAAGAACAGGGTCATAGGGATAGTGCCTGTGTCCGAGGGTTGTAGATGGGCAAGATGCACCTTCTGCGTTGTCCCGATAGCAAGAGGGCCATTCTTCAGCTATCCAATGGGCGAAGTGGTGGAAGAAGCCCGAAGGATGCTCGAGGATGGTTGCCGAGAAATATGGTTAACGAGTCAGGATATGGGAAGCTACGGTCTTGACTTTGGAAGGAACATGCTGCCCGACCTGATAAACGAGGTGGCAGGGCTACAGGGCGAGTTTTTCATCAGAGTGGGCATGATGAATCCGATATACTTAGGGCCCATATTAGATAGATTGATCGCATCTTATTTGAACCCGAAGGTCTTCAAGTTTCTTCACTTGCCTTTACAATCCGGCTCCGCCAAGGTCCTAAGGGATATGGATAGAGGATACACGCCACAGCTTTACCAGAAAATAGTGGAGAATTTTAGGAAATCAATCCCAGAACTTACGTTGGCAACGGACATAATCGTCGGATATCCCACAGAGACTGAAGAGGATTTCGAGATGAGCATAAGGATGCTTAATGAGGTAAAGCCCGATATAGTTAACATATCCAAATTTTATCCAAGGCCTGGAACACCGGCAAACAAACTTCCGCGCCTCTCTTCAAGGCTAGTTGACGAAAGGAGCAAAGTTATGACAGAAATTTGCAAAGACCTATCGATAAAATCTAATGAAAGATGGATTGGCTGGCACGGCCTGGCCTTAGTTGATGAGGTAGGAAGGTATGGTGAGATGGTATGCAGAAATGCATCTTATAAACCGATAGTGCTGGACACAAAGCGGGATTTGCTCGGCAAATTCGTCGAGGTTAGCGTCGTCGATGCCGCCGCGTACTGCTTATTCGGAAAACTAGAGAACGTTGTAAGTTAGGTTTAATAAACTCGGTATAGCATTTATCCTAGAGCTTGTACGATGTTGCTTTAGTTCATTACGGCGAGATAGGGACGAAAGGTGCCAACAGACCTGTTTTTGAGAATGCGCTAGTCGAAAATATAAAACATGCACTGAAAGACATGGCATGTGATGTTTTACGTCTCAGAGGAAGAATATTGGTTAAGCTAAAACCGAATGTGGATCCAGAAGAAATAAAGCGAGCTCTGGGAACGGTGTTCGGCATAGCATGGTTTACGCTAGCATACGAGAGCGAGCAGAACATAGACACAATCGTCAGCGATATTCTCAAAAGGCTTACTGAGCACGGTATAAAGGCAAAAAGTTTTATGGTTCAGACAAAAAGGGCAGACAAGGACTTTCCATACACATCCATCGAGGTCAACAAGATAATCGGCGCTAGAATACTCGAGAGCACGGGAATGAGCGTCGACCTAGAAAACCCAGACGTCATGGTGTTTGTAGAACTTGCCGGCGGGAAAGCTTACCTATACTTCGAGAGGGTAAAGGGTCTTGGAGGTTTACCAGTTGGCGTGAGTGGAAAGGTCCTGAGTCTTTTATCAGGAGGTCTGGATTCACCAGTAGCAGCTTGGTTGATGATGAAGAGAGGATGCCACGTAGATTTTCTCCATCTACATGCGTTAAGGGACGCGCAAGAAGTTCGAGAATCCAAGGTATTCGAGATCTTTAGACACCTCTCTGCTTTCTGTAAAGACTCGAAACTGTTTGTTGCACCTTACTACAAATTCTTAGAGAAAGCTTTGAACGCGCCCATAAAGCTTGAGCTGGTTTTGTTCAGAAAGTTCATGCTGAAGTTGGCGGAGGTTTTAGCAAAACGTGAGGGCTATTTAGGCATAGTAACGGGTGATAGCATAGGACAGGTAGCATCCCAAACACTTCGTAACATCTGGTCTGCCCAAAGAGGTTTGGATTTGCCAGTTTACAGACCTCTTCTGACCTACGATAAAGAAGAGATAATAAGGCTAGCTAAACAGATAGGCACGTATGAGTTATCCCTGAAGGAATACAAAGATTGTTGCTCGATAATTGCCAGACACCCTGAAACGTCATCTAAACCCGAAATAGTTCAAGAAATTTGGGATAAGCTTGGATTAGATGATGCTGTTAACGAGACGCTTTTACTTATCGAGACGCTAGAATAGCGCTATGCTTTTAGAGGAGTGCAAAACAAAATCTGAAGGGTAATATGGGATGAGGATAGCTCTTCTGGGAGGTACT
>Ga0272449_1002135_pt1 | contig 18861 bp, 17 predicted proteins | sample YNPCB0241_FD_198679 | JGI IMG/M metagenome (GOLD analysis project Ga0272449, IMG submission 198679) | Hot spring sediment microbial communities from Yellowstone National Park, WY, United States - YNP-CB-024-1 | ecosystem: Environmental > Aquatic > Thermal springs > Hot (42-90C) > Sediment... | reverse complement strand
CCCTGCAAATCCAGCTCCTTCAAAATCTGCTCCAACCTGTCGTAATCGTCCTCCATCGCATTCACAAGCAAGACCCTGATGCCCTTCTCATCCAGTAGCTTTTTCGCCTTCACTAACTGCTTTATCTCGTCAATGCACGCTTTGCACCACGAGGCAAAAACTAAAACCAAAACACCCTTTGTATTAGGGATACTCGATACCGTCTTCACGGAATGCGCCTTGCCGTCAATCCCCATCGCAGCAATGTGGGGCATAGGCTCGCCTTTTTTGACCTTTACACCTTTTGCCCCTTCAGCAAAGCACAGGGACACCACACAGAATAACGATAATAACACTGCCATAACTTTGTTTTTCATACGCTCCTCCTTATTCTACAGACAAAGGCAATATCCGTCCCAAGCCTTCCCGCAGAAGCGAAAAGGCTTCTTGTGACCTTTCGAATTCACGAACAGCAGCCCTTCTTGCCTCCTTTTCGTCCGAGCGATGACAACCCTTGAACTGTCCGATTGCCAAAGGCTCACAACTACTTCTTGTGCAATCGCACACATTCGAGAAAATCCTCAAAGTGCAACACATGTCAAGCCTTGAAAAACATTCGTCGTTCGCTTCTAGCACTATTACCGCACCCTGACGACAAGAAGCCCCCCCAACTTCCGCCCGCAACCCAATCTTGCCGACAAGCGCCGAAACCGCGCTAAGCAAGGGCTTGTGCTCATCCCTGTCGGATGTCAGAATGACCCGTGCATTCGACCTTATCGTTCCAGCATAGGACAAGAGCAGAGCCTCCATCTTCAACATATCTTCGAGCGGTTTGAACCCCTCCCCCAGAACTGCGCGGATCACATATCCCATCTCCACTGCCCTTGCGAATGCCTTTTGTGCTTCTCTGTATGCAGAGGTAAACAGTATCTGCGACGAGACATTTTGTTTTGCGACCTCGAACTGCTCCGTAAAGACCCTTTCCTGCTCGCGAAACTCGGGCAAAAGCCGTTCCAAAAGTTCCCTTTTGGAAAGGGCAACAAACGCATAATACTTGCGACCATATCTTCCAGACAAGTCTGGAACGAACTTTATCAGTTCCGCAAAACTGCACTCGGAGGTCATTCTAACCTTCTGAACGAACCTTTCGTATTCATTCAATCTTTTCTGGTCCCCACCGAAAGCCTGCTCGTCCTCGGTCGTCACGCTTATCTTCGAGTGAACATTGTTGCAGACCTGCGCTCTTGCACGCAAAGTTGCCTCGTTCATATCCTTTTCGCTTGAATCAGAGGCGGTGAAAAACTCCCGACCTGAATATCTTGGGTGAACCCCTGACTCAAGGTGCATGGGCAGATTGACCCCCGCTCCAGAACACGCCACGATGACAACCTGACAAAACCCGCAGATCACTAACGCGAAAACTTGCTTCCTTCGAATCATTCGTCTGTCTTCGCAATAGAAGCGGACATGCTACGATTATGACACAAAAGGTTGCCTTGTCAACGCAAATTTGACCCAACAAAGGCCTCCCCTAAGTCTTGCCTTTCGTGTCAACGAGTAGCCTCAGCCGAAACGCACCTGTTTTTTAAAACGATGCCACCTCGGAAGCGCTTACACCCAAACGAAACCAATACCCCACAACGCCATCGTTCTCTTCGGGTTGCACATCTCGAAGGAAATCGAACAGGGTGACGACCAGACTTCCACCAAACGATATTGTTATGGACTTGGCAGTGTTTTGCGGCATGAAGCCAACGATCTCGGCATCCATCTTGTATGGCGACTTTCTCCTGATTTGACCACGGATGTCCACCGCACGGAAGGACAAGAAGATGTCCTTGATGTAGAACTCAAGTCTATCTGCCTGCGCCTCGAAACACTCCAGAAACACTGACCCATGTTCACAATCCACACCATACACATCCAGTTTCTGAGAACCTTCATTCAGTCTGCAAGAGATAGGTCTTGGAGGCTGTCCTTCAAAATGACATTCTCCAGAGCCGATGTAAAGATTTGATACTGAACTTTGAAAATCGAACGGGTCGAACATGAACAAAAGGTTATATGGATTTATTGCATCCTGCAACGAAGCCTTGAGCGCCTCGTTGACCATAGTTGTGTCGATCACGCACCTATTGTCCGACCCCAGCCTGAGGCACAAACTAGGGCTTACAATAGCCACATCGTTTGCCCTAAACAGAACTGTGGCGGGACCAAAAGCATCTTCCCCACTTCCAAAGTCGTGTAAATCCTCTGTAGTACTCACCTCGTCAAGTCCGTCCGCCATAACATCGTGATCCGACCCTTCCACCATATCGCTCGCATCGCCCGCCTCCACAATATCCGTGGCTGTTTCTGCCGACACTTCTGTTCCATCTAGCACATCGCCATCGCTTTCAGTCCCCACAACATCCCACGGCGCCATCCCAGAATCTTTCCACCCGTCGTAAAGAATTGTCATGCTAGGGGCTTTCGCCCCGTGACATGAAAGCGCCATGGTGCATACGAAAACGCAAAGTCCCCATGCTTTGAACAACTTGTCTTTATTCATGGCAATCTCCTTTCACATCTCCAGCCCTTCGTGTATCATTTTATAGTTTTTTGTTTTGCACAGAAATGCAAAGCGAATATAAAGTTCTTGTTTTTGTTGTAATTCTTCTTGCCTTTATTACGTGCAAGGACAACAGTTGTCCACAAGGTCTTGTGCGTCAGGGAAACACATGCGTCCCTATCCCTGACAATACGCCAAAGGAGATCATGATCCCGGACATTAGGCAAAGGGAAGAAGAGGTCGAGGCGGACACGGAAATCGTCACAGACAACAAGGAAGACAAGCCAGTCACCAAAGACACGCATGAAGAAACAGGCGCAGAAGCCCCTGGCGTTGGCTCTCCTTGCAAACGAAGTGCAGATTGCAGGTCTCCAAACTTCCCTGGAGATTGCCTTACTGATTGGCCTGAAGGCTACTGCACACTTCTGGACTGCCTGCAAAACCCTGATTCTGCTTGCCCACAAGGTTCATATTGCCTTGGCATCACCCCGAATTTGCCTGCCTGCGCAAAGGCTTGCGAGCAGTCATCCGATTGCAGGGAAGGCTATGGGTGCAAGGCGATCTTTGACCCTCATGGCGCATTGAAACTAATATGCTATCCAGCAACAGGAGGCGGGCAAGTAAACGACGCCTGCACCACATCGAAGGATTGTACTGGGGATGCAACCTGTCTTACATCCTTTGACAAAGGATACTGTGCGGTTATCGGATGCGACAGGTGCAATGAAGGCACAAAGTGCGTGAAGTTCAACGACCTTCAGGCGTGTCTTAAGGAATGCACGAGCGATGAGGACTGTAAAAACTCTGCGAATGCCCTCAGGAAATGTGCAGAGATGAAGCTCTTCGAGGACACCTCCACCAAAGTCAAAGTTTGCACATCGCAGACGCTCGGGAAAAAGGTCGGGGAGTCCTGCCTTTCAGACATAGAATGCGATAGCGAGCATTGCGAAGTCGTCTATACAGGTGTGTGTAGCGACACTCAAAACACACGATGCAGAACTGACAGCGATTGCCCTGCAGGCATCTGTCTAAGTTCTCCATCTACAACAGTCGGATTTTGCACGAAGGCGTGTTCCATCAGCACTCCTTGCCCTGCGGGCTCGATGTGTATTGGGGACAAGGTGTCTCAAAACGGAGTTGCAACTGGATATTGTAGCAATGGGTGCTCGGGCATTGGCGATAAGACTTGCCTTTCATCTGCGGGGCTTTCCTGCGTGTTTGGCGACCCCATTGGCGGGCAGGCAAGGTATTATTGCGCCAGACTGTCGGGCGGGGCACTAGGCTCACTTTGCCACGCAAACTCTGATTGCTCGAATGGACAGTGTCTTTTGTCAACGCAAGGGGCGGGTTACTGTTATTCCCCATGTGGTTTTGGCGAGTTCTGTCCTTTCCCCACCTCCTGCCAGACCGCGTTCGGTCAAAGGGCATGCTACTTACGGTGCATGTCGAACGACGACTGTCCGTTAGGACACGAGTGTGTTCGTCCTCAGGATTCCATGCTCGACATCTGTTATCCTAAAAAGTCATAGGCTTTTGCCACTAAAAGGCGCTACACGCTACGACCGATAAGCAAGTGACCCCTGCACTGGCTGTGCCATTTCGATCACAAGGTGCGACAAACCTTACAGTTTCCACATGCAACCCGAACCCCTCCCCTACTGCAAGCCAAAATGTCATTCAAAGAGTTTTTAGGAACTCCCTGAACTCTGGCTTTGGCAATATGTCTATGGCTGATTCGATTAGCTCCCTCGCCTTCGCCGTTTCTCCCCTAAACTTCGCCAGGTGTGCCTGTTTGAAAAGGAACTCGACGCCAAACTGGATCTTTCCTTCGCCAAGGCAACTTACCCTGTATTGTCGCCTCTTCTCGGGGTCAACAAGGGTCTCGTAAGCCTCGGTTATCAAGGCAAATATCTGCTCGCACAGTTCCCTTGCCTTTTCCGACTGCCTTCTGTACGGGGAGGGGGGTCCATACCTTTCCACCATCTTTTGATACGCCTCAGGAATCTTCGATGGATGAGTCGTCCAATGAATTTGAAGCCTTGTGAAGAAATCGTCCGTCTTTGTGCGTTCCAGGATTTTACGAAGCTCTTGTTCCAGGAGCTCGACGCCACCTTTTGGCACAGGACTTAGCCTGAACTCCACAAACCCAAGACAATGCGCCATGATGAACAACCTTGCAGTGCCAATCTTGCCAAGAAGACTAAGCGTAAAAACCTCCTTCAATGTCGTGCTCCCGTCTGCGACCTCCTCGAGCGTCTTTCTTTCTTTTTCGGAAAATGCGACGCCCGCAACCGCAGGCGTCAGTTTATCGGTCTTTACAGGGTATCGCCCCATAAAAGGCTGGATTATCCCTTCCAGATCAGCAAAATACGCGCTCCTTGTGCGCTCTCGCATGTGCCGAACCAGGTAAAGGTTCAAATCTATGGAAACAGGGTCTGGGGAAACAGGGGGGCGCACTGTCTGTTCCAGTTCGTAAGTCCCCTGCGAACATGTCATTACTTTGTCCAGTATCCCTTGCTTGACCGTCCTTAGTGCCTCGACTATCTCTCGTGGCGTGCAAGCGCCCTGCTCGTATAGAGCCTGAAGCGCCGAGCCAGACTGCGATGCCACCGCCTTTGCTGCGGCATCAGCGGTTACGATGTTCGAGGAAACAAGGTAGTTTAAGCACGCCTCGATGGTGGGCACCTTTGCGTCTTCCACCAGCAATGCACTCCCGTCCTTCAGCCCTATCCTGAATGTCTGTTCCCCTGAACGAATGACCAAAAGTCCAGTCAACCTTGTAAACGCTATGTAGGCTAGCAAGGAAATGGACGAAAGCCGATTTGCAAGCGCTGGATTTGCAGCTATCGCTGGACCTGTCACCGTGAAGTCTGCCAGCGTCAAACTATTTACAATCTCGCCCTTCATCAAGGCAAAGCACCCTTCGATGTAGTCTAGCGACCATACGATTACTTTAGCACGATCTTGCATACCAAGCAACCGAATATCCGCAACCAGGTTGTCGTTCCGAATGGTCGTTGCCAAGACATGGGCACAAGGTGGAAGCTTTGTTGCCTTGTAGCATTGTAAAATCATCCCATCTTAGTGCCTGTCCCTAAACTCTTTCAAGGTCAGAGGTCTTTTAGTCTCCATGGACTCTCTTGCCTTCCTTCTTATGTCGTCCCAAAGCATTTCATACCATGTTCCTTAGGCATCCCGCTATCCTCACATTCCATGGCTTCAAAACCGTCGTGGGTGGTCACGATCTTTCACCTCACAGACAAATTGGGTTTGACCTTTCCAAAGATTTTTGGTATCTAGCGTCGTTCTTTTTCTTTGACCCTTGGAGGTGCGTTGTGAAGACGCTTTTAGTTCTTTTCGTTATAGCCCAAGCAGTGCCTGGAGGTGCGCCTCCAGGACAGCCTCAGGCACCGCAGGTTCAAGTTCAGACACAGCAAGAGGTGCCACCGCAAAGCGCAGTAAGCCCCGTTCAAGCGCCTGTCCAGACCCAACAACCAGCGCAGGCTAGCCCTCCTGTCCATTCAAGCTCTGCTGAGACTCAGGGTCTGTGGACAACGCTCATCTTCTTTGCGGTGATGATCCTTGTCTTCTGGCTTCTTATCATCAGACCCCAACAGAAGCAAAGGAAGAAGCAGGAACAGTTTTTGCAATCCCTTAAGGTCGGGGACAAGGTCGTGACATCCTCTGGGGTCATAGGAAAGATAGTCTCGATAAGTGGGAACATCGTAACCCTCGAGATCGCAAAGGATGTCAGGGCAAGGGTCTTGAAACCCTATGTAGTCAGTCTTTTTGCGGAAGAAGGAGAACAGCAGAAGCAGTCCTAGTGCACAAGGAGTGATGCGATGGGAAAGAGAAGACTTTGGCGACCTATCCTGATTTTCCTTGCAGTCCTCTATTGCATTCTTTATATCCTGCCCACCATTGTGGGTGAGTCTGGTTTGCCTTCATGGTATCCTTTCAAAAAGCGGCTCAGTTTCGGTCTTGACCTTCAGGGTGGGCTGGAACTTAGATATACTGTTGACTACAAAAGGGCAATCGCAGAAAACCTGCTCAAGACAAAGGACGAAGTGGCAAGAACGATCGCAAAGGCACTGGCGCAAAGGGATGGCAAGGATTTCGATGGACTTTCGAACGAAGAGAAGGATGCATATCTGAAGCGATTTACCATAGAGAGGGCAGATTTCGATTCCCTGCGTGTTGTGTTTCAGACCCCGCAGGACGCCGAGGTCTTGAATAGCGACCTCATGAGCGAAATGAGAAGTGACCTTGTGCTGTCAAGCAGCACGGACACAGAGAGGATATTGAGACTTGCGGAAACAAGGGTGGCTGCAATAAAGGACGAGGTTGTGGCACAAACGCTAGAGGTAATAAGAAAGAGGATCGAGGCGTTCGGACTTGTCGAACCAGATGTGCGCAAGCACGGCGACACAGACATTGACATCCAGTTGCCAGGTGTCCGAGGCGCTCAGATCGAGGAGGTTCGCAAAAGGATTGGGCAGACTGCTAGGCTTGCCTTTCGCATTGTTGACAGAAACCCAGAGATCGCAAACTTTTTCGAGCGCAACAAGGGCGCACTGGAAGAGTTCAAGAGCAAGTTCCCTGAAAAGGGCAGGCTTTTGAAGATCCAGAAGGACCCTGTGACTACACAGTGGTTCGTCAGGGCGGATGCGGGTGTTCGACCTGGTCCTTCAGATGCACTAGCGAAGAACGCACTGATTTCGTTCTTGAAAACTCTAAAACTCCCAGAAGACCATATGGTTGGTTATGAACTCGTAGAGGAAAAAGACGGAAATGTGATAAAGGAAAGGTATTATCGCACATATATCGTTTTTGCAGACGCCCCAGTGAGCGGCGACCATCTGACAAGGGCAATGGTGCTGTACGAAACTAACGGTGAACCTTATGTTAGCATCGAGTTCGACCCAACTGGCGCAAAGGCTTTCGAGAAAGTGACTACGGAGAATGTGAACGAATACATGGCGATCATGCTGGATGAGGACATAAGTTCAGCACCAAGGATAAGGGAGCCCATCGCAGGTGGACGGGCAAAGATCACATTGGGCGGGGCAAGGCATCCAAGAGAGATCCTGAAGGAGGCGCAATCTTTGGTTACAGTGCTTACTCATGGCGCTTACAAAGCGCCTGTGCATAAGGTGCATGACTTCGAGGTCGGACCATCGCTTGGGCGAGATACAATCCGCTCTGGGGTCATCGCCCTTGTGGTTGCTGTTGTAGCGGTCTTCTTGTTCATGTTGATTTACTATGGTGGTGCAGGGCTTGTCGCGGATATCGGGCTTGTTTTGAATGTCCTTTTTATCATTGCAGTGCTGATTGGGTTCAATGCAGCACTAACCATGCCAGGTCTTGCAGGTATAGTGCTTACCGTTGGTATGGCAGTGGATGCAAATGTGCTTATCATCGAGCGCATGCGTGAGGAGTTCAGGCTTGGGAAGGGACCGAGGGCGTGCGTGGAAGGAGGCTATGGGAAGGCTTGGTCAGCGATTCTGGATTCCAATGTCACAACTGGGATCGCTGGGGTGGTCTTGCTGAACTATTCATCAGGACCAGTTTATGGATTTGCTGTTACCTTGCTGATCGGGATTGTTGCCACGCTCATTACTCAGGTTTGGGTAACAAGGGTTATCTACGATTACTACCTTGAGCGAGCGAGACCCGAAAAGTTGAGCCTGGGTATCTAGGGAGGGCAAGATGGAATGGATAAAGCCAAAGATTGACATAGACTTCATGAAGGCAGCAAAGTACTGGGTGCCTTTTTCAGTTGTTTTGACCGTCGTATCCTTACTGATTACACTGGTTTTTGGGCTTGATATGGGAATTGACTTCAAGGGAGGCACGAAGGTCATCGTGGCGTTCAAAAGCGGGTCAGGGGTTGACCGTGGAAAAATAAAGAGCGTGGTTCAGGAACTGGTTGCAAAACAGACAGGCGATACAACCTCGCAGGTCGAGGTTCAAGATTTCGATGTGGGAGGTGCGGGAGGCTCGGAAACAGAAAAGTTCCAGATTTTCGCTGAGCTCGAAAGTCTGTTGACCCCACTAAAGAAGCTCGAAATCGCAAAGGCGCTGGAGCGCCACTTTGGAAAGGGAACGGATGTGGACATACCTTCCGAGGCAGGCGACAAACTATACATCAGGCTGCCTATGGAGTGGCCGCTCGATGCTGCAAAGGAAGAGATTTCAAAGGTCATGAAGGAACTCGGGCAGTCTAGTGTTGCAATCGTTTCAGACAAGGAAGAGCGCATCCTTATGGACATGTACAGGGAAAAGGACCTGCTTTTGTCAGCAGAAGACGAGGCAGTCAAGATGGAGGCAATGAGGGTAGAAGAAGAGGCGAAAAAGAAGATTCAGGCACTCGAAGACGAAAGGTTCACGATCGAGGTTCAGGCTGCAAAAGACCAGTTCAGGGATGCACTAAAACTTGCCTTTGGCGATGCCTTTGTGGAGGTGCTTTCCACAGCATCTGTCAGCCCCTCGGTGGGGAAGGAGCTTTTCGAGACAGGGTTACTGGCACTTTTGTATGCAATCATCGGCATCTTGATCTACATTGCGCTGAGGTTTGATGCCAAGTTTGCCCCAGGTGCAGTTGCATGTCTTGTGCACGATGTTATTGCGACAATGGGTTTTCTTGTAGTAGCGGATATCAAGTTTACATTGCCTATTGTGGCTGCGCTTCTGGCAATCATAGGGTATGACATAAACGATACCATCGTGGTCTATGATAGGATAAGGGAAAATGTCCGCAAGGGGATCGGCGATATGACAAAGACCGTGAACCAAAGCATCAACGAGGTGCTTTCGAGGACGATACTTACGAGCTTTACAACACTTTTAGTCCTTATATCCGTGATCTTTCTTGGTGGTGGAACAGTAAAAGACTTCGCAATGGTCATGTTCGTTGGGGTCATCCTTGGGACATATTCGTCCATCTTCGTTGCAAGCCCTCTGACTATTTACCTTGATAAAGTGCTAAGGAGAAGGGCGCTCGCTAAATAGGATGGCACAAGGTCTTCAGGAAAGATGGGTCATAAAAGAAGCGGACGATGCGGTCTGTTGCAAGGTCGCCATGGAATGCGGGATACATGAAGGGGTTGCCCGTGCGCTTGTTGCGCGTGGCTCCACTTCGTGCGAAGAGGTGATGGGCTTTTTGAACCCCTCGCTCGATGACCTTTTCGATCCTATGAGTTTCGCAGGAATGCAAGAGGCGGTTGAAGTGGTTCAAAGTGCCATATCGAGCGGAAAGCCTATATGCGTGTATGGCGACTATGATGTAGATGGCTTGTGTTCCACTGCTCAGATTGTCCGTTTCTTCAAGGAACTAGGGATTGAAGTCTTCCCATTCATCCCGAAAAGGCACGAAGATGGATATGGATTGCAACTTGGAAGGCTAGAAGAACTTGCAGGAAAGGGGTTTAGATTGTTCATCTCGGTTGATTGCGGGACGAACAACAAGGAAGAGGCAAGATTTCTGAAAGAAAAAGGGTGTGAACTTGTAGTTCTAGACCACCATCAGGTGCACTCACTGCCAGAAGATGCGATCGTCATAAATCCCCACAGAAAGGATTTTGAGCTCCCCTTCAAGGACTTTGCCTCTTCTGGTCTTGCGTTCTTCTTTCTTAGGGCGCTAAGAAGTCACCTTGCGCACGGAAGGACACCCACAAGGACGGAAGATTTCCTTGACCTTGCAGCGATTGGCACGATAGGCGATGTCATGCCTTTGGTGGGGCAAAATCGCATCCTTGCAAAGTTTGGGCTTCCTTTGCTCAGGGAGCCAAAAAGGGTGGGGATTCGTGCGCTCAAAGAGGTTGCACAAATAAAAAATGGCGTAAGTTCTTGGGCTGTGTCGTTTGCCCTTGCGCCTAGACTGAATGCGGCTGGCAGGCTTGGAGACGCTAATGTGTCGCTAGACCTCTTGCTTTCCACGGACCTAAAGGAAGCCCGCCTGCTGGCGCAAAAACTTGATCAGGAAAACAAAGACAGGCAAATCCTTCAGAACGATGTGTGCAATCAGGCGGTTTCCATTGTTGATCTCGAAGCGCTCAGTCATAAGGCGCTTGTTCTATGTGGGGAGGGCTGGCACGAAGGGGTAGTGGGCATTGTCGCTTCCAAGATGGTCGAGATGTTCAACCGTCCTTGCATTGTTCTGACCCGCAAGGATGATGTCCTGGTTGGTTCAGGCAGAAGCATAGCTTGCTTTGATCTTGGGAAGGCAATAGATTCACTTAGGGGACTTTTGTTGAGGGGTGGGGGACACAGGCTTGCTGCTGGGCTTACTTTGAAAGACAAAGATTTTCCAGAGTTTCGTAAAAGATTTTTTGAAATAGCGGATCGAGACATTGCAGACGATGCCCTTGTGCCAGAACTTCAGATTGATGCTGTGATTGAACTTAGGGACTTGAACGAAAAGTTGTTTCATGATTGTATGAGGCTTGAACCTTTTGGCGTCGGGAATAAAGAACCCATCTTTATGGCAAGGGATGTGGAGATTGAGGATCGCAAGATAGTTGGAAAAAATGAGGATCATCTGGTTCTAAGGCTCAAGCAGGGTAGAGACGAAAGAAGAGCGGTGTTTTTCAGGTTCGAAGAAAGGGTTCCAAGGTCGTTCTTCGACGGGTGTGGTCTTGTTGATGTTGCGTTTACAGTCTCGATAGATGATTTTACTGGCGATGCGTGTGCCCGCATTGTCTCGATAAGGAAAGGGAGTGGTGCATGAAGGTCATAGTTGCAAAAGACTACGATGAGTTGTGCAGATTTGCTGGTCACTTTGTGACAAGATGGCTTCAGATGCACGAAAGGGTTGTGCTTGGGCTTGCGACAGGCAACACGATGATAGGGTTCTATAAGGTTCTGGTCGAAAAATACAGGCGTGGCGAGGTATCTTTCAAGAATGTGGTGACATTCAATCTGGACGAGTTTGTCGGTGTCGAGGTCACGCACGAGCAGTCCTATCACTACTACATGAAAAAACACTTCTTTGACCATGTTGACATAGCCGAGGATGCCCGCTTCTTGCCAGATGGGCTTGCTAAGGATGTTCTGGCAGAATGCGAACGCTATGAAAGACTGATAAAAGAAAAAGGCGGGATCGACTTGATGATGTTAGGCATTGGGAAAAATGGGCATATTGCATTCAATGAGCCGACTTCGAGCCTTGCCTCAAGAACAAGGGTAAAAAGGCTTGAAGACGAAACTGTGGAGGCACTGGCACAAGGGTTTGGAGGCAAGGAAAAGGTGCCGAGGTATGTGATAACCATGGGTATCGGGACTATCATGGAATCGAGGCATATACTGATGCTTGCATCTGGAAAGGGAAAGGCTTGTGCGGTAAAGGACATGGTTGAAGGACCAATAGGGGCTTACTGCCCTGCCACGGTGCTCCAGCTCCATCCTCATGTTTTTGTCGTAATAGATGAGGATGCTGGCTCGCTACTAACCAGAAAATATGATACAGTTAGCAGTGTCCTTTCTGACCCTTATGAAGAATACTTCTACGAGGGAAAGTAGTTCGCCAGGATGAAAAAGAGGTTATTGTCATGAGCAATGAAAGTTGTCCAATAAGACGAAATGCACAAGTGATCTTCGTGCTTCTGTTGACAGTAGGTGTTTTTTTGCCAGCGGGAATCTTTTTCTGGAAAGGGGTGCTCGAGGATTTTTCCCGCTCGAAGTTAGCGAGCAGGCACATAAAGGCAGGGGACGAGGCATTTGAATCTGGCGACTTCGAGCGTGCAGTGGTTGCATATTCCAGCGCAAGGAGTTTGGTGCAATCCGCAGATGTGGTTCGGAAGTTGACAAGGGCTCGGCTTTATATGTTTTCCGTGAAGCCAGAGGCCTTGCAGAATGCAGACCAGAACGAGGTCAACTACCTTCTGGAGTTCACGCAGAAGACTTCACCCAAGGACGCAAGCGTGTGTCAGGCGATTGCTGGGCACATGGCGCTTCAAAGGGGCGATCTGGACGGGGCGACAAACATCTATCGGGGGATTCTGGGGCAAGACCCTGACAATCCTGCGGCTCATCTTGGCCTTGCTTTTGTCGCAATGAGAAGCAGGAAGGCGGATGACGCAAGGAAGGAACTAGAGGCTGTGGTAAAGAAACTCCCAAATCACAGGGAGGCGCTGGTAAGTCTGGCGGAACTCGAGGTTCAAGCAGGGGATGTTGACAAGGCGATGGAAAGGCTCGAAAAGGCTTTGCGCATCTCGGATAATGCGAGGTTGCACTATGTGTTCGGTCTTTGCTATTCGAAGAAGAATCAGATAAGAAAGGCAGTTCAGGAATATCAACTTGCAATAAGGATGAACCCGAATTTCAGGGAAGCCCACATGGAACTTGCTAACCTCTTGCTAAGTGCAGGACTTTATGCGGAGGCAGAAAGGTCATACAGGTCTGCTTTGAACATAAGTCAGGATGAAGAGGCACTGACAGGGCTTGCGACATCTCTGAACAAGCAACAGCGATTCGAGGAGGCATTTCAGGCGATAGGTGTGCTTGCAGGGACGAAGTCTGCATCGCCTTTCACGGTGATTCAAGCAGCGGTCGCTGCAGAAGGCATGGGCAAGAAGGATGTTGCTTTGGGCTTTTACAAGAAAGCGGAATCCATGATTTCGGAGCTCGAACAAAGACTGCCAGGCGAGCTCGTGGCGTCTTTAAAGAAGCAGGTTCAGGAAGGGATAGCGCGCACGAGTAGTGCCCAGAAATGATTAGGTTTCTTACGGTTCCTTTGCTTCTTTTCACTGTTACTGCATCAGGTCAAGAGGCAAACATGCTCCCACTAGAGGTGGAAAAGCTTGATTCGATAAGGGATGCGCTTTCGATGCACATAGTTTTTTTGAGCCTAAAAAGGGTTCCGAAGGAGTTAGAAGACCAGAGATTTCTTCCTGAAGAGAGCGCTATTGGTGTGCTTGTTCGTAAAGGGTCGGATGTTTTTCTGGCGACCTCGGAAACTGTTTTGCTAGAGCACGAGCTGCTCGAGGTACATGACCGTGACGGAAAAAAGTTGAAGCCAGACAAGGGTTTTGTGGCGCTAAAGCCCGGGGTAAAAGGCGTGCGATGTCTTGATTGCTCGAAAGGAAAAGGCGCATTATTGGCTTCTAAGGGCGCGTGCGAGAAGGGCAAGGTTTTGTGGTTCGTCGTGCCAGAGGGTGGCGGGCAGTTTGTGCTTGGACAGACTGTGATAGCATCCGAGATTGGTGAGTTGCCAGATAACCTTGTGGTTGTGGCGGGAAAACTGAATGCAGGCGTGTCCCTTTTTGCGCCTGACCAGAAGCTGGCTGGGATTGTGGTTAGACGCACCGAGGATGGGTCTTCGCGGTCGCTAGTTGCGCCTTTGTGCGAGGAAGGGGAGTGAGTGTTTTTGAAGAAGACCTCGCATTGCGGGTTCTCTCGTATTGCAAGCGAAAATCTTTGTTTGAAAAAGGAGGAAAGGCACTTCTGGCGGTCTCGGGCGGGTCGGATTCTGTCTTCCTTCTGCATGTTTTGAACAGGTTCAAGGGGCAACTTGGTATAGAGATTTGTGTGGGTCATGTTGACCATCAACTAAGAAAAAGTTCTAAGGAGGATGCGGAGTTTGTGCGGGGACTCGCTCAAGGAATCGGGGTTCAGTTTTACTTGAAGACTGCCGATGTTCGTGGCTATGCAAAGAACTCTGGCAAGACTATCGAGGAATCAGCCAGAGAGATGAGGTATAGGCTATTGTTCCAGATCAAGGAAGAGAGTGGTTCCGACTATGTGGTCACTGGTCATACAGCAACAGACCAGGCAGAAACTGTGCTTTTTAGACTTTTGCGGGGGAGTGGGATTTTGGGACTTTCTGGGGTCGAGATGAAGGATGAACGAGGAATAAGAAGACCACTTCTTTGCGTCACAAGGGACGAGGTGAGGGGGTTTCTGCAAAAAGAAGGCATTGCTTTTCGTGAGGACGAATCGAATATAGACAAAAGATTTACCAGAAACCGCATCCGACTTGATGTGCTACCCATTTTGAAGAAGATCAACCCCAGGGTCGAGTTCGCTTTGTGCGAGATCGGCGAGGACGCAAGGCAAATCAGGGATCTGGTTTCGACCATGATAGAGGGGAGTTTTGAGGCAAAAGAGAATGAGGTCTTCATTCCCAGGGGCGAGGTGACAAGGCTTGGTGAGGCGCTCTTGCCTTATGCACTTCTGGATGGCTTTCACAGGTTGACAGGAAGACCTTTTGGTCTTTTGCGCAGGCACATACAAGGGGTTCTAAGGGTTGCTTTCAGGAAAGAAAAGGCGATGCTGAAACTCCCTAGGGGGGTAACGGTCTTCGTGGATAAGCATGGGATTACCCTGAAAAGACAATGAAATCTTTTGCTTTCACGGTGGTTCTTGCGCTTCTTAGGGTTTTAGTTGGGCTTTTCGGGGTTGCAACCTTATCGTTTTTCGTGATGGATCTGGCACCAGGAAGCCCAGAATCAGGGGAAAAAAGGCTTTCCCCTGCTGTCGAGGCGCTTGCACTGTCTTCATTCGGGCTTGCAGACACTGTTGTGTCGCCTTGCTCTGGCGAGGTGACATGGGTCTATGGGCAGTCAGGTTTTGTTCACAGTGGCGACAACCTTTTGGAAGTGCGGGACGGCTGCAAGGTGCTCGCACCAACAAGGGGCGATATCTTGTATTTTGGACCAAAAATAGGTGACAGGATTGCCAGATCAGAAGTGGTTTCAGCCATAAGACCAGCGAGGCATATAAGATATTTTCGGTTTATATGGAACCTTGCGAGGGGGAATCTGGGGGTGACATTTTCGAGCGGGGGCAAACAAAGTGTGGCTGACTGCCTTGCTCAAGGCTTCAAGGTTTCGATGGTTGTTGGTGTTTTTGCTTTTATTGTGGCTATAACTTTTGGCATTCCACTTGGGCTTTTCTTTGCCTTTGGCGGGGATGGCAAATATCGCACTGGTCTATTCCTTTCGTGCCTGATTTTAGCAACCCCCTCGATTGTCCTTGCCCCTTTATTGCAGTTCGTATTCGCAGAAAAACTAAGATGGTTTTCCCTTGCGGGACTAGATAGCCCAAAAGACATCGTGTTACCAGCCACTGCCTTAGGTATGGTTGCAGGTGCACCCATCTTGCGCATTACCATGTCATCTGTCGCAGATTTCTTGCGGGGCCCTGTAACAAGGGCGCTTGTTGCAAGGGGCATTTCCAGAGCAAGGATCCTGCTCGTCCACGCCCTCAGGCACGCTATGGTCGCACTTCTTGGTATATTGCCTCCTATCGCTGCTGGACTTCTTGCTGGCTCTTTGATCGTGGAAAAGGTTTTCAACCTTCCAGGCATCGCAAGAGATTTGGTCGCATCTGCAATGAACAGGGATTATCCATTGGTCATTGGGGTTGTGCTCGTTTATAGTGCCATGCTTTTGACCTTGAGTTTCCTTGCCAATGTGGCGCTAGCGTTTGTTGACCCAAGGATGAGGCACAGGTGAAAAGGGGTGTTTTCGTCTTTCTTTTGGTTGTCTTGATTGCCCTTTTCTTGCCCGAGTTTGCAACCACGGTTACTGGCTATGGCTTCGATGAGCAAAACCTCGCATTTTGCTTCGCCCCTCCTTTGTCTGTTGGCATCCCAAAGACCTATCCTCGGCTGGATGGCGACAAAAACTGGTTCGATACTGTAAGAAGTGGCGTCGGAAAGGAAAGGTTGGTTATAGAAGACACGGCTCATGCGCTCTTCTTTGCAAGGCGTGCGCTTTTATTCCTTATGGCTGATGCCCTACAAAAAGAGGGCAAGGATGCAAGGGTAAAGTGCGGCGATGTGGCAAAAGCGCTTTCTGCATGGGATTTTTGGGCATCACAAGTTTGCAAAGACGATGAAGTTCTTGCCCTTGAGGAGCTTCAAGAAAGGGCACGGTTCTTGTGGCTCGACAAAGATATGCTTGCAAATATGGACAAGGACAAAGACGGTGTTGTAGTGAAGGAAGAGTTCATGGGTGCGCCTTTGCCAAGCACCCATTTATTCGGGACTGACGGGCTTGGAAGGGATCTGTTCGTGCGGGTCATGTTTGGGCTAAGGCGCTCGCTACTGATAGGGCTTTTTGGCGCTCTTATCGCTTCAACGGTCGGGATGGGCATCGGCGCACTAGCAGGGATGGCTGGCTCTTTTCTTGACCGCGTAATCATGCTTTTCATTGATATGTTTTACGGGCTTCCTTTCATATTTCTGGCGATCCTGTTGATAGCGGTTTTAGGCTCAGGGGATTTAGCGCTTTTGTGTGCCATTGGGCTTGTCCACTGGCTATCAGTGGCTCGGGTCGTTCGTTCAGTCGTGCAGACAACAAAACATGCGCCATTCGTCGAGGCGGCAAGGCTTTATGGTTGTTCATCGCTCAGGCTTTTCTTCGTCCACATCCTTCCAAACATCAAGAAACCTGTGATGGCGGTTTCCCTTCTTGTCGTCCCCGCGGCGGTCAGGGACGAGGCTTTTTTGTCTTTCCTTGGCTTGGGTGTTCAGGCTCCTCACGCATCTTTAGGAACCCTTTTGTGGGAAGGCGCCCAGAGGATCGGCGAATACCCATGGATTGCATTCTTCCCTGCTGTCTTTCTCTTTTTGTTTCTCCTATTCCTCGGGCTTCTTTTTGAGGGCAAAGCCGAAGAAAAACGGTAGCCTGCGTTATTGTTCTTAGCCCTGGCGGTGTCCTAAAAATCTTCGAGCGACACTACAGTAGGATTCCATCGAGCAATATGTCGTCCAGAAGCTTCTTTGCCTGAACAAGATATGTGTAGTAATCAAGGGTGCGTGTTTTTATGTCGTCAGTTATGGCGTTTGTCCTTAGGGCACTCGCTATCTCCAAAACTGCATCTTCCAAACGGTGTCGCCTTTTGAACCCAAGTTCGTTTCTTTATCCTTTCGAATGATACATGGTAAGAGCGCTTATCTGGGTCATCGGGGACGACTTCGACATCAGTGTTCCGAACCAGATTTGCGATCAAACTTGCCAGGGGCAACATCTGAAACTCCTCTTCCTCGCTTCCACAGTTGAAAACCTTTTTGCAGACGCTAGACTCAGGCGCTTCAAGCACTAAAGAAATGGCGCGCTGCATCCTTCGCATGCAAAAAAGGTCTCCACTGCATCCCCCTCCCAAGCACATATATCTTGCCTTGCCGCACTGCAGATAAAGTCATGAGGTTTGGAGCCAGATCGAATCTCATTCTTGGAGCAAGACCATAAAGGGTCGCAAACCGTAAGATGGTTACACAAAAATCTTTTTCTGACAGAGAGATTAGTGCCTTCTCGCACTCAAGTTTCAACCTTGAATACAAGGAAACTGGGTCACATTCATCGTCTTCGGTGAGGGCTTGCCTTTTGCCCGTGCCATAAACACTGCAAGAAGAGGCGAAAACAAGCCTTTTTACCCCCATTTTTCTGGCTATGGTCGCTGTCCTCAACTGTCCATGAAGGTTTATCGAGGTGCTGGCCTCTATGTCGAGTTCACAGGTTGGGTCATTGGAAAGGGCAGCAAGCATAACAACTGCATCCGCCCCCTCATAGACATGTTCTGGGACAAATCTAATGTCGTGGCGGACTATCTCGACACCCTTTTCTTTCAGGCTTCTTATGGGTTCTTGCCCGAAGAAAAGCCTGTCAACAACACGAACCTTGTATCCTTCCTCGTGCAAAAGTTCGCACAGGACACACCCTAGATACCCTGCACCTCCAGTGACTATGACTAAACCTTTTTGTGTCAAGAAGACCCTCCAGTTTTCGAAAATGCTGGTCTCAGCGCGTCCCCACTCAAGAAAGATCTGTGCGAGAGGTGGGAGTCGAACCCACACGGCTGTGAACCACTGGATCCTAAGTCCAGCGCGTCTGCCATTTCCGCCACTCTCGCCCTCCAAAGAGCCATCGTGATTATATTACTGCCTTTCCAGGCGCTGTCAAGCCTATGTGCGCCGAGCGTAACATCAAAACCACAGACATGAATCTAATGCCCTACCCTACCCTGTCGCCAGGATGGGGAGGTCTTCTGGCACCTCAGGAAACGAGATAAAACTTTTGCGAAATTTTATCCGGCTAGGGTCACTTTTATTCCTTCCGTGTTTTCACAAGACAACGCGTTGCGAGATATAGCACGCTGGTTTTATCCTTAAAGAACGACCTTCCCGCAAGGAGGAATATAATGTCAGGATTATCGCTTGAAGCTCTTGTGCACTGGCTTTGAGGGTCTGGTTTGCATCCGTTTCCCTCCTTGAAGCGTCAAAAGGTCTTGCATGAGCTGGATACTGCGTGTCACCACGCATATCCCTCCTCCCTTGCGCTTACTTGCGTTCCAGCAAACCTTCGCTACCTAGCAGATTATTGGTTCCT
>Ga0272449_1002134_pt1 | contig 18864 bp, 13 predicted proteins | sample YNPCB0241_FD_198679 | JGI IMG/M metagenome (GOLD analysis project Ga0272449, IMG submission 198679) | Hot spring sediment microbial communities from Yellowstone National Park, WY, United States - YNP-CB-024-1 | ecosystem: Environmental > Aquatic > Thermal springs > Hot (42-90C) > Sediment... | reverse complement strand
TCGGCCGGTCGTGCACCCCGGCTCAGCCCATCGGCCCCTGCATGGTCAGTGCGGAGGGTTCGTGCGCGGCCTGGTACAAGTACGAGCGGATGGGGGCGGCGAGCCGTGTCTGAGGAACGCATCTTGCTTGCACATGGCGGCGGCGGGCGGTTGACCGCTGAGTTGATTCGAGCCGAAATCCTACCTCGGTTCGGGGAAGGCCCACTCGCGGGTCTGCCCGACGCGGCCACCTTGCCCGAGCCGGTGGGGACGGGCCGGTGGCTTCTGACCACCGATGGCTATGTAGTGCAGCCGCGCGAGTTCCCGGGTGGAAATATCGGGTCGCTGGCGGTGTATGGCACGGTGAACGACTTGGCGGTCTGTGGCGGGCGCGCGCGGTGGCTGGCGCTGGCGCTGATCATCGAGGAAGGGTTAGACCGGCGGGAGCTGGCCCGCGTGCTCGACTCCGTGCGCACGGCGGCCGATCGGGTGGGAGTGGTCGTGGCCACCGGCGACACGAAGGTGGTGCCCCGCGGGCAGTGCGACGGCCTGTACGTGGTCACCACGGGCCTGGGAACCGCTTGGCCCGAGTTCGATCTGCGACCGGACCGCATCGAGCCGGGAGACCAGATCGTCGTGAGTGGCACCATCGGTGACCATGGCATCGCGGTGCTGGCGGCGCGTGAGCGGCTGGCGCAATCGCTCGAGCTCGTCAGCGACAGTGCACCGGTATTGGAATTGGTGGAAGCGATTCGGCCTTGGGCCGCCGGCGTCAAGTGGATGCGGGATCCCACCCGAGGCGGGGTGGCGGCCACGCTCAACGAGTTGGTCTCGGGTCGGCCGTGGGGCGTGCTGCTCCATGAGCACCATCTACCATGCTCTCCGGCGGCGCGTGCGCTGGCGGAACTGTTGGGATTAGACTTGCTCCACGTGGCGTGCGAAGGGCGGATCGTGGCGGTCTGCTCGCCGTCCGTATGCGATCGCGTGGTGACCACATGGCGTCAGTTCCTCAGCGGCGCCCACGCCGCGGTGGTGGGCACAGTGACGACCGAGTTCGCCGGCATGGTGGCGATGGACACAGCGGTGGGGGGGCGGCGGCTGGTGGACATGCCGTTGGGCGAGCTGTTGCCGAGGATTTGTTGAGGGGATGAGGTGCACGAGGCCACCATTGTCGAGGCCATGATGGAACAGTTGTCCGAGATCGTCCGGCGCGAGGGGGCGCGGGCAATCCGCTCGGTGGAGGTGGTCGTCGGCGCGCTGTCCGGCGTGTACCCGGAGGCACTGCGCGCGGCCTTTGAAGCCGCCCAGCCCGGCACGGTCGCCGAGCACGCCACGTTGTCGCTCCGGGTGGAGCCGGCTCGATGGCGGTGCACTGATTGTGGCGCTGAAGGCACTACAAAGGAGTGGCCGATCCTATGTGAACGCTGCGCCGGAGCTCGCGTGGACGTGAGCGGAGGACGAGAGCTTTTGATTGCGGCCGTGGAGCTGTTCGACGCGGATTCCACGGCGCTGGCATCGGAGACGAACCATGTGTGAAAGCTGTGGATGTCACGCCCGTTCTGCACGGCCGGATCCCGAGCGTGAACCTCTCCCGGACCACGGCCAGAACGAGGACATGCACGATCATGATCCCCCCGAGCACTTGCACGGTTCAGAGCACGTCCCTCCCCATCCCCACGATCACGACCACTCGCATCCGCACGACCACTCGCATGACCCGCTCGTGGAGCATTCGCACCCCCACCCGCATCGTCACCAACCACGCCCGCCGCTGGCCGGTGTGGGCGCGACTCGGCGAGTGATCATTGAGCAGAACGTCTTGGAACACGATCGCCGGATCGCGGAGCAGACTCGCGCGTGGCTCGACGACCATCGCGTCGTGGCGCTGAACCTGATTTCCGCGCCGGGTTCAGGAAAAACGTCGCTCTTGGAGGCCACGCTCGACGCACTACGCGGGCAAATTGGTTGCGCGGTGATCACGGGGGATGTCCAAACCGATCGCGATGCGCAACGGTTGCGGAACCGCGGCGCTCCGGTCCGACAAATCGAGACTCGCGGAGCGTGCCATCTTTCGGCGCGAGACGTCGCGGCGGCGATTCCGGAAGTGGTCCGGGACGACACCCGGCTGTTGTTCATCGAGAACGTCGGCAACATGGTGTGCCCGGTGGCGTTCGATCTCGGAGAACATTTCAAGGTCGCTCTTCTGTCGGTCACGGAGGGCGAGGACAAGCCCTACAAATATCCAGACCTGTTCGTCGCCGCGCGCGTGGCGGTGCTGACGAAACTCGATCTCGTGCCTGCACTCGGGTTCGATTTGCCCGAGTGCCGCCGGGCCATTCAGCGCGTCCATCCGGGCTTGTTTGTCTTCGAAGTCAGCGCACGGACCGGCGAGGGGATGGCCGCCTGGCTCGACTACCTGCGCCGGTTGGTGAGCTAGCCCATGAACGCGTGGCGATTTTTTGGGCGCCGCCGCGCGGGCGTACTGTTGCACCCCACCTCGTTGCCAGGCGATACAGGGATCGGTGAAATCGGACCCTACGCGCGCACATGGATCGAGCGGCTCGCCGACGCCGGTGCGAGCCTTTGGCAGTTCTTGCCGCTGGGCCCGACCGGGTATGGGGACTGTCCGTACCAAACGCTCAGTTCGTTCGCCGCCAACCCGTTGCTCATCTCGCTCCACGACCTCGTGGAAGAACACTGGCTGCAGGAGGACGAGATCGCCCATCCGCCGGGACGCGATTCCGACCGAGTGGACTTCGGAGCGTTGATTCCGTGGAAACGGGCGCGGCTACGACAGGCGGTGGAGCGGTGGCGTCGAAATGCACCCGCGTCTGAGCGGCGGCGCTGGAGCGAATTCTGTCGGCGTCATGCGGGGTGGCTCATCCCTTATGCGCGCTTCGCGGTGCTCAAAGATCTTCACGATGGGCGACCGTGGTACGAGTGGCCACGCTCGTGGGCCACGCGAGAGCCGGGTGCCTTGGAACAGCTCGATCGCGAGCAGAGGGACCGCATCGAGGAAGTCACCATTGTGCAGTACTGGTTCGAGCGGCAGTGGCGCCGTGTGCGAGCGCAGGCACGGGCCCGTGGGGTCCGCTTGGTTGGAGACTTGCCGATTTTCGTAGCGCTCGATAGCGCAGATGTGTGGGCCAACCCGGAGCTTTTCCAACTGGATGACCGTGGCCAGCCCACAGTGGTCGCGGGGGTCCCACCGGACTACTTCAGCGCCACGGGGCAACGCTGGGGTAATCCGCTGTATCGCTGGGAGGCCCACGAGGCCAACGGCTTTGCATGGTGGACACGGCGAGTCGGTCGTGCGTTGGCGTGGGCGGATGTGGTTCGTCTGGATCATTTTCGAGGCTTCGCGGCCTATTGGGAGATTCCAGCTTCCGAGCCCACGGCGGTGCACGGGCGCTGGGTGCGAGCGCCCGGCAATCGGTTGCTCACGGCGCTGCAACAAGCCTACCGACATGTTCCGTTCGTGGCCGAGGACTTGGGTATCATTACGGAGGATGTAATCGAACTCCGCCGGCGTTTCCGACTGCCTGGCATGTTGGTGCTGCAGTTCACCGTCGAGCGGCTGTTGCAAGACCCACCCCGGCCGCCGGAGGAATGCGCACCGGACACCGTGATGTACACCGGCACGCATGATAACGACACCACCCAGGGCTGGTTCCATACGCCGCCCCGGCCCGACCTGCCGCCCCATGAAGTGGAACGACATGCGGCGATTCGCCGTCGGCTGCTCGAGTACCTTGGAACGGATGGGCGCGCGATTCACTGGGACATGATTGCTCTGGCATGGCGATCGAATGCCATGTGGGCCGTGGCGCCGGTTCAGGACCTGATCGGTTTGGGCAGTGAAGCGAGATTCAATACCCCCGGAACCCCCCAGGGGAACTGGCAGTGGCGTTTGACGGAACCCACTTGGCGCCGCTGTGACTGGGCGCGATTCAAGGAACTCACACTCCAATATGGCCGCGCGCGGTCCACGAGAGCGTCCGGTCCGTAGGGGTCGGCGTCGCTCGTAACCCGTACCTCAGGAGAACCCGAGAACGTACCCCCGCCGCGTGCGGGAGTTTGAGGAGCCGAACGATTTCGGCGGGCTGCACACGAACCTTCTTAGGAAGCGGCGACGATCCCAAGCCGCACGGACGCAGCCGAGTCCGGGTCCGCGGTGGATGTAGCTACGGCTCGCGTATCTCCACCGAGTAGACTGCCGGTGGGTCACCACTGAGATTGCGCGGGGGCGCGAACATCGGCTCGGGTCAGCCTCTGCGCCAGCGCAAGTCAGCGACGAACAGTCGACACGCGCGCCGGATCCTCGATGATTTTCCGTGGTTCGGTCGGCGCGCCGCCCAATGACCTGAGCCTCCGCAACGATCGCACTGTTCCGGCGCAAACCGAACCACCACCGCCATCGACACGTTCAACTCCTCCATCGCGGACCGGCTTGGACACAAAGCGGCCCTTGCCCCCTCGGTGGGAAGAGTGCTAGCGTACATTCTTGCCCAACGATGAACACTCGAACACCATCGCGATGGTGGATCGTACCGTTCGGCGCGGCTGGAACCTCGTTCGATCCCCAAGAAGAACCGTCCATCTGGTTGGGAGAGGAAGGCGCCACGTGGCTGCGCCTGGCGCGCGCACGGTTGCCGGTCCTGCCTGGGTTCATCATCACGTCCGAAGTCTGCGGGTTTTTTTGCCGACACGGGGGCCGGTATCCGCCGGGGGTCTGGGACCGAATTCGGCAGGAGCTCGAGCGTTTATCGGCGGTTCGTCTCAACGAGCACGACACGGGACCGCGCCCATTGTGGCTACGTTGGATTCCCCTGCCACCTCGAGGATTGGAGCTCGAGGGATTCGATCCGGTGGTGCTGGGGCTGAACGAATCCACCATCCAACAGTTCGCAACGGTCACCGGTACGGAAGCCCCCGCATGGCGGGCCTACGCGCGTTTGATCCGCGCGTACGCGGTCGGTGCGCTGGGTCAAGCACCTGAGGAATGGGCCGAACTATGGCATTCGTTTCTCCAACGCTGCGGGGTTGGGTCGGCAACCCTGCTCGACTCCAAGGCGGCACGGGAGTGGTGCGCGGTCTTGCTGCGCCGGTTCACCGAACGCACGCGCCGGGCCTTCCCCCGAGAGCTGACCGAACAGTTGCGAGGATTTCTGACCGGACTGTACGAGCGGTGGAAGGCCTGCGGAGGCTGCCATCGGCGTCGAACCGTCTTCGCGGCCGGTATCCCCGTGGCGCTCACCTGGGCAGCGTTCGGGGACATGGACGAACAGTCGGCGCGTTGCGTTCTCTGGTCCCGCGACCCCATCGCGGGAACGGCCGGGGTCCGAGGTTGCCTAGTGACCGACGACACCGTGCGGGACGCGGTCCCCGAACAAGGGCTGCCCGTGGAGACCTTGGAGCAAGCTCGTTCCGCCAACTTGCGGTCCGCGCTTTGGAATGCGTTCCGTATAGTCGAACAGGCGGAGCTGGTGACTCGACGTCCGCAGCAACTGGAAGTCGTCATCGAGCGCAGTCGCGTGTGGATCGCGAGCGTGTTGCCGTGTCGACGTACCCCGCACGCGGCGGTTCGGTGGGCGGTGGAACTGGTCACGGGGCGCGACCTCTATCAAAGCCGAAGTGTCCCGAAGTTGTGGACGGTGGAAGAAGCCTTGAGCACGCTGGATCCCCGCGAACTCGCCGAAGTCATGGAAACCGCGGGGCGCTCCGAAGATCTTCCCTCTCCCGCGGGGGTGACCTTGATCCGATGGGCCGCGGAACGGCATCACTTGGATGTGGTTGGGCTTTGGGATGGCACCCCGAACCCGATTCCGGACTGGGTCCGCCGACATCTTCGCGCCGTGTGTGTCACAACCTCGCTCGACGAGTCGCCTCCGATACCTCGCTTCGAGAGACGGTGTCGCTCTCGCGTGCTTTGGTGGCTGAAGTTGGATGAACGACGCGCGCGCGGGGATGCGGACTCTGCCGCGATCGCTCGGAGCCTGCACGCCCGGGCAGAAAACCTGGATTCGAATGGACCTCGCCTCGCGGAATGGCTTGGCCGTATCCAGGCCCCTCGAAAGGGTGCGATCGAAATTGTGGTAGACCCAGAAGATTTCGGAGACGTCGCGTGTGAACGCTTTCGATGGATCCGCGAATCGTTGGAAAAGCTTGCCCCTCGGCTGGTGATTCACCTGCGTCTTTCGATTCCCCGCGCCGTGCTGGCAGCGGACGCGGCGGCGGATTGGACCGCGATGGTGTGGTTCGATCTCGCGCACTTGGACGCACTCCTGCGCGGTCCTCACCGCGAAAGTTCCGTGCACGGAGAGCGCTCATTCGACCCGGCGGGGGTAGGCCTCTTGATCGAGACGGGTTGGCAACGGCTGCGTACGGTCCACCCGGGAATTCGTGGCGGCCTATGGCTCCAGACCTACCCGGAACCTGCGTTGATTCGTTTTGCGCAGCGGCTGGGATTGTGCGCAATCGCCTGTCCGCTGGCTTGGGTGGGTCCGACGCACATTGCCATCGCTCGCACGGCGAGTCGTTTCAACGTCGTGGGGTAGCCTCGGCTCGGGGCACGTAGGTGGGTGGTCTTCAAGAGTTCCCCGTACGGGCGCTGTGAAAGTTGTTCATGGCTTCACGAACTGCCGGCCGGCCGAGCTTGCAGACCGATTGGGGATCACCCCTCGGGGACGGAAAGGGTGCGGCCGTGGTAGGCCAGGAACGCGGCCGCCTCTTCGCGGCCGAGAAAACGGATAAGGATTTTTTGGTCTATGTCCAGCAAATCCACCCAGATCAGGCCGTCGAGCACGTCGCTGAATTCGGGGTCCACATTGAACCCCAACAAACGTCCTCCGAGCTTCAGGTACTGTTTGAGCAACACGGGCACGCCCTTGCGGTCTTTTTCGATTTCCGCGACCAGTTCGTTGACGTCGTCCATGCTGCGAACCATTCGCTGGAAGATGTTCGGATTCCAGCGCTCGCGCAGGGGAATGCGCGCAGGCGGATGGCGAGGGCGTACATACCGGGCCATTCGGGTGTCGAGCCGATTCACGCGGAGGAACTGCATCATCATCTGGCGCGACAGGGTATTGTACTGGTTGTTGATGCTGACCGGTCCGAACAGATGACGGTACCGAGGATTGCGCAAGATGAACCGTCCGATGCCTTTCCAGAGTAGCATCAGCGGGGAATATGAGCGCTGGTATTCGGCGCGGACGAAGGAGCGCCCCAGCTCGAGGGCGGGCCCCAAGCGGTCCAGCAAACGGCGCGAGTAGCGGAACAGCGTGCTGGTGTACAGCCCGTGTTTGCCGTAGCGCGGCAAGATCACGTCGGTGGGCCCCAATCGGTAGGCGCCGACCAACTCGGAGGTCTTGCGATTCCACAGGAACAGGTGGAGGTAGTACTCGTCAAAGCGGTCCAGGTCGAGGTCGCGGCCGGTGCCTTCGCCGGCGGCTCGGAAGGTGAGCTCGCGCAGGCGACCAATCTCATGCAACAAGTTCGGGATTTGTCGTGCCTCCGCGCAATAGACCACGAAGGGGTCGAACTCCAACAGACAGGCCTCTGGAGGCAAGAGCCAAACATCCTGCGCAAGCACATCCGTATGCAAAGGCGGCGCGACGGGGGTCGTGTGCACTGGCCGTGGCTGAGACGATGCCGCACTGGACGAGGCCCGACCCCGTAGCACGTACGTGCGCAGTCGCAAGTACGCCATCATGTCCTCGTCATCCATCGGCTGTAGCCGTTCGAAGGGGATCAAGGATCCGACACGAATACCGATCCGCCAGCCGCGCTTGCGGACGAGTTCCCGCGGCAACATGGCCGTACGGACTCGCGGATGTAACAGGCCGAGCGCCTGGAACAACGCGCTGTTGCGGCCCTCCACGAACATAGGCAACACGGGGCAGCGCGCCATGCGCAAAAGCGTGGCCACCGTGGTCTGCCAAGGTGGATCTACGACTTGCCGCTCGCGGACAATCAGTCGGGACACATCCCCGGAAGGGAACACGATCAACGCGTGGCCGCCGCGCAACCACCTCACGCACTCTTTCATGGGCTGGAGATTCGCGCGCACGGCATCCGCCCCCCCGTACGGGTCCACGAAGATGGCGAGATCATGCATCTCCGGAATTCGGCTCAGGAGGAAATTGCTCAGCAACTTCACGTCAGACCGGACCCGCCGTACGACGCCCAACAACACCAGGGCATCCGTACCGCCGAGCGGATGATTCGACACGATCATCACGGGCCCAGTGGCTGGAATGCGCCGCAAATCCTCCTCGGCAATCTCGGGGGTCACCCCCACCGAGCGCATGGCGCCTTCGATGAAGTCCCCGCCGGGGGCCAACTCCTTCGCGGCGCGATACAACCGATCGAGCTCGTCCAACTGGAACCAGCGTTCCAGCGTCCCCTTCAACAGCTCGAACAAGCGCTGCCGAACTGGGTCGGGAAACGACGCCCGGAGTTCGAACGGGGACGATGGTTGCGGCGGCTGGGCCTTCGATACGTCGCTAGCCATGGTACGAATCCTACCGCCCGAAAGGCCCGCGCGCCAGCGGCGCACGCGACTAGGTCATTTGATCGCCCCGGACCATGACCACCTTGCCAGTGCGGACTAGCTCAATGATTCGAAACCTCTCGAGCAACCGGATCATCGCGTCGAGCTTTTCCGAAGTCCCCACCGCTTGCAAAATCATCGAGTTTTCGGTGAGGTCCACAGTCTTGGCGCCGAAATGCTCCGCGATTTGCAACGCCGCCGTGCGTTCGCTTTCCGCGACCGCAATCTTCACCAGGGCCATCTCGCGCACCACGGAGTCCTCGCCCGTGTGCTCGACACACCGGATGACATCCACCAACTTCGACGTCTGCGCGATGACTTGGTCCAGCCCGTCCGGATGCCCTTTCAACGTGATGGTCATCCGAGAAAAATGCGTATCCACCACCGGCGATACCACTAGCGATTCGATGTTGTAACCACGCCGAGCGAACACCAACGCAATGCGGGCGAGCACGCCCGGCCGGTTAGTCACGTAGACGCTAATGGTATGGGTTTCGTGGTTGGGATCTCGGTTCATGATGAATGGACCCCCGCTGGCATGGGTTGTGAGGTGCATCGTGGTTTCCACCTTACGTCGAACCCGAAGGCTTTTCGAGCCGGTGGCGAGGCCGTTCGATGAGCATATCTTCGAGTGCCCGGCCCGCCGGAACCATCGGGAAGACATTGTCCGTCTTTTCGACCTCTGCGTTGACCAATGCAGGGCCGTCGTTGTACTCCAAGGCACGAGTCAACACCCGGCGCACATCGCCCGCACGGCGCAGGTGCCAAGCTCGAACGTTCTCGTACGCATGCGCTAGCCGGACAAAGTCCGGGTTGCCTTCGAGATCGACACCAGATTTCCGGTCCTCGTAGAAGAGCTCCTGCCACTGGCGAACCATGCCGAGGTAATGGTTGTTGAGAACGATGATCTTGATCGGGAGGCGATGCACACTGGCGGTCGCCAGTTCGTACATGGTCATCTGGAACCCGCCATCGCCCACGAACGCGATGACCAAATCGTTGGGGCGTCCAAATTGAGCCCCGATGGCGGCCGGAAGACCATAGCCCATAGTCCCCGCTCCGCCCGAGGTAATGAACTGGTTGGGGTAGTCCACGCGATAGAACTGGGCCGCCCACATCTGGTGCTGCCCCACGTCGGTGGTCACAATCGCCTTTCCTTGCGTGAGCCTCCAGGCTTCCTCAATGACGTGCTGCATCTTCAACCGGCCCCGGCGCCGGTATCGAAGTGGATACTTTCGCTTGTATCCGTTCAAGTGCGCCAGCCACTCGTCGGTCTTCAATCGACCGACATGCGGCAACAGAGCTTGCAGCGCTTTCCGCGCATCGGCCACTAGGTGGATGTGACAAGAGATCATCTTACCGTGTTCCGCCGGATCGATATCAATATGAATCCGCGTGGCGTTGCGGCAAAACCGTGACGGGACGCCGATGATCCGATCGTCGAACCGCGAACCGATGGACATGACCAAGTCACATTCCACGACGGCCTTGTTGGCATAGGCCGTCCCATGCATGCCCATCCATCCCAGCGACAACGGATGGGTTTCGGGGAACGCCCCTTTACCCAATAAAGTCGTCACGACCGGAGCGTTCAACGTCTCCGCCAATTGTCGCAACTCGGCCCACGCCCCCGAGATCAACACTCCATGGCCTGCGAGGATCACCGGCCGTGTAGATTTGCTCAGGGCTTCGGCAATTTGGTGGATCTTCTCCATGTCTACCTCATCGATGTTCACTTGATACCCTGGCAGGTCCATGGGCGGGTACAAATCGCCCGTGAAGGGTCCTGAAGAGACATCTTTAGGAATATCGATCACCACCGGGCCGGGTCGGCCGGTACTAGCGATGTAAAAGGCCTCCCGAACCACGCGCGGAATGTCGTTGGTCTCTTTCACTAAGTAACTGTGCTTCACGATCGGCATCGTAATACCGAACACGTCGGCTTCCTGGAATGCGTCTTTGCCGATCATGGACCGGATCTGCTGGCCGCTGATGACGATGATCGGCACCGAGTCCATGTGCGCGGTCATGACTCCCGTCACCGTATTGGTGGCCCCAGGGCCGCTAGTGACGAGGACTACGCCGGGCTTGCCCGTCGCCCTCGCATAGCCGTCCGCCATGTGGGCCGCGCCCTGCTCGTGACGCACGAGGATCAGCTTGATTTTAGTTTTGGTTGTCACCAACGCGTCGAAAATCGGAATCGCCGCACCTCCCGAAAGCCCGAAAATATACTCCACGCCCTCGTTCTCCAGGCAGCGAATCAATGCCTGTGCACCATCTTTCGGATCCGTCTTCATAACATCTCCGTAATTCTTGCGCGCATAATAGCATACCTTTTCCATAATGTCAAGAAAACTCACAGTTCTGCCGCGGAATTTTGCATGGCCTGGGAATGACTCGACACAGAACGGCATGCCTAGGGCGCTATCTAGACATGCCATAATCTAAGGTCGTGTCATCTCGCGAATTCTTCACCCCAAATTTGCACCATGGAAAGTCTTACCATGTCAACCGGTCCAGAACTCAATCCCGATGAATCGGAAAGTGATCCACTCCCTCGGGCGAGAGTTTTATGGACAGTGACTCGGCATGACCTAAGGGGACTAGGAGATCTGGAAATGAGGAATGAAATCCGAGAACCCACCCGTTTCCCCAAGGGGGAACCGGCCCGCCACCGTCCGTCTCCCAGCGCGTCATCAACCCCAACTGGATCAAGCCGCGGCCATATACATCGGCATCCACGCCGCCAATAGCCGCCGCCGTTTCGAACCTCCCCCTAGCTTTACCCAAAGGCAAACGCCACAGTGTTTCGCCGGCATATCGGCGGCCCGAACCTCACCTAGGGGGAGCACCCGGAGAAGACGTGCCCGCGCCGCGGCGTATGACTACGTCGTCCTTCGTCCCCTCTACACCATCCGCACCGACCGAACGCACTTCCAGGCTCCCTGGGCCGTTCTTCCGGTACTTGACCGGATGCCCCCACGAATCGTTGAGGCTCACCTCCGGATGATAACTCCGAAGACGCTCCACGACGTTGGTGTCATCCAAGCTGTCCGGATAGTCCCCCATCTGCATGCAGTAGTAATCCAACGCCGTCGCCAAGCCCTCGAGTCCTGGGCCCGGTTCGGGAGGTACGGCTCGCCGGCAACTTACGCCACCGAGGTGCCCGAGGACCCAAAGGATCCAGCCGGCGTGAATTGCGAGTCGCTTCATGTGGGTCACCTCCTGTCGATCGTTCAAGTTTGGCTTCGAGCCAGCTCTGTTTGTTCGAATTCGCGATAAGCCACTTCCATCGCATCATACACCGCCGCGGTTTCGGGACTGGGATCCACTCGGGAATCCCGGACCGGCTCGGCAAAACCTCGCACCACCTCGTCCCATGACAGAGGATCGCCCGCGCTTCGCTGCCAAGCGTGGAACGCGCGCAGCGCCGCCCCCAGCGCTGCGCTCGCCGTGGTCTCGAATCGGTACACCGGGCACCGATGCACATCGGCCATCACCCGCAAAATGGCTGGGTTGGCTGAAGCGCCACCGGTGGCGTAGATGCATGAAGGTCGAACGCCCATCCATCGCGTGTGGATTCGCATCGCCATCATCTGCGCTTCTACGACCGCGCGACATACCGCCGGATCATCGGGACGTACACCTTGGTACCTCGCGCCGGGCTTCAAGACTTTCGGAGTGATTTCCGGCTCAAACCAAGGCAGCATCAATCCCCGCCCGCCCAGCGCCGGGGGCGTGGAGAAAACCGCGCGCGCAAAGCCTTCCCAGTCCAATCCCAGCTGATCGCGCACCCGCTCGCGCGCGAGCGATCCATTCTTGAAGCAGACCAGTGTCATATACCCGCCGGTCGGCGAACCGAACACGTGGCCCTCGCCCTCGAGCGATACACGACACTCGTCCATGGCCCCAAAGTAGGTGTCGCTGGTGCCCAAGCTGATCGCCACCATCCCCGAGCGAACTAGCCCCAGCCCGACCAAACTGCATGGATTATCGCCGGACCCGACGACGACTTGGGCCTGAGGTGAGACCCCATAGCGCTCGACAAAGTACCGTGCGACGGGCCCCACCACCGTCCACGATTCCACGATCGGCGGCAATCGGCGCCGGAGATCCGGTGCCGTGGCCGCCAGCGCAGCCGGATCCCAATCCCTCGCCTGAATATTCATGAGGTTCATGCCGGCACCGTCCCCGACGTCGATCGGCGCGATCCGACCGGCCAGCACCGACGGCAGGAACGACGACACGAGCGCGATGTGGGCGGTGCGAAGATATCCTTCGGGGTCCATCTTGTAAAACTTTCGGATCTGCGGCCCGGTGAACCGCTCGAACGCCGCGGATCCGGTCCGTCGCGCAACCTCTGCCGACCCACCCAACGCCTCGGTGATCTCCGCGCACTCAACTGAGGTGGAGGAATCCATCCAAATCGGCGAGGTGGGACGCGAGAACACCCCTCGCAGGTTTTCCACCAACGGCACCGATGGATCCAACCGGGCCAGTCGGTCGGCTGCGGTTTCGTTGAGGTAGACAGACCCGTGCTGTTGTCCAGACACGGAGACGGCGGCCAGCTCACCCAAGGGGAGTCCTTCGCGGCGCAACCGCTCGAACATCTTGTCTAACGCCTCGACCCACATCAGGGGCGGCGCATGAACCACCGTCGGATCTTCGTGTCGCAAGGTCCCATTGCGCGTCCCGTACGCCGGCAATTCACGGTCGAAATTCAACGAAATCTCGCAAAGGATTTTTCGACCCTCGGGCGCGATTCCCACCGCCGTCAGGCTTTGCGTGCTCGAGTCGAGTCCCAAGTACCACCGTTGCATCGTCAGGCACTCCTTCGTCCGATTGGTTTCTGGATACCAACAGGCTATCATGATCCACACGATTGAGAAAGGCAGACCCATATGAAAACAGCCCTGGTGTGTGGTGCAGGTGGGTTCATTGGACATCATCTTGTTCGGCGTCTCAAAAAGGATGGGTACTGGGTTCGTGGCGTTGACATCAAACGACCAGAGTTTTCCAAAACGGCCGCCGACGAGTTTCGATTGCTGGACCTGCGTGAGCCTCGCAATTGCATCAAGGCCGTCACCCTGGCCAATGGGCAGGTCGTCGACGAGGTGTACCAGCTGGCGGCCGACATGGGCGGCATGGGGTTCATTCACTCCGCAGAGTGTGAAATCATGCACAACAGCGTACTGATCAACGTGCACATGACTCACGCCGCGGCCATGCTCGGCGTTCAGCGGTATTTCTTCTCATCTTCGGTCTGCGTCTACCGGGACATGCAGCCGGGCGAACCGCCGTTGGACGAAGCGGGCGCCTATCCCGCGCAGCCCGACAACGAATACGGTTGGGAAAAACTGTACTCCGAACGCATGGCCATGGCCTACGGTCGTCGGTACGGCATGGCCGTCCGGATTGCCCGGTTCGAAAATTGTTACGGCCCGGAGGGCACGTGGCGCGGCGGGCGCGAAAAAGCGCCGGCGGCCATCTGCCGCAAAGTGGCCTGCGCGCCCGACGGCGGAGAAATCGAGATCTGGGGCGACGGCTCCGCGATCCGGTCGTACACGTACATTGATGACATGATCGAGGGAATCGTGATGCTGATGCATTCGGACCTGGAGGGACCGGTGAACATCGGCAGTTCGCAATATGTGACGGTTCGCGAGCTGGTCGAAACGGTGGCGTCGGTGGCCGGGAAACGGATTTCGATCCGGAGCACCCCTGGGCCGGTGGGAGTTCGCTCGCGCAACTTCAGCCATGCACGGATCGAATCCCTCGGGTGGCGCGCTAACTACGATCTACGCCGCGGAATCGAACAGACCTATCCGTGGGTTCTCGAACAGTGTCGGAAGGCCGGGTTGATTCCATAGTCCGGCCACGAACAGGCCCCCGCCAGAGATCGAATGGTGAGCCCCATGGCGGCCTCGGCGATGCTCGCTCGGACAGCACACGCGGGGCGACTCCCTGGGCGGGCCTCGCCCAGCCCCAGTCTTACGCAACGCGGGAGATTGCACTCTGCGCTGAATCGGCCGGTGGACGCATCGGACGGTACGTTACCTGAAGAGCACTCCAAGCGAGTGTGAGTCGGCTTGATGAACGAAGATTTCCATGAGCTTCCACGGTTGGATCGCGCCCATGTGTGGCATCCTTACACGCCGCACTCCGCCGTGGAGGCGGGCCTGCCTGTCATTGTCGCAGGGGAAGGACCATGGCTGGTGGACTCCGAGGGGCGCCGTTGGTTCGACGCGATCGCCTCATGGTGGTCGTGTGCTCTCGGCCACCGACATCCTGAAGTCATCGCGGCCATTGAAGCGCAGCTCGGCCGGTTGGATCATTGCATTCTGGGCCATCTGACCCATCCAGCCGCCGTACGGTTGGCCGAGAGCTTGGCGCGGCACAGCCTCGACGGGCGCGTCCACGTGCTCTTTGCATCCGACGGCGCCAGCGCAGTCGAAGCCGCGATCAAGATCGCGCTGCAATACCACGCTCAACGAGGCCAGGCTCGACGCCGGTGGTGGGTCGCGTTGGACGGCGCGTATCATGGCGACACGTTGGCCGCGGTGGGGCTGGGGTTTCTTGAGCAGTTCCATTGGCCATTCCAACACATGTGTCCGCCCGCGATCCGTCTGCCGGTGCCACGCGAGCTCGACGAGGTGGAGTCGTGCATGCGAGCGGCCGAACAACGCTTGGCGGCCCACCGAGGCGACGTGGCGGGGATCATCGTCGAACCGATGTGCCAAGGTGCGGCAGGCATGCGCATCTATCCAGCTGAATACTTGGCCGCCTTGTTCCGCTGGAGCCGCGAGGAAGGCTGTCTGTTCGTCGCCGATGAAATTGCCACAGGGTTTGGTCGTACGGGTCGGTGGTGGGCGTTCGAACACGCCGGCATCGCGCCCGACATCCTCTGCGCAGGCAAAGCGCTGTCGGCGGGCACGTTGCCCATCAGCGCAACGATTGTACGCGACGAGATCTACGAATCATTCTCCGACCATCCGGAGGACCACACCTTCTACCACGGGCACACATTTGCGGGCAACCCTCTGGCGGCCGTGGCGGGTGTGGCCGCCATTCAAGTCTACGAGCGCGAACACCTCCCCGAGCGCGCAGCGGCACTCGGGAACACCGTGCAAGAGCTTCTTCGACCGCTCCGTAACCACCCCGCGGTTCGGAGTGTGCGAGGGCTCGGCCTCATCGCCGCGGTCGAACTGCACAGTCCAGAGGCCGCCCGCACCGTTCGACAACGCTTATGGTCCGAACGGATCCTTGTGCGGCCGCTGGGGCCCGTGGTGTACCTCATGCCTCCTTTGAACATCGAGGACGCACTGCTCCAGTGGGCCGTGGAACGTTTACGCACGGCCATCCTAGATCTCTCCGAGCACGGCGCGGCGCAAACTCCATTGCGCAGCTAGACCACTCCACCCCCCTCCGGCCTCACCCATCCGCCAACCTTGTGGAGGTCGGCCGAGCATTCGGGCCGGGTTCGTTCCCACGCCCAGTCCTTCGTGCCCCGGGATGTCGTCCCGGCCGAGTGACCGAAGGTTCAAGCAGAGTCACACGCCACCCGAAGGCCTCCACGCGGGTCCTTGCGTCGGAACAATGTTACTGCGTGATGACGGCCCCGCCGACCGTCACTCCCGGCGGCGCAGGCTGAATAATGATCTGCGCATCCGGCCGCTGAATCACCATGGGGGTCTGGGGAGGCAATACGCCCTCCTGGACCAGTTGCGCGTCTTGCTCAGGGGTCAACGGGATGGGCAATGGTGGCAAGCCTTTTCGAATCACTTCCATTTGGTACTCGCGCAATTGCTTTTCCAGCTCCGGGCCTTGCAACCGCGGGGGCGTTGGCGGAGGCGGCGACGATGGCGGCGTGGAAGATGGCGTAGGCGCGCTCACGGTCGGTAGCCGCGGGGGCGTGAACGTGGGCCGAGTCACCACACCACCGCCCGCTTTCTTTTCGCCAGGGCCTGCTTCCTTCAACCGCAAAATGGCCATCTCGCTGCCTCGCTGGACCACCACTTCCTCGGTTTCGAAATTCACCGACACCACACGAATGCCGTCTTCCATCTCTCCAGGGGCCAAAAAGTAGGACTTGCCAGTTTTGCTGTCCACTAACCCCGCGCGAAGCCCCTCGCCTTCAACTTGGACCAGTCCGCAAGCCCTCAGACCCAACGCCTCACCAGTCGCCGACGTAGCAACCATCGTCGTAGTGGTCGTGGAGTGTTCAGTGCTCTCCGTGCTCAACGCCGGTCCGAAAGGCTGTCGATCCAAAATGATCTGGTAACGTTCGAACGTCGGTGGGGCCACCGCCGCCATCGACACCATCCCAATTGCCCAAATCGAAACTGTTGGCGTTACTCGCATGTCCGACTACCAGACTACGCCAGAGCCCTAAGGTGTTCAAGAACAGAAGCTCCGGCACCGCAAGTGGCGGTGCCCCGCGACGACCAACCCGCTGGATTGCGCCATCTCCATGACTCGCCCACAATTTGCGGGAGTGTCCGCAGAGCGACGTACGTCGTATGGAGTCCGAACTCCGCACTGTGCGTATTGAAAAACTGGTGTTCCCGAGGTGGGGGCTCGCTCGGGACCACGGATGGGTGGTGTTCGTGGACGGCGCATTGCCAGAAGAACAGGCAGTGGTCAAGATCACGCACCGGCGAGCCTCCTTTGCGCATGGACACGTCGTGGAAGTGTTGTCCCCGTCTCCCTGGCGACGGCGTCCACCTTGCCCCGTATTTGGCGAGTGCGGGGGCTGTTCATGGCTGCACATTCAGCCGGAGGCGCAGCTTCGATTCCGTCGCGAGATGCTTGGCGAAGTTTTCCAGCGCGCAGGCTTTTCGTCGGGGATTGTGAACGGCCTTCTCGGTGCCTCCCGGTATGAGTTTTTCCGCAATAAGTCCGCCTACTCCACCTGCCAGCACCGTGGCGCCCCCACCTGTGGTTTCCACCCACATGGCTCGGCCGACGTGGTGGTGAGTGCTCGCCACTGCGTCCTGCAATCCGAGCATGCCCAAGAGATTGTCCGTCGTGTCGAAGAGTTCATGGCCCGACACGACCGGTCCACGTGGCCCCGCCGAGTGACGGTGCGAGAAGGAAAGCGGACCGGAGAGCGGATGGTTCACTGGTCGGGGCCGGACGTACTGGGTTCTCATCCACAATGGCGAAGCGCCTTTCAATCCCTTGCTACGACGTTGGTGGGCGAGAGCCCGGGGCGCGGACTCGTGGTCGTCGCGGGACCTGGCACCATTCGCGAACAGATGTGTGGCCACACATACACGATTGGGCCGCACGACTTTTTCCAAACGAACACGGATGTCGCGGAAATTATGTTCGACTGGATCGCCGCGCGCGTCGCTCAAGAACCGCCGGGTCGGGTGGTGGAGTTCTACGCGGGCGCCGCAGCGTTGTCGTTGGTTCTGGCCCCGTACGCCCAGGAAATCGTCGCGATCGAAAGTGAGCGGTCCGCCGTCGAAGTGGCCAAGCTCAACCTTGCGTCCGCCGCGGTCGGGAACGTGCGGATTCTTCATGCGCGGGCCGAGGTAGCTGCGCCGACCTTCCTACGCACGGGAGCTGACTGGGTGGTCGTGGATCCTCCCCGAACAGGCCTGAGTGCTGCGCTAAGGAGGATGCTATGCGCGGCGCGTCCACGGCGCTTCGTATATATCTCTTGCGACCCGGCGACATTGGTTCGCGACCTTCGTGAACTGACGGGCGCGGGTCTGCGCATAGAGGTTGTGCAGCCGTTCGACATGTTCCCAAACTCGCACCACGTGGAAATTGTCGTCGTCGGGGGGTGGCCGGGGTAAGCCGCGTGCGAGTGGGAGGGCGCGCCGATGCCCAACCTTCCTCCCGCGTTGTGTCGCCGAATCTATCCATTTCAGCCCCAAGATTCCACGCGCACGGTCCGCAGAAAATGGAGCGATCTCTTAGGCCCCAAGCGCCCAGATCTGGGGGCAATGGATCTCAATCAAGTTTTGAACTACGCCGATTGTCCATCGCGAACGTCGCGCAATGAGGAGCGTACAAGATCGAGGCGACTTGGGTCTGCTCAACGCCGTTGGCCGGGCGCAGTGACCCGCCCTGGGGTCGTGTTGGTGCTGGTTTTTCCCACTTTCGAAGCTTCTTCGACGCGCAAATTGAATCGGCGCGGACGCGCGGGATCTATGCGGAAGACTAGCGTTTCCGCGCGACCGGTGCCGGGCATGCGCACGTACCCCGGCAAGGGCAGCCAGACGGCGTCGCCCTGAGGTTTGTCGGTGTAGAGAATCGTGTACAGGTATCCCTTCTCGGAGTTCCAACTGAGCGTCACCTTGTCTTCGACCACGCAAACGAAC
>Ga0272449_1002133_pt1 | contig 18870 bp, 17 predicted proteins | sample YNPCB0241_FD_198679 | JGI IMG/M metagenome (GOLD analysis project Ga0272449, IMG submission 198679) | Hot spring sediment microbial communities from Yellowstone National Park, WY, United States - YNP-CB-024-1 | ecosystem: Environmental > Aquatic > Thermal springs > Hot (42-90C) > Sediment... | reverse complement strand
GAGGGATTACTGGCGTAATCTTGCCTTAAAGCTTCAAGAGCAAGTTCGGGATCTTGAGCGGCTGGCATTGCCAGCTCCCCGTGAACAACGTCCGTGGTGGGCGCGGGGGATCTTCCGTTGGCTTTGGGGTGGCCAGAGTTTTTGAGAGGTCGTTTGTTTTGGTCTCGGGATCCCCTAGCGAAAAGCCACATATGCCGCGTTCCTGTGAGGGGTCTGTAAGTTTCCAATGACTACAATTGCTACATTTTTCTCTGCGCTCTTTTGGACTTCTTAATAACCACATTGCTACACCTTCGCATAAGCTTTTCTAACATCACCAATTTTTTACGCGACGCCCCTGAGAATCTGTCATGAGACCGGACACGGCTAGGATGAAATCAATCAATGCCCATATCCCCAATCCTCCGAGAGTAAAAAGCATGAGAAGCCCTGTTCCTACCTTGCCTAAATAAAACCGGTGGACTCCGAAGCAGCCCAAAAACCAAGCAAACAATGTAGTAGCGAGGCGAGACTTCGGTGAAACCTCCTCCATAAGCCCCCCTTCTTAACCCTCTGAATATAATACGTTCAGTTATTGCGTGTCAAATTTTACAGACTTGTTTCATTAATGCGATTTATTTCACACTCCTTCCGCCTTGTGAAGAATTTGATAGAACTTTAACTGTTCTGTGCTGTCTAGCCGGCCGATTAACTCCCATCCCCCTTTAACCAGACTACATTGGCGGTAAACAAAAGAGACCAAAGTTTCGCTTATGTTTCAGAAAGCCCTAGAAAGAGCGGCAATCCTCAAGGAAACAATCGTCTCCTCTTGCGTAGCGAGTTGACAGGGCTGGCACAACGGATAAAGCTTTTTCTACTGCGCCAGATCTGGTTACGCCATGGCAGAATGGCCAAGATGTACAAGCAAGTGCGATCAGAGTAGCGGGCCCCCAAATTTTTTCCCCTTATCTCGCGACAAATGTCGCACTTTAACGGACTTTGCCCAATTGGTTTGCCCTCGAGTTAAAAGCTCGTAAAAAGCCAGGGGGTTAGGAGAGGGTTTCTTATCCCCTTTCCCTCGAACGGACCGCCTTTATGGGCCTTAAGGTTGGTTACAATTGGATGCAAATTGTAACAGTCGCTGTTCACATCGTCTTAGGGGGCTTCAAAAACTTTCTTTCCCTGTGTTGCGACAAAAGTCTCACTTAAAAGTATGCCTCCACTTCAATTTCAAGGCTTGGAGGAGCTGAGAAGGCTAAAAAATTTATTCTGCTTCGCGCGAATCGCATTTATCGGCCTTAAAAGTGATCACAATTCCGTGTTCCCCGCGTTTTTACTAGATATAGTTCACGTGGTTTTCCGCCAACATCTTGCAGAGACTAACATGAGGAGCTATCATCCTAAAAGATGAGCTCACGAAAATCTGTGTTTCTTAAGTGTTTTACGATTAGTTCCAACAAAATCAAAACTTCTGCAATAATTTACGCCAAAAACCAAGTGGTTTTTGTTTTCTGCTTCACAGCACTGCTTAGTGTAATTATTGGTTTTCTCGAACCTAAATTTTGGTCATGGGTAAACATTTTTGATTTATTACGCAATTATGCGGCTTGGGGAATCTTTACGGCAGCACAGGTGGTTATTTTAATTTCCGGTGGGATAGATGTTTCTTTTACTGCTATCGCCACCGTTGCCATGTATTTGCTTGGCCTCTTTATGGTTAATCGTACTATTACCAATTTAATATCAGGAATAATTTTTGTAATCGCCATAGGGGGTGCTTTGGGAGCTATAAATGGTGCGTTCGTTTACTTAACCAAAGTTCACCCAGTCATTATTACCATTGGAACTCTTAGTGTTTATTATAACCTTTTGATTCACTTTACGCGAGGGCGATGGTTGTATAACTTGCCTGCTTTTTATTTGGATTTCGGTCTAATGCGAATAATTGAGATTAAAACACCACTTGGTCCCCCAACGGGTTTGTCAGTTTTAACTGTAATATGGATCGGCATAGCGTTGTTTACGTGGATATGGTTGCGTTATACAAAAATTGGGCGTGAGTTATTTGCTATAGGGGGCAACCTAGAGGCTGCTCGTCGGTTGGGGTACAGCATATTTTTACTTCAACTTTTTGCGTATACCTATGCGGGGATATTAAGCGGGATCGGAGGATTTGTCTATGGTGCTGCAGCCCAATTTATACAGCCAAATGCAATTGTCGGACGTGAGCTCGACGTTATTGCAGCAGCTATCCTTGGTGGTGCCTCGGTCTTTGGTGGTAAGGGATCGCCTTTGGGGAGCATTCTTGGGACGCTATTGCTTGGTGTTGTCAGAAATGCACTTATCTTATTAAAAATCCCGTCCTACTGGCATTCTGCAGTTGTTGGTGGCATCGTCATGATAGCAACATTATTCGCAGCTTTGCAAATTAGGTATACAGGCAGGAGGTAGAAATGAGACTGTCTCTTTTTTCAATAATTTTGTTCATTATTTTAGGGTTGGCCATAATAGGTTTGTATATTGGAACGAATAAGCAAATATTATCCAAAGTTACGTTAGAAACTATAGGATATCAAATGCCTGTCTTAGGTTTTCTTACGTTCGCACAGTTTATACCTATGGTTAATGGGGGGATTGATCTTTCGATAATCTCCGTTGCGAATTTTGCTGGGATAACCGCTGCAATTTTGATGAAGCAGTTTAGTTATTCACCTTTAATAGCTATACCTAGTGGTATAGCTGCGGCTTTAGTCGTAGGGAGTATAAATGGCATAATGATATCAATTGTAAAGGCTCCAGCTTTACTAGTTACATTAGCAACAGGATTTTTAGTAAAGGGTATTTCTCTGGGCATAACTAAAGGCTATATAATTTCGGGTCTTCCTAACAGTTTCATTGTTTTAGGAGCTGGGAATTTATTAGGGATCCCTATTTCTTTTCTACTTTTACTTCTGACGAGTTGTATTCTGGCATTAACGTTCGCTCGGACGGCTTTTGGGAGAAGTATATATCTGGTAGGGGCGAATCCTTTAGCCAGTTTATTTTCCGGAATATCTACGAGAAATATTCAGTCATCAGTTTACATTTGCTCAGCCTTTTTAAGTGGCATTGCTGGTTTAATCATGGCAGCTCGCTTTAACGCTGCTCAAGCGGATTACGGTGGGGGGTATTTGCTGGTTACCGTTTTGATTTGTGTGTTGGGGGGTGTAAGTCCGACAGGTGGCACTGGAAGAATATCAGATGTTTTTGTTGCACTAGCAATACTCCAACTTATAAGCACTGGTTTTAATGTCATGCGCACAAGCGCCTATCTTGCAGCAGCACTTTGGGGTATGTTATTGCTTGGAATTCTATTAATTACTCGTAGAGTTTCTAAACACATGATTTGAATATGAAAAATTTAAATATTAAATTTTCAACACAATTGAGATAATATGTTTTACTCTGTTCATTTGTAACTGAAAGGAGCTGGACAAGACGCTCGGTTAGGAAAGAGGAAAAGGAGTGCCACCACAGAATCGGCGTTGTGGTATCTTGCTAAATTTTTGTATACGCAAGCCGTTCGTTACTGGACTACAATTGCGGGAGAGGAGGGCAATTTGCTTAGAGGCGCACCCTAACAGCATGAACGCTAACTACACCCGCGATCTTCTTACCTTGATGGCCCCCCTGGAGGACCTCAAAGTGCTCCGCGCACGAGAAGGCGGTTTCCGTCTCAGGGTCCTCCTCTACGGGAAGAAGACCCCCTGGAGCTTTCCGAAGCCGTTCTCGCCCTCTGTGCTCTCAGGGTAAGCACCTGGAAGATTTCCGCGTTTTTGGAGAGGATTTAGGGCTTCTGGTCACCTCAAAGTATCTCCCGCTTGATTGAAGTCACCTAAGAATAAGGGAAATCCTGGCGGGAAAGGCCCCTGATTGAGGAGTACTATGCGGTGTTTTTTGAATGGGGCCTTTCTCTCTATTCGTCGAGGGAAAATAGTCCAGGAACCCGTGTACATGGCTCTCGGGATCAAGCCCGATGGGTAAAGGGAGATCCTCGGTTTTTTGGCTCTTCGGTGCGGAAGAGGAAAGCGCCTAGGATTGGAAAGAGGTTCTCAGGGACCTCAAGCAGGGCGGGGTCTAAAGGGCGCGGATCTTCCTCACCGATATCCTTCCCGGGCTGGAGGAGGCGATCAAGAGGTTCTTTCTCGAAGCGGCGTGAGCCTTTGTGTCCTCTATGCCTTGCGGGATGCGCTGAGCAAGAGGCGGAAGAAGAGCCGAAAAGCGCTGGCCTAGGTCCTCAAGCAGATCTATAGAGCCGAGATACAGGGGGAGGCTAAAAAGCTTTGCGAAGTCTTACGGGAGCGATGGGACAGGGAGAGAGCGCAGACTCCGATGGTTTGCGGAAATTCAAACATGGAACTACCACGTTCCCTTTACATAGTAAATGGGGCGCTATGCTATGCCACAATGGCTTGTCTATTGACAAAAAGGCGCATTTATTATAAAATGGTTATTTGAGGAGGTGATGAAACATGGTGCGAAGGGTGTTGGCGGCCGCGTTATTGGCCACGTTGGCAAGTGGGGTTTTGGGAGTTTGCATGGCCAAGCAATATGAAATTGCTGTTGTTGTAAAAATCGGTGGCATCCCTTGGTTTAACCGTATGGAGGAAGGCGTACTACGAGCAGCCGCGGAACTGGGTGTTAATGCTTATTTGATGGGGCCAGCTACTGCTGACGCCGCTCCACAGGTGGCCATGGTGGAAGACTTGGTGGCCAGAAGGGTTGATGCTATTTGTGTTGTGCCGACAGACGCTTACGCTTTAATACCCGTGTTTGAGCGGGCTAGAGCTCAAGGGATCTTAGTGTTGACACATGAGTCACCATTCGAAACATCTGCCATCGATTGGGACATTGAAACAATCGACAGCGTTGCTTACGCTAAATTAGCTATTAATGAAATACTGTTGAATCTTTACAAACATGGCGGACTAGATTGCAGGCCTGAAAGCCCTTGTGGCTTTGTTATGCTGGTCGGCGGGTTAACGGTACCGCTACACAATTTCTGGGCAGACGTTGCCCTGAAGTATGTTCAGGAATCCGTCCCCTACTTGGTGGAACTCACTCCTCGATTGCCAACCGCCGAAAGCGTGGAAGACTCGCGTCTTGCGGTGCTTGATTTAATTAAAACTTATGGTGACAGGCTTAAGGCTGTCATTGGCTGGGGTAGCTTAGGTCCTCTTGGTGCTGCTCGTGCTGTTCGCGAGATGGGCGTACAAGACAAAGTAATCGTGGGTGGTAGTGCTATACCCTCCACGGTTGTTGAGTACTTCCGCGATGGTTCGGTTGACTGGGCGCAGCTTTGGGATCCGGCAGACGCGGGCTACGCCATGGTTTGGATTGCAAAATATATTTTGGACGGTGGTGTCATCCAGCCAGGAATGGTTATCCCTGGTCTAGGTCCGATCTCGGTAGATGGGAAGGTCATCAGCGTTAACGCTATAAAGCTCATGCGCTCGGCCGAAGACGCGCAACGCCTCGGCTTCTAAACAGGAAGCCGTTGTTTAGGGGGGGGGCTTAAGGAGGGCTCCCCCCCTTTATAATAAAATGCAGGTAATTCTTGAGACAAAAAATATCTCAAAAAGATTTGGTGGCGTTCAAGCCTTAAAAAACTTCTCCTTTGCTGTTCTACAAGAAGAGATACACGGCTTAGTTGGTGAAAATGGTGCAGGTAAAAGCACGCTTGTAAAAATCTTGACAGGAGTAATAAAGCCAGACTCTGGTTCCATTATTTTCAATGGCCAAACTTATTCCTATTTAACACCTCTACAAGCTTTAAAAATGGGGATTCAAGTAGTTCATCAAGATTTTTCACTTTTTCCTAATTTAACGGTAGCAGAAAATATTTTCTCACCAAATTATTCATTACGTTTTTCTCCTTTCGTCAAGTGGAAGAAGGTAATGAAAGATACACATAATATTTTATCAAAACTTGGCATTGATCATATTTCACCCAATGCTTATGTGGAATCACTTTCTGTGGGTGACAGGCAATTGGTTGCTATCGCCCGGGCAGTAGCCCTTGAGGCACGCGTTTTAATATTGGATGAACCCACATCTGCTTTGACATACAAAGAAATTACCCGCTTATTTGAATTCCTCAAACAATTAAAGAATAGGGGGATGTCGATTATAATCATAACGCACAAATTAGACGAAATATTCAAATTAGCTAATCGTGTGACAGTTATAAGAGATGGAGAAGGAGTTGGAACTTTTAACATTGCTGATCTGACTCGTGCAGACCTCGAGTATTTAATGACTGGACATAAGGTGGCGGGGTTGGAAACACAACCTGGACGTGGAAAGGGAACAGAGATAATTATGCAAATTGAGGGGTTATCTAAAAAAGGTCAATTTGAAAATGTAACTTTTAACATACGCAAGGGTGAGATCGTTGGTTTAATCGGCCCCTTAGGGTCAGGTAGAACAGAATTGGCCCTTGCGCTGATTGGTGTGACGGCGTTTGACAGAGGCAATATCTTTCTCGAAGGTAAAAAAGTCAGATTCAAATCTCCAGCCGAGGCTTTGAACGCTGGGGTGGTTTATTGTCCAGAAGATCGACTCTCTGCCGGTTTGTTTCTTGATTACTCTTTGTTGTCAAACGTGGTATCTACGAACTTTCATGCCGTGCGTAATCCTGTGTGGCGGTTGCTGTCAAAATATAAAATGGTTATCTTAACGAAAAAGGCTGTAGAAGATTTTCAGATTAAAACTGGCAGCATCTTCTCACCTGTGAAAACCTTGTCTGGCGGAAATCAACAAAAAGTCGTATTGAGCAAATATTTACTGCGCTCCCCAAAAATCTTAATCGTCGATAAGCCAACGTTCGGCATCGACATCAAAACGAAAACTTATATTCATAGTCTGCTTCGAAGCCTGGCACAGCAAGGGGTTTCTGTTCTTCTCATATCGGATGAAGCTCCCGAGGTTTTGCGATGTGCTGACCGGATTCTGGTTATGCGGAGCGGGAAGATTATTGCGGAATTAGAGGCTGACAAAACTGATGAGGGCACGTTAAACGAATTAGTTTACGGCGAAAGACAGTACTTGGAACAAGCATGAGCAGCCGATCCGTGCTCGCCGTTGATTTGGGAGCAACAATTGGTAAAGTTGTAATGGTCTCTATAACGAAAGAGAAAATAAATTTCTCTTATCTGATGAGATTTCCTACAGGAGGAACGACGTTACCAATTTTTGATGGGAGTTATAAAGTATGGAATATTGTAAAATTTTATGAAACTGTTTGCGAAATAATTAAACATACACCTATTGAATCTGTGGGAATAGACTCTTGGGGGGTAGACTTTGCTCTTTTGGATAAGAAAGGGAGGTTGCTCACTTTACCCCAACATTACCGTAATGCACAATCGCACGGAGCATTAAAGAAAGCTCTAGAAATCCTTGGAGAGGAATTTCTTTACAAAGAAACAGGAGTAAAGCCAACGCATATTAACAGTCTATTTCGATTGTATCAAATGGCATTAGAAAAAGATGAGATTTTCTGCTATGCTTCAAAGTTTGCAATGATTCCAGATCTTTTTCATTTTTGGCTAAGTGGTACTTTATTCTGCGAACGCACGATTGCAAGCACTTCGCAATGTTATAGCGTACCTTCACGAACGTGGGCTTATAAAGTTTTGCAAGCTTTACGCATTCCGCTTGATTTATTTCCCGATTTGATCGATCCTGGAACACATGTTGGGAATTTCAAATGGGATCATGAAGTCAAAATAGTTGTGCCTGCTTCCCATGACACGAGTTCGGCAATCGCCGCTATTCCCTTTGACGAGCCAGCGATTTTCATTAGTTGCGGCACATGGGCGATCATAGGGGTAGAACGCTCCGAACCGGTATTGTGTCAAGACGCTTTACAGTATGGTTTCACAAACGAGGCCGGTGCTAATGGAATTTTGTTTATTAAAAATGCGACAGGTATGTGGATACTTGATGAATGCAACCGCATTCTAAAGCTAGATTATGACACATTGTTTTCCCTAGCGAACCAGGGCGAAAGATTTTTCGGGTTCATTAATCCTGATGATCCAATTTTTTTCTCTGAAAGCCAAATGATTGAAAAAATAAATTCCTATCTTTCCACTACAGGGCAACAACGTATTACTGACGAAAAAACTCTAATTCGTCTGATTTTAGAAAATCTTGCATTTAATTACCGTTTTATAATTGAAAATCTGGAAAAAATTATTAGTTTGAGAAGTAACAAAATCTATATAATTGGAGGTGGGGCAAAAAATGTTTTTTTAAATGAATCAATTGCGAATGCTCTGCAGCGCCCGGTAGTCGCTTGTCCTTGGGATGGAGCAGCTATTGGGAATGCTTTAATCCAGTTAATCAGTTTGGGAGAGATAAGTGATATAAAAGAAGGCCGCCAAATGGTTGGACAGTCACTGCCAATGAAGATATACTATCCCAATGTTAAAGAGCTGATTCCATGGGGCGAGGCGTATGAAAGATGGAAGAAGGTCACCCATGGATCCTTCTGAAAAAAACGCCGATGAAGGAATTCTTGCTCGGTGTCGATATTGGTACCCAAAGTACTAAAGCTGTAGTTGTCACACTGAGCGGAGAGATTGTAGGAAGTGGTCAAGTCGAATATGGTATAGAACAACCTTTTCCTTCGTGGGCAGAACAGTGGCCGCAGGTATGGGAAGAGGCTGTTTACCAAGCCATCCAACAAGCAATTATAAAAGCAAAAATTCCCCCGAAAAGCATTGTAGCTATATGCTTTAGCGGGCTCTACGGCGGCTCAGGAATCCCTGTAGACAAAAACATGACCCCACTAAGACCATGTCTTATTTGGATGGACCGTCGTGCCACTCAAGAAGCACAATGGATTAAAGAAAATGTTGATTTAAATAAGCTTTTTCAAATCACTGGAAATTATGTGGACACTTATTTTGGTTATACAAAGATTCTTTGGATAAAACGACACGAACCGCATGTTTGGAACAAAGTTTATAAATTTGTGCCACCAACAAGCTATATCGAATACCGATTAACTGGAAAGTTAGCAATGGACTTCTCGTCCGCGGGAAACTTAGGGGGAATCTTTGATCTGAAAAAGCTTTGTTGGTCAGAAGAAATGGCTAGAGCCTTACAAATTCCACTCGAATTAATGCCAGAGAAGCTTGTTCCGTCCATAGAAGTGGTAGGAGAACTACTTCCTGAACCTGCGGCGAAGTGCGGCCTTATACCCGGAATTCCGATAGTGGCCGGAGGAATCGACGCGTCTATGGCTACTTTGGGTGCCGGGGCCATAGAGCAGGGGGACAACGTAGCTATGATGGGCACATCAACTTGCTGGGGTGTAGTGCACGGTGGAGAAGCCCTCTCTCCAAACCTTGTTTCTATGCCTCATGTGGTGAATCCTCACAAGGAAATTTACACTTGGGGTGGTGCTGCTACTTCGGGGGCTATCGTACGATGGTTTCGAGATAATTTTGGGCAGTTTGAAAATGAAGCGGCGCAAAAAATGGGAATTAGTGCTTTCCAGCTTTTAGATCTTGAAGCGGAAAAAGTGCCGCCCGGGAGCGAAGGACTTTTAGTACTTCCATATTTTATGGGTGAGCGCGCCTCTCTTTGGGACCCTAAAGCCCGGGGAGCTATTCTAGGTCTCACTCTTTATCACACAAAAGCGCATTTGTATCGCGCGTTAATGGAAGCTGCTGCTTACAGCTTGCGGCACAGTATAGAAACCGGGTTAGAATGTGGTTTAAAGATCAAAGAGGAAACACGGCTAGTTGGTGGTGTCGCTAAGTCACGCCTATGGGTTCAGATTTTAGCTGATGTTATTGGGAGGCCTATTCTTATTCCTGGTGGAAATGCTGAGGCACCTTTGGCAGATGCTTTGTTAGCAGGCATGGCGGTTGGTTTAATAAAAGATCATCGTGTCATTGTAGAGTGGATTGGGACAGTAGAACGTATTAACCCTAAAATAGAAGTGCATATAAAATATAACCAATATTATCAACTATATCGAAAATTGTATCAAGATATTAATGACACTATGCATTGTCTTGTTGATATTGCGACATGAAAACATTCCAATTTGGCTGTAAATGGTCATAAAATTAAAAAATGCGAGAAAACGCATATTTTTGCCATTTCTTCCAATTTTTCTGCAAGGATTAGGGCCTGAGACAAGCTCGGTCCAACAGTCACCATGCCATGACGCGAAAGGAGTACAGCTTTTCCTGTACCTAACGCATCTAAAACTGCACGAGCTAGTTCCCAAGTTCCAGGAGGAGCCCACTCAGCAATGGGTACCTTTTCCCCAAAAAATAGGCGACCTTCGTCGTGGATTACAGGCAATTCTTTCCCAGCACAGGCTAAGATGGTGGCAAATGGTGGGTGAGCGTGTACCACGGTCTTGATATCTGGTCTTCCTTGGAGCAAATTTATATGCAACCGCCATTCTGAGGAAGGAATCCCCTTACTTAAGACATTCCCCAAAAGATCCATTACCACAACTTCTTTTCCCCGTAGCCGATAGAAAGGGATACCAGTAGGAGTAAGAAATACAACATTTCCAACTCTTAAAGAAACATTACCAGAGCTTTCAACAACAAGGCCAAGCTCACCAAGGCGCCGATAAGCGCCGGCAACTTTAGCTCGAAAGATCCTCGCAGATTGTCCAGCCATGCAGCTCATATTTTACAAAAGGGGCCTTTTGTTAAGTCCTTCTCCCTCTCAATCCAGGTCCCCCTTAACTCCGCCTTTTTCCAGCTAGTCCTTTCCCCATCGAAATCCTTGACCTTAAAGGACCTTTTATGGTACCATTAAGAGTACCTATGGAGGACTCATGAAGCTCCGGGGCGGAGAGGTGGCGGTGGTGCGGGGAAAGGACGGCCGGTTCCGGGTAACCATCCCCAAAGACCTCGCTCTGGCTCTGGGCTTAGAAGGCGGGGAACGTGGGAAATTCCGGCTCCTAAAACTTTCCTCGACCCAGGTGGTTCTTTCGTTGGAGATCACCCGGAAGAGGGGGAAGGCGGGAGAGGGTGAGCCGTGAGGGCCGAGGAAAAAGCCCTTATTTCCCTGTTCGAGGAGGGGGGACGAGGTGAACCTAGGCCCCCTGACCTCCCGGCCAAAAGAAAGCCTTTAAATCGGGGGCTTACCCTCCTCTCCTTCCAGGGCGACGAGGCTTTCGTCTCCTTCCCCAGACCCCCAAGGCTCGGCGAAGCCCTCCTCCTTCGGGAAGGCCCCCGAAAACTTCTTCTTCAAGTGGTGTGGGCCAAGGCCGAAGAAAGAGGATGGGTCGCCCGGGCCAAGGTCCGCGGCCCCTGGGACGGAATCCTTCCCAGCTGGGATGCGGAGATCTTCCCGACTAGCCCACCCATCCCCGAAACCCCTGGCCCAAAGATTTTCCTTGGCCGGACTTTGGAGGGAGAAGAATTCTCCCCGGGCGGAAGGGCCCTAGAGAAAGTGAACGTGATCGTGGGGGCGAAGGGTTCGGGGAAGTCGCACCTGGCAAAGGTCATCCTCCTTGGGCTTATCCGGGCGGGGGCACCGTGCCTCGTTTTGGACGTGAACCGGGAGTACGGTGGGCTTCCAGAAGTTCGGACCTATTCGGTGGGAAGAAATTTCAAACTTGGGGTTCGGGAGATCGGGGTCGAGGCTCTCTCCGTGATGCTCGAGGCCTTCGGGACGCCCGCGACTTCCCTCCTTTATTTTGAGACGAGGCTTTCGAAGCTCTTTCAGGAGAAGAAAGAATTTATCGGGATCGATGAACTCGTTTCCATGGCGGAAGAAGGGGAGTTCTATCCCACCCAAAGCGGGTATGCCGCGGATGCGGTGAACCGGACCCTTCGCTCCCGGCTAGAAGCCCTAAAACTCACGGGGATGGTGGCGAGGAGTCAACTTGAGGCCTCGTCATTTGCGGGGGTCTGGAAGGAAATCCGGGAGGGAGGGGCGGTGGCGTTCGACCTTTCCGGGCTTTCGACACCGGCGAGGATGGGGTTTGCCCAAGCGCTTTTGCGGTTCCTCTTTGCCCTTGTAGAGGAGGAAGAAAAAGTTCCGTTCGTGTTTTTTGAGGAAGCGCACCTTTATGTGACCCCGCAGGGGATCGATGCCCTGGTGACGAGGGCAAGACACACCGGGATCACGAGTTTCTTTATCACGAATACACCGACAGCCCTTCCGGAAGGGGTTTTGCGGGCGGCAGATAACTTGTTTGTATTCCGGTTGCCGTTGGAAGAGGACATAAAGTGGGTGGCGAAATCGGGAATGATCGAGGAAAGCTCGCTTCTTGCGTTAGTTCAGGCTTTGCCCAAGTACGCTTGTCTCGCCTTAGGCGAGGCTACTGAGGCTTACCCCGTCGTCCTTTTGCCTGACCCCCTTTTAGGCGTGGATACCCGCGGCAAGACCCGCTATTTCTTCAGCATTGACCTTAGGCAAGTTAATGAAAGCACGACCTTTTGATTGACATTGGTTCATATTTGACTAATTTTTGATTTGGGTTATATTTTTACTTTGAAAAGGGAGATTTGGCGGCTTAGCAATAAGCCGCCCGAAAATAGGAGGGGTGTATATGAAAAAATTAGCTATTGCTTTTATAGGTTTAGTTATGGCATTGAACTACGGCATGTCTCAAACTCAGCTGAAGCCGCCCCAGGGCGCTCTAGCTTTTCCGGCAGAATCTGCAGGTATCAGTGCTTACGTAAAAACTGACAAACCTATTCGCATCACTGACGCTTTGACGAAAGCCTTTTATAACGTCCAGGATGTAAGTGACAGCCACATAATAGGGACTGTGGAAGTCGAGCACTTTGTGGGCAAGGTTTACCCTCATGTTTACGTTGACACCGCGGGATGGATAGTCGCCTTTTTCTTAGCCGCAGAACCCACTGCTCTTGTTATGCATTGGTCTGGAGATACAAACAATCCTACCGCCGCTATTAAAACCACACTAGAAGTGGCTCTAGAAAAGGTAGCTGAAGCAGCGCGTCTTCCACTCACCCAGCCTTCTTTTTACGATTTCCGCTTTCCTGAGGCTAATTCCATGCTTATCCTTTTACGCATTCTTCCTGCTGCGGACACCAAAGTAATGTATGTTAAACTTCCTGAAAATCACGTTCTGTACATAGCTTCATACTACTTTTACGGTTGTAATTTTTGCAGATGGGCAAATGAAGGATGGTATACGGCGGAACTTTGGCTCGATGGGGCTATGATTAGTAGAGTGGAAGGGCAGGATAACCTGAGATCAGTAGTAAAAGACATTCCAAGTCGAGATTTCCAGATTGACCAGCTCCATGAACTGAAAATTAGCCTTAGACAAAATAGGGAATGTGGTTCAGCCGGGGTTGCTTTAGTCCTTATTTATCGAGCGCCTTAGGAGCTCCCCATGAACAGAATCTTTGCTGTAGTTATAAGTTTTGGGGCGCTCAACCTTACCGGCCTTTGCCAAAACGAAAGCATTAATGCCGAAATTGAGGGGTGGAATGCCTGGGCAGTCTATACACTATCCACTGTCGAGATCCTTACCCCACTGCAAAAGCTTTCCGCTGTCTTTTTTAGCCACTATGACAATCGTACTCTGATTGTTTTTGCTCCAAGTTTTCCCACTACTATCGCGACCCCGCTAAAAAGGATTTTCTTTAGTCACGCCGATGCGGCGTCACAAGCGATGTTGGAGAAAATTGTTATAGAAACTACAGCACAACCATTAAAAACCGTATATGTGAGTCATTACGATGCAATCACATATATAATCCTCAAGACGCCCTTGATCAAATAGATCGGAATACGCCATATTCCTAGAGTAGCTATAGATACACTAAAGCATGAGACTACTCCCTATAGATTGCTGAAAGCTTGGCCGGACGCTTGAAAGCTTGGGAGTTGAAAGGGGAAAAACCCATTGCCGGCAGTTTAACGCCTAGTGTTAGAGCTCAGATCTTTATTTGGAACTGGCACAACCAATGTGTGCAGCGTATCGCACTTTGTTTTTTGGCAAGGACTTTCTAAAAGGTAAGAAGCTGCGACAAAGCCTGCTAGTTTCCTACCCTTCCCGCCCACGGGATCCAATCGAGTTGACCAGACCTTGCAACATCGCCATTATGATGTTAACATTAAGTTATGGCTAAAAAGAGAACGCAGGTCTATCTTGATCCTGAGGTCCACCGGCGCTTGAAGGAGCGGGCTAAGGAAGAAGGTGTTTCCCTGGCCGAGCTTATCCGGCGCATGGCCAAGGATTACCTGCGCAAAGAGGCTTCGCCCAAGGACTTTCTAGCCATCGTAGGCCTTGGCCAAAGCGGGAAAACCGACGTCTCTGAGAAACACGATGATTACTTAGCCCAAGCGCTTTCCGATGAAAACCTTCGTTGACACCTCGGCCTTTTATGCTTTAGCCGATACAACCGATCGGCACCACTCCGTGGCCCGTAAGGTCTACGAAGAGCTTATCGGGAAAGAGGAGCTTATCACTACGGATTATGTTTTCCTTGAGTGTTGGTTCCTTATCTCCCATCACCTTGGCCGGAATGCAGCCCTGAAGTTCTGGGATTTCCTCCTTTCCGGGGCGGTTGAGCTCGTGATGGCGGAGAGAAAAGACCTGGAAAACGCCCGGGAAATCGTTGCAGAGTACAGGGACCAAGACTTTTCTCTGGTGGATGCTGTCAATTTCGCGGTAATGGAACGCCTGGGCATCAAGAAGGCCTTCACCTTCGATGCCCACTTCCATATCTATCGGTTCGGACGAGAAAAACAGGAAAGATTTGAAGTCATTCCGCTAAGTCCACCCTGAACCCACCACGGGGTTAGACGGGACGCCGGGAGTAAAACGCACGCGGGGACAAAAAGATTGCGACCCTCTTGCGGTCCCCGTGCTAAAAATCCCCATCTCTCCTGTTCCCACATGCATTTACGCAAAGCCCAGGAGCGCAGAAGATCTAGGGGTATCCAGACGGTCTCCTCTCGTTCCCCCAATCCCGTCGGACATGGCAAATGCCTCCTTTACTTAATGAATTTTTCTACAAGATAAAAGTTTAGCGGGTCGGGGAAAAACCAAAGCTAACCCCTAGGATAGCATATGTCGCGGATCAAGAGGGTTCGTTGATGCTAACGTAGAACTCATACACTTCGCGAAGGTGGAAGGCCTTCCCGGAGCCTTTCGATCTCGATTTTTAGCTCATCCATACGGCGTTGGAGCAAAGTTTTCACCTGTGGGTTTTCCCAACGGGTAAGGGCCTCAGGCTGATATTCCTTACCGTCCAAACCAAAAAGCGCTTTTCGTCGCCGCTTCTGTTTTTGTGGCCCTAATTGCTTGGCCTCCCTCTTCAAGATCTCTTCAAAAACCTGGATTTTCGGTTTACGAACCCGTATGACCTGCCCCCTAAACTCTACAGAGCGATCTCCCTGTCGTAAGCGGTTGAGGATTACTCTAGCCCAGGCGCCCTCAAGGGTTGGTTGTGTCGCCAGCCAAAAGACTTTCTCAACAGGATATTCCTCCCACTCATCCACACTAAAGGCCTGGCAAAGACTGGTGAGAGTGATCATCACCGTTGTGGGAAGCACCTTATTCCGCGGGAGGGGAACTTCTTCCTCCCAGGTTATAGTTTCCCATCTGGCGCAACCTAAGCGAATCAGTGTACCAAGCACATCCTCTTCGGGCTTGGTCTGTTTGCGCTGGTAGTAGAGGCGGCACTCCTTAGCCAGACGCTCAAGGGATTCCAAGCGAGCTTTCTTTATAGCTCGCTCCTCCTTGGCCCTCGTTTTTTCCTCCTCAAGCTGCTTAAGGAGCGTCCCCGCAAGCCCCTCCCGCTCCTTAACAACGCGCTCCTCCCAAGCGAGCCGTGCCTCGTCCCGGCTAGTCTTTATTTCTTTCTCCAACTCCTTAAGCTCCTCACGAATCGCCCTAAGCTCCGGGGCAGTTGGGCACCCCTGAGATTCCACAAGACCGGCATCGATCTGGCTACGAAGAGCCCGTACCCGGTTGAGGAGGTCTGATTTTCGGCGGGCGAAGCTCAACCGGGCCTCCTCCTTTGACGGGGGTAGGGCAGGAGGCTTGAGGGGTAAGATTACAGTTCCCTGGCCCAATCGCTCTCGGTAAAACACATGAAGTCGGACTCGCCAGTTTTCTCGAGTGGCACCCAGGGTTTCCAGGGCTACCAGCCGGTCATAGCAGGTATCGAGGATGGCCCGGACACGGTCCCCACCCAGGAACGACGCCCTCCCCAAAGCCATGATCTCCAACGGTAAGCGGTCCCATAAGGCTTCCTCAGCAGCGCAAGCCCCCATCACTTCCTCCAATAGCTTCTTCTCCTCCAAGCTGAGCGCCCCAGGAGGCGAAAGACTTTCAAGGGCCAGACGGGGAAGGTTAGTAAGACTATCCACCACAGTGCGGACCGCTTCTCGGGTAAGCCCAAGCCGGTCGAAGTTCACCGCCACGCACCGCCGCAAATAAGGCTCAAAATCTGGACTCATTTGAACCAGGTTCAGGGTCACATACGGGATCATCCGATGGGGTACGCGCTCCCCTTCAATAAGGATGTACGAATCGCCCTGAAGGAGCTGGAAAACGCCCCGGCGTACCTCGCCTTGGGCTTTATCCGCTTCGTCCAATACAAGGAACGGAAGATCAAGGTACGGCGAGCGGACGACCGCATAGCGGCCCGAGCCCACCAAAACCCGACGGGATAAAAGCTCCCGCTCGGTGGCGGTGCGGCAGTCCTTGACTACGTCGCCTAAACCAAGGAGCTTCCCCACCACCCTCCCCACGAAGGTCTTCCCCAGCCCGGTGCTTCCCCAAACGATGAATCCAGGCCAACCGGTCTCAAAATTCTCAAAGAGTTTTTGCTTGGCTACCACCGCAGACAAAGCCAGCCGCACCAGGGCCTGAAAACCCTCGGGCATGGGCTCTAAAACCCTTTTTAAGTCAGAGAAGCCCTCCAGCGGCGGACCTAAACTCGAGAGAAAAGCCCGGCCTTTTCCTGTGAGCTCCCAAAGACCCCTCCTCGGCTGCCGCACTAGGCCCGCGGCTTGGAGCTTGTGCAAGTGGTGGTACACGGTACGCCTGGGGTGAGCCACGGCCTCGAGAAGGTTTTCTGTGGGCAAGGGCCCGACCCCAAGGGCGAGAATGATTTTCTTATCAACCTCCTTCATCCCCCCGATTTTCTCAGGGGGAAGAAGCGGCGCAATTTGCCCACCCCGTGGCACAACCACCTAACCCCGTTGCACAAACCCCACCTCGTACTCTGAGAGAGGGTCCAGGGATAAAAACAGTTCCATATAGCATCAGCGGAAATATTGTGCAAAAAGAGGGTGGCACAGCGGGTTCAAAGAAGGAGTGAGAGAAGTCTTCTTCCCATCGTATTTCCAAGAGGTTTTTTATTCACCACGATCCCCAATGGTCTTTGCCGCGCCCTTGTAGATGAGGAGAGGGTGCCATCCCTTCCCATCGGGGAAAGTGTTCGGGATTATGTCTGGGGCGGACTCGCCTAAGAGGAGGCTGGGAGGAGTGGGAACGTCCGCGAGGTCCGCGGCGCGGAATCCTCGAGCTCCCCCCTTCTTACCGAGCTTTCGAACCCTGGCCTCTTCTGGGTCTTCGCCCTGGCTCGTTTTAACCCCGATAACTTGCCATCCTCCCAGTTTGAGGAAGAAGCCTTGGTAGAATTTGGCCAAGGGATAGCTCTCCTTAGCTCTTTCTCGATGCCAAGGAGTTCCCGCACCGGGAAGAGGGGGAAGGGGAGGCCCCAAGGAGGTGCCCTGTGCGCATAGCAAAGCTTTTCGGCGCGGCCATAGGGATTCTCCTTTTGGCCACAGGGAATTTTGGACAAGTTGGGCTCAGCCAGGGGCAGCCGGTGCGCACCCTCGAAGGCCACACCCGGAAGGTCTTGTCCGTAGCGTTCAGCCCCGACGGGAACCTCCTCGCCTCCGGCTCCGATGACAAGACGATCAAGCTGTGGGACATCAGCGATCTTTTGGGGAAATGAAGTAAGAGGGGCCAGGGCCCTCGTCCGCCCCAGCCCTAAATGGTAATCCCCGCAGCGCCGAGAAGAAGCAGGGTTCCCCTCAACTCAGACTTGCGCAGCTCCCGAGCTTCGTGGCCTTGCCTTTAGGCCCATTTACGAAGATCGCCCATCCCTATCCCAGCCCCTAAGGACGCCGACTTTCCTCCCCATATCTTTTAATGATCCCATTACGGACTTCCGGCGTGTTTTCTACGGAACAGATCACTGACTTCCTTCGGCCACAGTTTCCCCGAGCAACTTGCAGGTTGAACCCTTTTGGCGCCGACCATTAATATTGCGTTGGTAGGTTAGGGAGTTAGAAAAACAGGTTTTCTGCTCTTCTAGTTTTTGTCCTTTTCCTAGCTGTCCTGTGGTTTTTTTCCGATCCGAATTTCAAAGATGGTCTCGTTCCCCTTGAGTAGAGCCGCTTTATTACCTTTGAGGACTCTTCAGCGCTCTAGGGATCGAGATCCTCGTTATAAAAATCCGCCCAAAGGATACAGTGGTCCGAGTAGGAGTACCTATCCGGTAGCGTAGGATCCTTGAAGAAGTCGTAGAAAACCGCGGATTTCGCGTATTCCTGAACCTGGGAGATCAAGATGTGATCGATGGGTCCGTCCAATTCTGGCATCTTTTTTTGGGGCGCATCCTTAGTTACAAGGTAGAGGAGGCCCTTCGGATCCAGGAGAGAAAAGGCTTTTTTATTTGTAAGGAGGTGCTCGTTGAAGTCCCCAGCGAGGATGAGGTCCCGGTCATTTGCGGGATCATCAAGGTAGGTTTGGACCCACTGCCCAAGGAGGGAAAGCTCTTCCTCCCGGATGCTCGTACTCCTTGGGTCCGAGTAGGCCTTGAGGTGGACCACGACCAAAGTGAAGTCAAACCCATC
>Ga0272449_1002130_pt1 | contig 18881 bp, 18 predicted proteins | sample YNPCB0241_FD_198679 | JGI IMG/M metagenome (GOLD analysis project Ga0272449, IMG submission 198679) | Hot spring sediment microbial communities from Yellowstone National Park, WY, United States - YNP-CB-024-1 | ecosystem: Environmental > Aquatic > Thermal springs > Hot (42-90C) > Sediment... | reverse complement strand
AGACGAAGGCGGCGGGCGGCATCCTCAAGTCCCTGGCCCGGTCCGTCCTGGCGGGCGAGAGTTTCTTCCAGAACACCTTTCGCGCCCCGGCAGGCGGGGGTGAGGTAACCGTCGCGCCGGCCCTGCCCGGCGACCTCTTCGTCCTGGAACTCCGCAACGAGAGTCTGCTGGTCCAGTCCGGCTCTTACGTGGCGTCGGAAATGGGCATCAATCTGGACACCAAATGGGGCGGGGCGAAGACCTTCTTCGCTGCCGAGGGGCTGATCATGCTCCGAGCTTCCGGCACAGGCAAGTTGCTCCTCTCTTCTTTCGGCGCCATCCACGAGGTCAACCTGGAGGCCAGACAGACATACACGGTGGATACTGGTCATCTGGTAGCCTTCACTGAGGGCATCGGCTTCAAGGTCCGCCGGGTGGGTGGTCTGAAATCCACCATCTTTAGCGGGGAGGGCCTGGTGGTGGACTTGACCGGCCCGGGCCGCGTTCTTCTTCAGACTCGCTCCATGGACGCGTTTCTCTCGTGGCTAATCCCCAAACTGCCCAGAAAAGATTAATTAGAGGACTGGGGCGCAGGCGTTGGCCCCAAAACTGATGCCTGCGCCCCTTGTCATCAGATTGAGAAGAGACATTCTTCTCTTTTCTATGCAACAAATGTTACCCCTTCTACCAAGGGCAGACAAGAAAGTGGGACACAAACGCTACATCACTAATCCCCAATCGAGTCCACGTGCTTCCTTCAGTGTGTGCAGAGGCCTGTTGCTCGTGTTGTTGCTGCTCTCCATGTGAAAGGTCTACCCAGAGAGGAAAGGGGCCACAGTCACCACAGCATCCTTATACTTCCCCGAGAGGCGGGGAAAAGGCCATGGTCAGCGTTCCGTCCCCATGTCGTTTCGGCTCGCGCAGAAACTCGTTATCCGTGACCCGCCACAGCATCACACCTCCCATCGCCGCGGCCAAAATCTGTCCGTCGGGGGAAAATGACACACTCCGCCTCTAGCTCGTATGCTCTTTCAGCATGCGCGACAGCCATCTGTCTGTGCAGACGCTTGGTTTTGTTCCATGACCCAGAAGCTAAGATCTGCCCATCAGGGGAAAAAGCTCACGTCATTTCTCGTGCTTTCCCGGGAGCAAGCGCTCTTGTTTGTACTCTATATACTTGATTGCGTTAATTTTGTTCCGTTCTGCAACGCATCGTCATTTATTTCACCCGCCTGGGGCGAAACAAATGACGGGTTGCTTCCTGCTTCATCGACCGGGCGCTCGTAGACCGGCCCTTGCGGGACGTTCCGCCGCGGAGCCGATCTCCACAGGCGTCACTTCCCGGGGAACTCCCGGTAGGGCCGTTGAGGGTGGCCAGCCCGTAGTTTCTCAGATTGAGGGCCGCGTTGAGTTCCCGATCCGCCTCCAGCCCGCACGCCTCACAGCGAAACACCCGCTGGGACAGCGGCAACGCAGGACCGACCCAGCCGCAACGCGAGCACCGCTTCGTGGACGGGAAATCCCGCGGCGCCACAACGAGATGGGAGCCATACCAGGCGCACTTATACTCCAGCATCCGGCGAAAGGTCCCCCATCCCACATCCAGAATGGCACGCGAGAGGCTTCCGTTCCGCGCCAGACCCCGCACGTTCAGATCTTCCACCACCAGAACCGGCTTGACTTTCGCCAGGTCCGTGGTGACCTTGTGCAGGAAGTCCCGGCGGATGTTCCGAACCCGGCGATGTAGCCGGGCCAGACGCAGGGCCGCCTTCTCATAGTTGCGCGAGAAAACTGTCTGCCTCCGCCCCTCCCCCGTCTCCGGGTCTTGTTCTACCACCGTCCACTTCTGCTTGCGTGAGAGTTGCCTCGAACGCCGCTTCAAAAGCCGCAAGGCCTTCTCCAGAGGCTTCGGGGCCTCCACCCGCGTGCTGTCGGATAGGACGGCAAAAGCCTCCAGCCCCACGTCGATGCCCGCCACATCCTCCGGTCCCCGGACCTCCCGGGGCTCGGGATCTGGGCGCTCCACCTCACAGGTCAGGCTCACAAACCAGCGATCGGCTTCCCGGGAGATGGTCGCCGAGAGGATGCGGGCCTTCCCAGACTGAAGGAGTTCCAGGAGTTTGTCCGTCCGCTCCTTGGTGCGGACCTTGCCGATGCGAGGGAGCCGCACGTGCCGAGGAGTGACCCGGATGGAGCCGGTCAGCCGGGCCTTGTTGTCCGCCAGAGCCTTCTTGCGTTTGAAGCGGGGGAAGCCAGCCCGGCCCTCCCGCCAGTTGCGGACGGCCCGCTCCAGATCCCGGAAGGCTTCCTGGGGGGCGCACTTGGACACCTCCACCCACCAGGGGGCGTGCTTCCGCTTCCACTCGTTCCAGTCCTTGTGAAGGTTCACCGCCGAGGGGATCTGCTCGCCGCGCGCTTGGGCTTCCAAACAGCGGGCCAGGCCCCAGTTGTAGGCAAAGCGGGCGGCGCCCACGTGCTTCACCAGGACAAGCCGGGCCTCCCGGTTGGGATCGAGTTCGAAGCGAAACGCCTGCATCAACCGCATCTTATCACCCCCAGCGCTCGCCTCGCCCAGGTGGTGATATAGCCCGTCCCCTGTTGACGAGACCAATCCGAGAGTTTCATGGCTGAAATAAATGATAATAAAATTGCCAGCAGTTGTCAACCCTCCTTTACAGGGCTTATCAACGCTCTAACGAAGATGCTCGTAGTAAGCCACGAAGCGAAGCGGAGTGGCGTCCAAAAGGCTCGGAACGGCACTCCGCTGGCGCTCCGTGCCTGACTACGAGCGAAAAATATTAGGGCGCTGATAAGCCCTGCTCCTTTACCCAAGCCTTTCGCATCAGGGCACCCAAGGGTGTACCCTTATCCGCAACTTGCCATAATAACATCCTGCCATTCCTGAGCCCCGCTGCCAGGAACTGCCCATCAGGGGAGAAGGCCACGGTCGTTACCCAACACATCCAACCCTCACACCGTTTCATGGCGTGCAGGAGCTCGCCACTCGTAACCTGCCACAGACGCACGATGCCGTCTTTCGTCCCCGAGGCCAAGATTTGTCCATCGGGGGAAAGGGCCACGCTCAGCACTGGTCTTCCATGCTCTAGGGTGTGCAACAGGGTGACACTATTCGTGACCCGCCACAGCAGCACGGTGCCGCCTATTGTCCCCGAGGCAAGGGTCTTCCCGTCCCGAGAAAAGGCTACGCTTGTCACCCCATCCGGGTGACACTCCAGTGTGCTGATTAAATGGACGTTTCTTGCAACCCGCCACAGTCGCGTGGTGCCATCCAACGACCCCGAGGCCAGAATCTTATAGGAAAAGGCCACGCTAGTTACCCAATCTGTATGCTCTTCCAGGACGTATAGGGGGGCGCCGTTCGCAACCCGCCATAGCCTCACGGTACCGTCCCGTGACCCCGAGGCCAGGATTTTTCCACTGGGGGAGAAAGCCACGCTAGACACGGAATCTGCATGACCCATCAGGATGCACTGTGGCCGCCTGTCTGCGACCCGCCACAGCACCACGGTGCTGTCCTTTAGTCCCGAGGCCAGAATCTGTCCCTTGGGGGAGAACGCCACGCTAAATGTATCATTTGAAGCGCTAAACGTTCCCAGCTTACCTAGATACCAGCCACCCAGGACTCGCCGCAGCCACACGGCGCCACCATCTAACCCCAAGGCAATGCTTTGTCCGTCTGGGGAAAAGGCCACGCTATTTACAGACCACCTAGTTTCCAGCGTGTGTAAGAGAAAGGGCTTGCAGTTCATTTTCCTGTCTCCTTTACGAGATCGATAGAATTGCCAGCAGTTGTCAGCCCCAGGAATGCGCGGCCTGTCATCCGCTATCCTTGTATCTACTGCTATTTTATCCCGTCTCTTTGGGATTTTCTCGGAGCCAAGGTCTGCTCGTCAGGGGAAAAGCACACCCTATGCTAAGCCTGTGTGCCTTTCTATAAGTAGCATCATCTGCGCACTGCCACAGACGCACAGCATCATTATCTACCCCCCGAGGACAGGCCTGGCTGTCAGGAGAAAAGGCCACGCCCAGCACATGTATGCCACTCCAGGGCGTGCAGGAGGGCGACGTATGCACCCTGCCACAGCCACGCGTTGCTGTCCAGCGACTTTTTAAAGCAAAGAAGGTTAACCAATACCTGGCGCGTCTCCACCAAATTCATTCTCTCGTTTGGCTGAAAAAGTCGGGTAGCCGGAAATCTTTTTTGGGTGGATGTATTATCAGGGAAAAACGCTTCCAAACCAGAGCCCCCGGCGCCTTGACAAACTTGACAGTGAGTGATATACTACAAGTAGTTTCTGGCCTGCCCGTTTCAGCAAGAGGGTTTTCGGGCCTCTCCCGCTAACAAGAGTCATACGGAAGGCCAGAAACTGTTATATACCCAAGGCGCTTATGCCTTGGGTTTTTTACGCTGTGCTTCCTCTGTCAAGTCAAACGGATGGTGTTACCAGGCGTGACCTCCTTCCACCCTTGAAAGGGTGGGCTTTCCCGGCGGCCCCTCGTAAGCCGACCGTGATTGTTCAAATTTCGACAAAAGAGGGGGCACGTCTCTCTGCTGCTCTTGTTTTTTCTTCTCAAGCCCTCAGCCAGCGGGAGATCCGGCGCCCCTCTTTGGTTCAAGCGATTTTCGCCACACCTCGGTTTTACCAACAGGTGGACAATTACATTGAGTCTTCCCCCCTTCCCCATATAACATTAAGTATCCCTCTGGTGTAAAGTTCTCCAAGATGGTGTTTGCTCAACCACCATCTCAGTCTCTCGGCATCCACAGGTCGGAAATTCGTCCGACCAGTCTGTGGCTCTCTTTCAACAACAAAAACATTTAAATACTCAGATTCTTCCGCTATGTTAAAGCAATTCAGAAAATCGGGGCTGTGGGTGGTGACGAGAATCTGAGTGTGAGGTTCCTTTAACACCTCAAAATATCTCATTGCATCGGCCAGGTGGAGCATCAACCGGGGGGGCAGATTGTGGTCTGGCTCCTCCAGACAAATCAGGGAGGTGCTTTTATCTCCCAGCAGGAGAGAGAGAAGGAACAAGAAGCGAACAACGCCATCCGATTCTATACTTGGCAGGATTAAATTGGGGAAAGGAGACTCTTTAAAATAGTAGGTTTTCGCTGGCCCCTGAAAAGTTGTTACATCAACTATCCGAATTTTTTCCACGAACTCTATAGCGGCACCAAGCCTTTCTACAATGACACTGAAATCATCAGGCTGGTGCACTTCCAGAGCGTAAAGAAACTCTGCTAAGTTCTCTCCATTTGGTTGAAGCGGCGGTACTTCAACAAAAGAGGGCTCGGAGGGAAGGGGCCGGGAAAGAGACTCTCGGATTATACGGGGATCCCACCTCAACAACTCGCCATCCCTGAATGAACCTTGTCACTTCCTCTATTTCAGGTATTCTTTCAGGCTCTGCTAAAGGAGAGAAATATGTAAGAACGTGCAGAGCCGGCCGTTCCGGATGAATGGTAACGATCTTCTTCCTCTTTTAGGCTATCTGAAGATCTAACCGGTCCCGGGTTCGAGCCAGGGAAACCCCTCCCGGGCCCGATATGACCTCCTTCCTAAATGTCAAGTTGCTGTCTACTTCTACATCATAGCAGAGTGTATGCCCGTCAGGACGCTCCAGAAAGAACGTGGCTTGAAATTCGCGAACCTCTTCCCCTCCCTCTTGACCATACCAGACTAAATCTCGGGCACGCGGGCGGTATCGCCGGTCAGCAATTGGATCTGTAACCATATCATAGAGAAACCGGAAAAGCGCGATCGGGTTAGATTTCCCGCTTCCATTTGGCCCAATAAAGATGTTGATCGGTTTGAGTTCCAAAGAGACATCGTACAGGCTGCGGAAGCGCTGGGCTTCCAGTCGCTTCAACGAGAGTCTCGTGTTTTTCTGCTCAGACATGACAACCTCCTTTTCTAAAACCCGTACTTTTGTCGGCGAGGGTCAAGGTCATAGCGGCCTCCATCAAGAATGTTGAGCAGAATTATACCCCCCTTTCCGACCAAAGATATGGTTGGCAGTTCTTGCTCCCTCTCGCCGGGGGGCGGGGCGGGAGGGGGCAAGAACGCTGCTACGCCGAAACCTGCCACAGCCGCACGGTGCGGTCCCCTCCCGAGGCCAACATCTTTCCATCGGAAGAGAAGGCCACGCAATCCGTCCAAAACTCATGTCCCACTAGGATGCGCATGAGCTTACCACATACGCACCAGAGTTCCACGGTGCCTTGCCTTGTTCCCACGGCCAGAGTATGCCCGTCAGGGGAGAAAGCCATACTGCACATAGCCCCCTCACCCACATCCTTGACGTGTACAGCGTTGTCCCCCGAGGATACCAACAAATGCCCTACCCTCAGGGTACGGACGGGGGCGCCATCTGCAACCTGCCACAGTTGCACGGTGCCGTCTTCCGACCCCGAGGCCAGCATTTGCCCATCGGGGGAGAATGCCACGCCACACACAGGCTCCTTGTGCCCCGTCAGGGTGTGCAGGCGGGCGCCGTCGGCGGTCCGCCACAGGTGCACGATACCGTGCTTTCCCCCCGCGGCCAGCAGCGTCCCGTCAGGGGAGAAGGAAACGCTATGCACCGGACTGTCAAGCGTCCGTAGGAAGCCCTGGAGGGTGCCGTCGGCGACCCGCCACAGCCACACGGATTCGGTCAGTGCCCCCACGGCCAGGGTTTGCCCATCAGGGGAGAAGGCCACACTAAACACCAGACCCATCCACCTCACCAGGGGAGGGTACAGGAGTTCACCGTCGGTGGCACGCCGTAGCCACACGGCTCCGCTCGACGACCCTGCGGCCACTATCTGCCCATCAGGGGAGAAGGCCACGCTACGCACTTTACTCGCATGCCTCTCCGAGGCCCACAGGCAAGCGCCGTCGTCGACCCGCCACACTCGCACGGTTTCGTCCTGCGACCCGGAGACCAGTGTCTGCCCATCGGGGGAGAAGGCTACGCTATTCACCGAATCAGTATGCCCCTCCAGGGTGCGCAGAGACGTGTCTACTTCTATTGTTACTCTCATTTTTCTCCTTTCGAGTTTTATGGATCAAACAAGAGTGGCTATACTGGTATAGTAATCGCGTTGTTTTATGGCACTCCTCTCCTCTTGTTGTGTTTGCCCCTCCCGTCGGGGACAGGCCTGGCGGGAGGGGCAAGGAACCAATTTAATTTCCACAGCCGCACGGTTTCGTCCCCCGATCCAGAGGCCAGGGTCTGCCCATCGGGAGAGAAGGCAACGCTATATACCGGGGCCGGATGTTCTATACACACATGTGTATGATTTGCTTCAATCACCAATTGCCGTCTCATATCTCTCCTTTCCTCCTGTTGTGTCTGCCCCTCCCGCTGGGAACAGGCCTGGCGGGAGGGGGCACAAAACTAATTTAAATTCCACAGCCGCACGGTGTTATCCTCCGACCCTGATGCCAAGGTCCGCCCATCGGGGGGAGAAGGCCACGCTCCACACCCAATTCGTATGCCCCTTTAGGATGCGCAGGGTGTGCCGTCCGCGACCCGCCACAGCCGCACGGTTTTGTCATCCGACCCCGAGGCCAGTGTCTTTCCATCGGGGGAGAAGGCCACGCTCATCACCCGATCAGTATGCCCCTCCAGGGTACGCATGAGTGCGTTGGCGACCTGCCACAGTCGCACGGCGTTGTCCCACGACCCCAAAGCCAGGGTTTGCCCATCGGGGGAGAAAGCCACGCTATATACCGGGGCCGGATACTCTATACGCACATGTGAGCGAGCTACATCAACCCCCTACCATCACTGACCACCGTTCCATGTCTCTCCTTTCTTGTTGTGTTTGCCCTTCTGCCGGAGACGGGCAGACAGGGGCGTGGAATCTAACCCTGTTGGCCTGGCTACCCGACGGCTTGAAATCAAGACACAGGCACACACAGGTTTCACAGATCGGTATGGGTGAACCCGTGTCATCTGTGCCCATCCATGTCTCATTGAACAGGAAACGAAAACAAGACGAGCATTTACGGCTTATCAATCCGTGCCTATCCGTGCACCCGTGTGAATCCGTGTACTGCCCGATCAAATGTGCCAGATGACCAGCCCTCCTGATATGAAAAAGGGAGGCAGGATGGTTAACCTCCTGTCCCCCCACCTGATTCCAGATCTAACACGGCAAGCCACCCGGATGGCGCTGGGTACACGGTTGCCTTCCCCTTATATGCACACTCGCGGATCGCAGCGGCAAGGCGGAAAGCGCTGGGGGTGCTGACATTGTAGTATTGTCTGACCCGATCGCCACGGATGATGGCAATAGCCCGTTGGCCGCCAATTCCGCCAATTCCGTACACAACTTCAGTGATGGCCTTCTTCATCTTGCCTCCTCTTCTGGTTAAGTAACTGTCTTTCTTCTCGTTTTTCTTGTTATACCTCTCCCACCGGGGGCGGGGCGGGAGGGGTGCGAAACCAATCTAAATTCCACAGCCGCACGGTGTTGTCCTCCGACCCCGATGCCAAGGTCTGCCCATCGGGAGAGAACGCCACGCTCCACACCAAATTCGTATGCCCCTCCAGGGTGCGCAGGGGCGTACCGTCCGCGACCTGCCACAGCCGCACGGTTTTGTCACTCGACCCCGAGGCCAGTGTCTTCCCATCGCAGGAGAAAGCCACGCTCCACACCGAATCCGTGTGCCCCTCCAGGGTACGCAGGGGTGTACCGGTGGCAGCCCACCACAGCCGCACGGTGTTGTCCCCCGACCCCGTGGCTAGGGTCTGCCCATCGGGGGAGAAAGCCACGCTATTCACCGAATTAGTATGCCCCCCTAGGACGCGCAGGAGAACGCCGTCCGCAACCTGCCACAGCCGCACGGTCCAGTCCCACGACCCCGAGGCCAGGAACTGCCCGTCGGGGGAGAAGGCCACGCTCATCACCCAATCCGTGTGTCTCTTCAGAGTGCACAGGAGCGCACCGTCCGCAACCTGCCACAGCCGCACGGTGTGGTCTGCTGACCCCGAGGCCAGAGTCTGCCCATCGGGAGAGAAGGCTACGTCCCACACCGGACCCGTATGCCCCTTCAGGATGCGCAGCGGCTGCCCGTCCGCAACCCGCCACAGATGCACTGTGCCATCCCTTGCCCCCGAGGCTAGGATCTGCCTATCGGGGGAAAAGGCCACGCTCCACACCCAATCCGCATGCCCCACCATAGTGCGCAAGGGGGCACCGTCGGCGACCTGCCACAGCCGCACAGCGCAATCCTGCGACCCTGAGGCAATGGTTTGCCCGTCGCGAGAGAAGGCAACGCTATATACCGGGGACGAATGCCGTATAATCACTTGTGTACAATCCGCTTCAATCTCTATTACCGACTGTTGTTCCATGGCCCTCCTTTCTTGCTGTGTTTGCCCCCCTGCCAGAGACGGGCGGTCAGGGGCACTGAATCTACGAAGTTCTGTGATTCTAAATTCTGTACACATTATACTACACAACACGCCGCACACTGGCTCAGGCGCTCGCAGGTTTGCCAGGCGTGACGGGGTTTGCCCAATCGCTATTTGGTCAGTATCAGCAAAACCTCCTTCAATGGCACCTGGTGTTTACGAGAGTTGCTTTTCCATTTCTTTCCCCTCTCGCGCAGACAGTGGGTTTCCCCCAGTCTGAATCCTATTCCTATCCCCACTTCTTTCAAGTATGTTTCTGTGGGGATATGAACGCCATAAGGGGCTGAGTCTCCCAATACCATTACCAGTTTTCCCCCCGGTCTCAGCGCGCGATAAATCTGCCGAAGCACGCGATACATGTCATCAATATATCCTGCAACAACCAGGTCGTATTTCTTTCCGCTCCTTTTGGTATCGCGTATCTCTCTTAGCCGGTTAATTTTGCTTTCTATCTCTTTTCTGTGGCCTGGCACTACTGACCACACGTCATCGCCAATTTGATAGTTTTTCCTTCCCAAATGTGGCAATTGATAGGTGGATGAGACGATCAGACCTTTGGCATGTGCGGCGACTTCTTTTCTCGTGCGTGCCAGCCCCAGAAAAAGCATTTCCAGCATCATGTGTTCTGCATAATCAAAGTTGTTTAAATATGGGGGAGACGTGATTACTAAACAAACACTCTCTGGAATAATGACTGGGGGAAACTCTCTGGCATCAGCCAGCAATATATCAGCATGCCCACTTCTTGCGAACGGTCCCTTGAAAACAGACACCAAATCAGCAAACATCATGTTGGTTTGCTGGAGAAACAGTGTTATGGCTTCCTTCTCCCGCTTTCTGTGACGTTCATCCAACGCAATATATGACCACCCCAAACTAATCCTGGAGGCTCGCCTTAGTATACCGATTAGCGATAACAGGAAGAAGTCCCTCTCCCTTTCGTCTTCCACGATGTTGTGAATTAACTGACGTATGTATGTCAATTTTTGCAGGTTCTCATCCGAGAAACATTTGCGCACCTGGTCTGGATAATCATCAATCTCTGCCCGTCTCCATTCATGGCCGCGCGTGATTGTGTCCTGCAATAACAACATTGTCGCTTCTAGCGAGTTCAGATCATATTCCCAAAAGCATTTTACTTTTGCAATCCACCACGCTAAGGGGTGCGCCTCAAGTCCTATACAGTCAACCCCGTTTTTCTTTGCCTCAACTGCTGTTGTGCCGCACCCAACAAACGGGTCCAAAACGAGACACCTTCCTTCTGCCTCGCAATATGACACAAGCGATTTCACCAGCCGGTAACTGAACCCGGCAGCCGGGTGGTTAAACCATCTGTGAATGGGAGCCTTTTGATTATCTTTGACTGTTCCTATTTGCATTCAATCTATCCTTGACAAGAGTATTTCAGGGGGCTCTTCTACCATGCCAAGAACCTCATTAAACCAAAAAAAACGATGGCTTTTCACTGAATAGGCCATACATACATATACAAGGACAAGTTGTGAGTTGAGTTGTTTGACCCTGAACAAAACCAAGAATAGCCAAGACAAATACTTATATATAAAGCCCTGCAAATTCTACAAAAACACAGAATGGCACGGGCCCAAGTCTGAATTCGTTAGTGAATGCTATATATAAAGCTCTGTAAATTCTACAAAAAACCCAGGCTGGCGGAAAGAGTACAAATCTGAACTTGTGAATGAACGCTATATATAAAGCTCTGCAAATTCTACAAAAACACAGGCCGGGGATTCGGAAAACGTCTGCAAACCCATTGTGAGCAGGCATCAAGCCACCCGAACCGTTCGGGAGTTGGCTATATTTTATGATGTTACTTCTGGCTACCAGACAGAGGAAGTTGAAGTGCAAACGCGCTGGCAGATGCAGGGCCTGTCGTGGAACCGACTCAGCAACACCTTCTGGGCACGGATCACAACAGCGGGAAGGTAAATGGCGCCTGGAGAACAGCAGTTTGCTCTTCTGCATGTCGCGAGATATAATACGGCCAAGGCGGAACTGAACACTTGAAGAGAAGCAGTCTTGCTCCAAACCCTTAAAATTGTGAGGAGAGTGAACATGGTTGGTTGTATGACTTGCGAGTACCATTCTGTGGTCGCAAGTGGGCTTGTCCGATGTAACCATCCCCGTGTTGCACCCATCCGTGAGCAACTAAGAGCACTTGCGTCCGACCCCGACCAATATATACCGGCAACTCGCCCGTTTGTTTTCCTTAGCAAAGGGGAATGGAAACAACACATCCTGCGAGGAGAAGGGCACTGGCCCGACAGGTACGCCCCCGAATGGGTGAAGGAGTGCAAACTTGTCGCAGGCGAGCACGGGGGAACAGTTCGGCGCGTTGGAGATCGGTGGGAGGTGGCCTTGTCCATAAGCGGCGACATTGTGCCAGAGTGGACAGTCTATGCTCAGTGCGACGGAACGGCATGTGTTGATAAAAGCATTGAAGCAACCATGAAGCAGGCAACCCAGCGGGGCGTTGAAGCACTCGCGCGCGCGGTAGGGCACGTGGCCTGCAAGGTCGCGATTCTGATAGAAAGCCGGCTCCGGAACGTGGAGCGGAGTTGGGAAACGCTGAAAGAATTCCTGCAAGAAAGTAAGACTGCGTACTTGGACGCCGCAAAGAAATTTGGTGTTTATGATTCTCCCACGCCTGACTGGATGAATTTGCGGCTTCCTGACAGCCCTACCCCTGATGCAATTGAAGCATTAAAAGCCTGCAACGCCATCTCACAACTAAAGACAGACACTTGCGGCCGAAGCCGCTTGGGGGACTACCGACAGGGGGCTATCCGCCAGCGTGTGGATTAGAGCAGTTCCGGTTTTCTATGGGATAGAAGAGAGTAGCCCCCTCTTCTTTCCGGCACACAACCAGCAATTCGGGCGCAAAATACGCAGGAAGGGCAGGGGAATGTGTGTTCACTATGATCTGTTTCCCTCCCTTCACCGCACCTAGCAAGAACTCGGCAAGTGCCGGGAGCCTTTGGGGATGAATGCCGTTTTCTGGCTCTTCGCAGCCGACAACGGTGGTAGGAGCAAATGGATGCACAGCAGCCATTAGCCCTAAAACACGTATGGTTCCCTCGGAGATCACCCGAGCAGGGAAAACTGTTCCATTTTCCCCGATTCCCAGATGCAATCCCCCCTCAGGTGTACGGGTAATTTCCAGCCAGTCAGCCTGAGGCAGAAGAGAACGAAGGGCATCGCTGAAAGCCTCAAACTGGCGGGGGGCATGATGTTTCAGGGTGTTATAGAATGCAACCATATCTGCCCCAAAATCCCCTATGCTCCTGACTTCTTTTACGGGAGCCGTGGCTCGCATTACCTCTGGATTGAAGTAGTAAAATTGCCAGCGGGCAAGCTCTTCACGAAAAGCAGTGACGTGAGGGTGGTATGGGGGATAAAGGGGCATTGATACTAGAGTATGATGCAGGCCGATTTCATAATCAGTGTAAAGAGGCTGACCTTCCAGACGCATGCGCAGCCGTTCTCCCTCAGACCAAACAAATGGTTTTCGGGATTCCTTTTCGCTTCCGTCTTGGTTTAATGCAACCAATCGCTCCTGCATAACCCCCAGGCTACCGGAATCGGTATGAATCTGCACCGTCAGTGTGTAGCGCAAATAAGACTCTGTCACCCACCGCTTTCTAGGCTTTGCTTTCTCTCCAGAAAGATCGCCTCGCATTTCCTGAATGCGGTGCTCCACCGTTTCTACTACAGAGGGGCTTAATTGCACATCCACTTCTATGGTGAACTCTGCCGTGGGACGTGAAAGAAGCGTCCGCATTCCCCCGTCCCCCCAATGAAAGGCTTCCAAGGGTATTCCCCGATGTCCCTCAAACGCCTCTTGGAGACTAGACCGGGTAACCATTCGGCTAAGCAAGCCGAGGGCATCAAACAGATTGCTCTTACCCGCGCCATTTGGTCCGATAATGACTGTCGGAGGCTTGAGCCGAATCTCCGCGTCCCGAAACGATTTGTATCCCAGAATTTTAACCCGTGTAATCATCTCATCCCTTCCCTGATTCCCATTTGCCGCTCTCCCATCACCATACTGACAACCAGCAAAAAACCGCATGCTTTCAAGTTTTCCGGCCACGCGTCTTTTTTGTCTCCCCCTTATGCTTTTGTTCTCCTTGCTCCTTGCGGTCTATTTCAGCAATGACTTGAACAACAAAGGGTGGTGGCCCAAACAGGTGATACATCAGCAGGCCGTCATAGCTCATTTTCCTCGCGATCTCAACAAGGTTTTGGCAATCTGCTTTGTACATATGCACAAGAGACAACGACCTGCTCAAGTGTGGGGGGAACATTTGCCAGAATAACAGAGTCGTCACTTGACTAAGATCATAAATCTCCTGCTTGAGCTCTCGCATTGTCATCTCTGGTTTCTCGGGAGCCGTTAGCAAGCCAACAACTATCCTGGGAAAAAACATTGACGCGGTGGACAATAACTCCAAGTACGGACCGGCAACTATTACTTCCTCTGGCTCTGCAAGAACGGTTGCCAGGGACTGAGCAATGCTTGCAAAGTCCCGCGCGCGCACGACCATCCCGGGGAGGGGAGGTGAGATGGTTTTGTCATAAAGAACTATCAGTCTTTTTTCTGACATGGCAACAGGGCATGGGTCATACGCTTCTTCCGACAGTTCTCTGAGGAACAAGAGGGCAACTCTGCTTATTCCGGTTCCACCGTGATTGCGGCCGCGTGCTTAGTCGGCGTGTCGTTGATTCCGTTAGCCTCGCGGCGTAATTATCGTAGAGAGCCCAGTGTACATTCGCTTCCGCACAAGCGATGTGGCAAGGGATTTCGTTGCCGCTTGCATTCTTGGAACCTGCTCGTCTCAGAACACCCATTATAAGGCAGAAGCCAAAGGATATAGGATGATAGGTGTTGCTTCTTGTCGCGCGCCTCAGTCTTATTCCCGTTACGGACACGCCCGTCATTCCAATCGCCTCTCTTAATCGCGGTCCCGCGCCAGGTCTGCAGATTCGTACTGACGCCAACTTGAACGCGGACAGAAACACTGATTGGAAATGCCTTGCCTGCGGTAGACTGACTGCCCCTGGCGGGCCATTGTTAACCGGCTGTTGTGCCAGCCCGCGCATGCGGGCTAGATGCAAGCCCCAGCAGCCAACTGACTGCTATAATCCTAAAAGAAAAATCACATAGGAGGTGGCAAATGGGAATTTCGGTGTCTGTTTCCGGAATCGAGGATCTGTTGTCTGCTCTTTCTAAGCAAATGAAAGCAGACACAGACTCTCGCATGGCAACATGCGCAAGGAATCTCGTGTTTGAAATGCAGCAACACGGCATGTTGCTGTGCGCCGCACATGGCAATGTAGAAGACACCACTTATATGGAAACTCAAAAAGGTGCTCTTTCTCTGAACTTGATTTTTACTGAGCGCAACAAGGACGACCTCAGTGTTTTGGCAAGCCTGGTGCAACTTAGGGACGGTACCATTGCTGCCGATTTCCAAGTATTGCCGGATGTGTCGCCTGAGAATATTCCCCTGGGCAATATCGCGGGAAAGATGCTTATAAACCCTTACAGAGCGCAGAAATACAATGACATCCCAATAAAATATGATGATGAGCAACAGATTGCCTTTTCTCCTTTGTTACCTGCCACTTTTTTTTGGGAAGAGGAGGGTGACGTTGGAAAAGCAGTGCCACTGATTTTAAAATACACAGATAAAATGAAATCATATCGGTCCCCAGAATGGCCCATTTACCGTGGTGTGGGGGATCTTCAGAAGGGGGCTCTTGTTTTGGGGTACATGCCTTGTCCTCGTTATGTAACGGGAGATATGCCAGATATGCCAGACATGTGGGTAACCAGATATTTTGATTTGCTGGAAATATCAGATATGAGTATGTTTTCCCCAACCGGCAACCGCGAAGAGGGATACTACCCTGCACTGGCATGGTATCCAACTCGTTTTCTTTTTCTATCCCCCCAGCAAACGCAATTTGTGCTACAGGTGATAAGAGCCTACCTGATTATTTTCCCTACTGACCTGTCCTTTTTCGGCACACAAGAAGATTATGAAGTCTTGTATGGAATCTTGGCCCATCGCAGGCCAGTGCTTTAGCTCTTCGCACTGAGAGGCTCGTAGTCGGACAAGAGGGCCTGTTGGCTTACGAGGAGGCACTGGGGGATGCCTTTTCATGCGTGGAGTGAAAGGCGGCGAGTCTGCCACAGGTCGGGTGCCAGGGCCAGGATGTCTGAGTTGGCTCCTGAGGAGGGGACTCCGAGCAAGTGTCTTGGCATCTGTGTGAGTTACCTCTAAGAAAAAGAATCCCACCCTTTAAAGGGTGGGAAAACTGCTGTTTCTCGCGCCGAGTCCCATGGCTTTTAGGCCAGGAAGGCAAGCCTGTCATCAGTACGTCTTGAGCGACAGGTGGCAACCGGATATCGGCTTAAAAAGCCTGGAGGAACCCCAGTGCCTCCTCGTGCCGCCCTTGCCATACGCTACATTTATCAATATTCCCGATTCATATCCTCCAACGCCTGCTTGCAGTTAGCCTCCCCTAGCCGATCGCCAATTTCCTGATAGATGCTCATCGCCTTCACGTACCATACCCACGCCAGATCATACTCTCTCAGTTTCCGAGCCACATCCCCCACCGTTTTGAGGCAGTCGGCTTCTAGTTGCCGGTCTTCGCCCACAAACTTCAGCGCATCTTTCATTGCCTCCAATGCGCTCTCATACTTGTGGCGAAGGATCCACAACTGACTATCATAGAAGAGGACCCACCCCTGAGCTCGCCTTCCCAGTCGCCCTGCTTTCTTATGTTCCAGCCCCGCCTGGACCAGCGCGTAGAGATGAGAATACTGGAAGGCCTCACTCCATTTTGCCCACCAATACTTTACCAGGCCGATTCCCCGGTCCGGGTCCGCCACCAGCCAGTGATAGATAGATTCTATGAGAAAGTTGGGGTTATCTGAGTGGCCTTCAAAGGCCTCTGCCGCCCGGCGGCTCCAGACCAAAAACGTCTTCCGGCGCCACCGCCAGAGGTTGTCCAGAAGCAGGCGGCGAACAAGTTCGTGGACAGCGTGCCACTGTCCTACCCGCTGGATGAAGGGTATATCCAGTATGTGCGCACACAGGGCCGCGGCATCCTCCTTCGGAATGTCTAGGATGCGGGCCAGAATCTCTTCGTCAAACCAGTGGGGGATCGCCGCGGCCCACACGGCTCCAATAACGAGGGGGGAAGACACTTCAGAAACCCGTGGGTAGCCTCTGCCAGAAGGCGGTCCCGCCCCGAACCGTTCTGCGGCTCGTTCGCTGTTGATAGAACAAACCCTTCCATTCTGCGCCTTTTCTCTAATTTACCTGTTTGCAACCTTGGGCCGGCCTGCCAGGTGGACTTTGCCAACCTCACCGTGCCCAATCACCATGACCGGCTAATTCCCTCCCGACCTGATAACCAATGGCAGGTATGCCTTATATGGGAAAGAGATTTCGGGTCTGGCATATACCCAATAACCGAAGTATCCCACGATCAGTAGCCGCGGTGCAACCTGCAAGGTCCCGACTGCTGGAAGTGAATCAAAGATGTAGTACCGTGTAAAATCGTGCGAAAGGCCATAGTATTGTCCTATCATGTTGTGCAGATATACGTATAGGTCGTCCGCTCCATCCAGGTAGTTTGAGTCGAGCGGTTTGGTTATAACCCGGGGCACACTTAAATCCAGTTTTACCAAATACAAACGCCACCAATCATCTATCATCTGTACAAACAGGCTGTGTTCGTATCTATCAGTTCGCTGCCGTCTCCAGTTCGGTAATGATACGCTGTCAGGAAGAACCTGAGAGACAGACAGGTTGTTCGGGTCGTTTGAGAGCACGGAGACCGTAATAACTATCTCTGTCCCCACGGTTTGCGTCACAAAAGCATAAATCTTGTCGCTGGTTACAAATGGGCCAAACATCTGGGAATTCATTGTGGATGCAATTTGCATAGAGGACAGGTCTAATGTTGCCGGATAGCCGTAAACAGTGTTTTCGTCGGGGCTAGTACTAAGATCTCTCGGCCATCCTCGCCGGGGAGAACACGTGCCATATGCATAATTCCCACGTATAGCCTTCCACCAGCAGGAAGCCGCCTCAGGGGAAACAGTTCCAGAGACAACCTGGGGGGGATAGGACGAGAAGTCAAACAGATAATAGTAGTGGCTTCCCATCATCAACAGACGGTGATCATGGTCGGTGACAGGAGTGTATATTTCTGTTGGCGTCAACAGGTATCTCCCACTTTCGGCCATATTTGTCAGGCTATATGCAGAAAGATAATAGGGGTAGGCAAATACCAGACGATCTCCAAAACGAAAGGTTCTGGTGCCCAGACCACCATATTTTCTATAGGAATAGAGGTAAAATTGTGGCTCTGGCCGAGTGAAATCCATAAACCCCACATCCGGTTCCAGGCCGATTATTACCAGGGAGTCATTGTATCCTCGCACATAGAGATAAAGTGGCACCAAAACCTCTTTCTGAAAAACCGCCCCCTGAAGTCTCTGTGGGCGATAAACGTATAACCTGCTTATGTCGGGGGCGTATGAGCCCGCACCAACCAGCAGCCAGTCGCGACCATATGCTTGTATATAGGACCCGAGAGGCAGCGTTATCTCCCCCTCGAGTTGCAGCGTTAGTGTTGGGACAGAATAAGTATATAAGTGAGAGCCAATCTGCACATAGAGGGTATTGAGATGCGGGAAAATAGCCAATCCTTCTTCTTCACTTGTGGGGTATTGTCCTATGTAGTTGCATGTTTGCAAACCAGAGCGAAGATCGGAAACACAAACAGTATATTCCCATGAGCCATTGACCCACTCAGAATTCAAAGAAGCAACAAGCAGGTCTCTGGCCGTCCACACGTATGATGTTGTTATTGAATAAACAACTGTTGGCGTATTGGTGTCAAATGACAGCACACTCAGTGTGTTTGGCGAGTACGGCATGCAGTACACGTATGTGCCATCTCCCTCGCAATGCTTCCATCCTGTCCCCTCTTGCCCTGGGGGCTGATATAGCACCGTAATAGTACCGCTCTCTGTGACAGATATTACTGCCCCCTGGTATCGTTCATACAGCCTTCCCCCTCCGACATCTATCCCTTTGTAAACACGAGGAACATCGGTGGAAACAGCAGTGGTGGTTATCTGGCATTGCCAGGAGTTGTTGCAGTTGGATACAATTGCAACGTAGGGTAAACTCCCCAGAAGGACTTTCTCTCCTACAACAGCATAAAAGTCCAATGGTCCAATTTCGACGTGCCCCAGGAGCGTAGCGGTAAGGGTATATGTGACAGAAGGGGGAGTTGATACGTTTGCGGTAACGGGAGAGGTAGGTGATAGGGCGTTGGCGCTATTAAGAGCACACAGTACGAAGCAGACAGCAAGAACAGGAATGGCTGTTGATAGAATAACCCTTTTCATTTTGTGCCTC
>Ga0272449_1002129_pt1 | contig 18888 bp, 21 predicted proteins | sample YNPCB0241_FD_198679 | JGI IMG/M metagenome (GOLD analysis project Ga0272449, IMG submission 198679) | Hot spring sediment microbial communities from Yellowstone National Park, WY, United States - YNP-CB-024-1 | ecosystem: Environmental > Aquatic > Thermal springs > Hot (42-90C) > Sediment... | reverse complement strand
TTATAATAAAGTTATTGATGAAAATAATCTTTTGAAAGAGAAAAACAATGTTCTTTTAAACAGAATTTCACATCTGGAGCAGGAGAATCAAACACTTTTAAACAATAATAGTAATTTTACGGAGAAGATTTCAAATCTTGAGAGAGAGATAAAACAGAAAGACGATATAATCAAAAATATAAAAAAGACATACAATGAAAGATTTAACAAGATTATTGAGACCATAAAAAGATTCTCAGCCACAAAAAGTTTTCTGAAAACAAAAATTGATGGTATGGAAAATGAAAAAGCAAAGATGGTTGCAGAGATAAATACTTTGAGCAAGCAGGTTGAGAAACTTACGACTGAGCGTAAACATCTTGAGAAAGAAATAAACGAATATAAAAGATCTTTTGAAGAAGCAAAACAAGAGATTTTTGAAAAGGAAGATATTATAAAGAATAAGGATGAGTATATCAAGAAACTGGAAAATGAAATTAACGAACTCAAAAAGAAAAATGGTTAAGTTTTTGATATAATAAATATAGATGATAGTACTTCATAAACTTAATGATACTGAGATAATCATAAATGCTGAATTGATAGAGAGTATTGAGATATGCGGGAATACCGTTGTAAACCTTGTTACCGGAAATAGATATATTGTAAAGGAAACAAAGGAAGAGATAGTATCCAAGTTTATTGATTATAAAAAAAAGGTCTATTCTGAAAGAAAGGTTATAAATCCGCTTGAAGGTTTTGAAAAAAAATGAGGTAATCTATGGATATAGCAACATTTACTGGAATAATAGTTTTTATGGGTTTTGTTGTTGGTGCGGTTTATCTGCAGGAAGGATTGGCTGGTTTTAAACCATTTATGAACATAGAAGCCCTTCTTGTTGTTATGGGTGGAACTTTCTGCGCCCTTCTTGTTAATTTTCCACTTTCAAAGGTTATTGGACTTTGGAAGGTCCTAAGAAAGGTTATGACATCAAAAGGTGAAGATACATCAACACTTGTCTCGACATTTGTCTATCTTTCCCAGAAAGCAAAAAAGGAAGGTTTTCTTGCACTTGAAGCAGATGTGAAGAATATAAAAGATGATTTTATGAGAAGGGCACTTCAACTGGTTATAGATGGTGCTGACCATGATTTTATTAAAAATATGCTTGAGACAGAACTTGATTTTATAAGGGAAAGGCATAAAGTCGGAAGGGAGATTTTTAATGCCCTTGGTACTTATGCTCCAGCATTTGGTATTATAGGTACGGTTCTTGGAATGATACTAATGCTTTCAACAATAGAAGATGTTGCACAGGTTCCCAGAAGAATGGCTCTTGCACTTGCTGCAGCATTTTATGGGCTTGGTTCTGGATATTGGCTTTTTCTGCCTATGGCTGGAAAACTCAAACTAAGGTCGGAGGAGGAGTTGTTTGTAAAAGAGATAATAATAAGAGGTGTTCTTCTACTTCAAAGTGGTGCCGCACCTTCAATAGTTGAGGCAAATCTTAAGGCGTACTTAGAGCCTTCAAAAAGACAGGCGATAAAAAAAGGAGAGGAAAAGTAAATAAAATGGCTGTAAAATTGAAAAAGATGATACCTGAGGATGATCCAAGGGTTTCTCAGATAGGTCATCCTGCACCACCCTGGATGGTAAATTATGCTGACCTTATGACGGAGATGGTCTGTTTTTTTATAATAATGTATGCTTTAAGTGCAGCTCTAAATAAAAATGTTCAAAATGCAGCACAGCAACTTAAGGAAATGATGGGTAAAGGAGAGATGGCAGGTCAGGTTGAGATTAATAAAGAAGGGTTGAGGATAACTCTTGAGGAAAAAGGAAATCTTCCTTTTTTTGAGAGCGGTAAGGCAGATTTAACTAATGAGATAATAGAAAATCTTGAGAAAATATATCCAATTTTGAAAAAATTGTCGAGTGATTATGAAATAATAGTTGAGGGGCATACAGATAATGTTCCTATATTTACAAGGCAGTTTCAATCAAACTGGGAACTTTCTACAGCAAGAGCAACAGCGGTTGTAAGATATCTGGTATCAAAAGGAATTGATCCAAGAAGAATTTCTGCTATAGGATATGGTGAGTACAGACCTGTTGCACCAAATGATACTCCCGAAAACAGGCAGAGAAACAGGCGTGTTGTTTTCTTTGTTAAAACATCATCTGGAAAGGTTAAGGAACTGAAATGAGAAGGATTATTTTTCTATTATTTTTTTTGACAGGATGTTTTAGTACATCCAATATTAGAGTTGTTGATTTTACAGATGGAAGGGTGTCAGACCTCTCGCTTACCAAAAAGGTTATCGGTAAAACGAATTTTTTATTCTTCACTACAACCAAGATGGGGATATTTTTAGAGGGAGCTATAACAGGAATTGTTACGGACTACTATGGAAATCCGATAGAGGGTGTGACAGTTAAGGCTGTAAGTGAAACAGTTAAAAAAGAAGAGGAAAGCGTAATTGAGGAGGTAGCAAGTAGTATTGTTAGTTTGAACTTTACACCAGGTGTAAGTGACAGTATGGGGGTATACAGAATAAAATTTTCACTACCAGTGATAGATAATGAGGTTGATGTTAGAGGAAAACTTATATATAATCCTGGCTGGGAGCAACAAAAATTAAATCTTGGCAAAACTTATGAACCTCAGATAAAAGAATCACCTTTTAGACTTTATTATAATCTTAAAACTGGTTTCCTTGCATTTGCGGAAGGTGTAAGACCTGTTATAGTTGCACCTGTAGGTGAGGGTTTAGGTAAGATGAAGACACTTCCCGGGCAAAAACCACCTCAAACAAAAGAGGAAAAGACAAAAACAGAAGAGAAAAAAGAAGAAAAAGCCCCTCAAGAGGATGATATTTTTAAAGCCTTTGGTTTTTAGGCTATTAAAATTTTTTTATTTTTTGAAAAATGAGTAAAATTTGAGATAATATAATTAGGAGGAGTTTTATGTGTCTTGCGGTTTGTGGAAAGGTGGTGAAAATAGATGGTATGAAAGCAGTTTGTGATTTTGGTGGAACTAAAAGAGAGATTTCAACTATGCTGGTTGAGGGTGTAAAAGTTGGTGATTATGTTTTGGTTCATGCGGGTTTTGCAATCTCTATTCTAAATCCCCAAGAGGCTAAAGAGACATTGAAAACTTTTGAAATGATGTATAAGGTAAATGAGTAGAAATTATTTTTCAACAGACATCTGGTCAGATAGTAAAATCTCCCAAAAGGTAGTTAAGGATATCAAGATTAAATCAAAAAAATTTTATTCCATTTATAAGAGATTACCATATATCATGGAGGTTTGTGGGACACATACTGTATCTATTGCAAGAAGTGGAATAAGAAATTTAATAGGTGATTGCATAAATCTAATAAGTGGACCGGGATGTCCTGTCTGTGTTACATCCCAGGGTGATATAGATAGGGTTCTAAAATTTTCCGAACATAAAAATGTAATTATAGCAACCTTTGGTGATATGGTCAAGGTTAAGGGTTCCCAAGGTTATGACCTTAACAGTTTAAGGATAAAGGGTATCGATGTAAGGATAGTTTACTCACCAATGGATTGCATAGATATAGCATTGAACAATCCTGATAAGGATCTGATTTTTATCGGTGTTGGATTTGAAACAACAGCACCATCTGTTGCAGCTACTGTAAAGTTTGCAAGAAAGAATAAGATAAAAAATTTTCTTGTTGCTCCTCTATTTAAACTTGTTCCGCCGGCATTGAAATTTTTGCTTGATACAAAGATATCAAAAATAGATGCATTTATTCTTCCAGGTCATGTCAGTGTTATAATTGGTTCAAATGCATATGAGTTTCTGTGGAAGGATTATAAGATTGTTTCTGTTATCTCTGGTTTTGAACCTCTTGATATACTTGTAAGTATCGATATGATTTTAAAGCATTTACTGGAAAAGGATAAGTTTTTTGATGTGGAGTATGTAAGGGCTGTAAAGGAAGAAGGCAATAGAGTTGCTATTGATATTATGAATGAAGTTTTTAAGACATGTGATTCTTACTGGAGGGCTGTTGGAGTAATTAAGGATTCGGGATATAAATTTTCTCAGGATTATTTAGATTTTGATGCTTTTGAAAGATACAATATAGAATATGTTGAGTCTAGAGAACCATGTGGGTGCCTCTGTGGTAAAATTCTTTTAGGTTTGAAAAGACCAATTGATTGTCCGCTTTTTGGAAAGAAATGCACTCCTACTGATGCGGTTGGTCCCTGTATGGTCTCATCTGAAGGGGCTTGTGCAAGTTGGTATAAGTATGGGATTAGGAAATGAGTATATTAAACAATATAAATAAGGGAGGTTTATGAATATAGTCAATCTATCACATGGTAGTGGAGGAAAACAGACCGATGAACTTATAAAAGAGATTTTTGTTAAGAATTTTTCAAATCCTTATCTTAATAAACTTGAAGACAGTGCGGTTATTGAGATTAATAATTTAAAGATTGCCTATACAACGGATTCTTATGTTGTTGACCCAATTTTTTTTAGTGGAGGCGATATAGGAAGACTTTCTGTATGTGGAACCGTTAATGATATAGCCGTATCAGGTGCAAGACCACTCTATCTAAGTTGTGGTTTTATAATTGAGGAAGGTTTTGAGATTGAGAAATTAAAAAAGATTGTCTCATCTGCAAAAAAAACTGCTTTGGAGGCGGGGGTTAAAATTGTGTGTGGTGATACAAAGGTAGTTGAGAAAGGGAAGGCTGATAAAATCTTTATAAATACAAGTGGTATAGGTATTTTTGATAAGGAACTAAATTTTTCATATAAAAATGTTAGAAAAGGTGATATTATAATTTTGAGTGGTGAGATAGGAATGCATGGAATATGTATTTTAAATGAAAGAAACAATCTTGGACTTAAGGGTTCAATTAAAAGTGATGTTGCCCCTCTTAATGGTCTTATAGAAACAATAAGGGAAATTGAAGGTATAAGATGTATGAAGGATTTAACAAGAGGTGGGCTTATAACAGCATTGAATGAGATATCTCAGAGTTGTGGTTTTGGTGCTGAAATATATGAGGATAAGGTCCCAGTTTCAAAACCTGTAATATCTTGTTGCGATATTCTTGGGATAGACCCTATGTATGTGGCAAATGAGGGAAAGATTATTGTCATTGTGGAGGAAAGATCAGCAGATAAAGTTCTTGAGACAATGAGAAGGCATAAATATGGAAAAAAAGCAACTGTTATAGGAAAATTCAACGATAAAAATTATGTTAGTGTTATAACAAAATTAGGTTCCAGAAGAATTGCACCATCCCTATCGGGAGATCAACTCCCAAGAATATGTTAAAAAAGTATTGCCTAATTTCTTTTGTTATTACTTTGATGTTTTCTTTTTTTCAAAGAATTACAGGACCAACATATCCATCGAGAGGAAGTATAGATATTGAAGGCAGAGCAATTAAATTTAGGTTTCCAAGAAGCTGTACAATTGAAAAGGATTGTAAGATATATTTTGCTGGAAAGATTGATGGATATATACTTTATAAAAAGCACAGAATTGATGAGGAGTATACAAAACTTGATTTTGTTTATGATGGGAAGATGAGTTATATTAATCTGAACATAAATCTTCCTAAAGCATCAAAGATTGAGTATGATGTTTTTGTTAAAAAATCTGGTTATGTAAAGATAAACGCTAAGCCAGTAGTTCTCAGATTTAAGGGTTATGTTCCATCATATCTTCTTGTTCCACATATAATTTTTATGTATCTTTTTTTATTTCTTTCCACATATATATTTTTTGAGCTCAATTTTACAAATAGGTTAAATAAAAATATATTTTATATTTCACTATTTCTGTTTTTAGTTGGCGGTTTTGTATTTGGTCCCATTGTTCAGTATTACGCTTTTGAAAAAATATGGAGCGGTTTTCCCTATGGATATGACCTTACAGATAATAAAACTTTGATAACTTTACTGATATGGATATTTCCTATTTATTCCTTGAAAAAAAACAGATCTATAAAGAAAAGTTTTAATTTTGCATATTTTCTTACAACTCTTGTATATCTTATTCCTCATAGTGTTTTGGGAAGCGAGTATAGATTTAAATAGTTGTTTATGGCGGATTTAAAAACTGTAAAACTAATAATTAAGGGAGTTGTTCAAGGAGTTGGTTTTAGACCTTTTATCTATAGGATTGCAAAGGAACTTAAACTTTTTGGGAGAGTATCAAATACATCTGAGGGTGTTGTGGTCTATGTAAATGTTGATGAAGATTTGCTTAAAAGATTTATTGAGCTGATAAAGACCAAAAAGCCACCTACTGCCTTGATTTCATCAATAACATATGAGAGTGTTGATTTTATAAACTTTAAGGATTTTAAAATAGAAAAGAGTGCAAAAAATAAAAAAATTGAAGCTTTAATTCCTGTTGACCTTAAAGTATGCGATAAGTGTATAGAGGATATTTTTAATCCTAAAGATAGAAGATTTTTGTATCCCTTTACAAACTGCACTAACTGTGGTCCGAGATTTTCAATAATCAAGAAAGTACCTTATGACAGAAAAAATACAACAATGAAGGATTTTAAGATGTGTAGGGATTGCAAGAAAGAATATGAAGATCCACTTGACAGAAGGTTCCATGCCCAGCCAAATGCATGTCCGTTATGTGGTCCTTTTGTATGGGTGATAACCTATCAGGGTGAGAAAAAATGCAACGATTGTTTTGATTATATAGCAAGAAGAATAATTAGTGGCGGTATTGTTGCTATTAAGGGGCTTGGTGGCTTTCATCTTGCCTGTGATGCTTTCAATCAAGAGGCGGTAAAAAAACTCAGAGAGTTTAAAAGAAGGGATTTTAAACCATTTGCAATTATGATTGATGATATAGATGATATATCAGAAATGGTTTATACTAATAAGACAGAGAGGGATATTCTATACTCAGTTGCTTCTCCTATTGTTATGCTTAGAAAAAAAGATAGAAGTTCTTTTGAGTATGTTTCACCAATGCTTGATAATGTTGGTGTGATGATTGCTTATACCCCGCTTCATAAAATTCTATTTTACTTTCTCAAGAAATATGGTTTTAAAAATCCACTTGTTATGACCTCTGGAAATCTTAGGGATGAACCAATTATAAAGGATAATGATGATGCTATTCGTGTTTTTAAGGGATTTGATATTTTTCTTCACAACAGGGAGATCTATAACCGTATAGATGATAGTGTGGTTTTTGTTGATGAGCTGGGAAACATCAGATTTATAAGAAGGTCACGAGGATATGTTCCTTCTCCTGTGATTCTTAAAATGAATTTTAAAAATGAGGTCTTTGCCTGTGGAGGGGATATAAAAAATCATTTTGCAGTTTATAAGGATGGAAAGGTCTTTCTTTCTCCATATATAGGTGACCTTGAAAATGAATCAAACAGGGATTTTTTTATCAGTTCATATAAGAGTATGAAAAAACTTTTGGGCTTTAATCCAAAGATATGTCTGGTGGATAAACATCCAAATTATTTTTCAACTATGATTGCAAAAGAACTTTTTCCTAAGATATTTTCTGTCGGTCATCATATTGCCCATATATGTTCCGTTATGGCTGAAAATGCTCTGGTTGATAATGTTATTGGTGTTGCTTTTGATGGGACTGGATGGGGGGATGATGGGAATATATGGGGTGGGGAGTTTTTTGTAATTAAAGATAAACTCATAAAAAGAGTTGCTCATTTCAAATATTTTAAATTAAGTGGGGGAGACCTTGCTATAAAGGAGGTGTATAGAAGTTTTGTTTCTTTTTTTGGAAGTGATAAGGATTTTGTTTATGAGTTTCTTAAAGATAAGATTGATTTAAATAGGGTTGATATTATATTCTCTCTTGGTGAGAAAAATATAAACACATTTCATACATCAAGTTGTGGAAGGATATTTGATGCTGTTGGCGTTTTGGTATGCGGAGATTTGTATTCAAATTTTGAGGCTGAGGTTGCAATGAAACTTGAACATATTGCCTATGAAAATCGAGTTGATGAAAGATATAGTTTTGACCTTACGAGAGAAAAAGATGGATATGTAATTGAATGGGAAGGGTTGGTTAGGGATATTATAAAGGATTGGCGGAATAAGAAGTCAAATGTGATTTCATCAAAGTTTCATAACTCAATTATATACCTAATAAAAGAAATGGTTGAAAAACTATCCATAGAGTATCAAATAAATGATGTTTGCTTTTCAGGAGGGGTTTTTCAAAACAGGTATTTGTTGAATGGTATATTAAAAATTCTTGGTGGGAGATATAACATATTTTTCAATTCAAAAACACCTTCCAACGACGGATGTATATCTCTCGGACAGATATACTATTATCTAAATTTTTTAGCGCGTAAAGATTAAAAGCGCCCCCAACGGGATTCGAACCCGTGATTTCTGCCTTGAAAGGGCAGCGTCCTAGGCCACTAGACGATGAGGGCATCAAATTTATATACTATTAAATTATTTTGTATAATGTCAATTGGGGAGGAGAGATGGAAGAAAAAAAAGATAATTTAGAGCAGTTAACTAACGAGGTACTTGCGATAAGAAAGAGACAAAGAATACTAAAAATTTTAACTATTTTCTTATCCTTTTGTATTATTGCAATCTTGTCTGTGACATATATCTTTTACAGGAATTACAAAAGATTTGTGAATAGTATAAATTCTCCTGCTATGAGTTCTGATGAGTTTAATAAAAGTGTTGAGATTATAAATAAAGCAATGGATGATTTATATAAGAATAATCCAAATTATCAGGTTCCTTTGGTATCAACATTCTCATCGCTATCTTTGATAGGTTTTTCCAGTGATGTGGTAAGTGCTATGAGGAATGAAAAAATAAAAGAGGATGTGGAGGATATTGCAAAAGAGGTAGTTGAGAGTGAGGATGTAAAGAAATTTTTTAATAAACTGAAAGATGATAAGGATTTTAAAGAAATATTTGGGGCAAGGGATGAGGAAAAGCCACTGATACTTTATAAAAAAATGCAAGACCCAAGGTTTGTAGGCAAATATACAAAAATCATAATGTCAGATCCTGCACTTTTGAAATCGCTTATGAAATTGGTAATGGATCCAAGAATGCAGAACATGATGAAAAACATCCCATCAAATCTTGGTGATGTAAAAATATCAACTAAATCCAGATAATTGCTTGACTTGTTTCAATAATAATAGTAATATATTATTACCTGTCAATATTAGGGGTCATAAGAAATCCTTAAGGTTGCAGGTAAGATAATAGAAAGGAGTGGGTTAGATGAAAAAGTTATATGTAGGCGGACTGCCTTTTAAAATCGGTGATGATGAGTTGAATTCATTATTCACCACTTACGGTAAAGTAACAAGTGCCAAAGTAATAAAGGATAAATTTTCTGGAAGATCCAGAGGCTTTGGCTTTGTGGAGATGGAAGATGATAATGAGGCAATGACTGCTATCAGCAAACTAAATGGCAGTGAGTATGAGGGAAGGAAACTTATTGTTAATGAAGCAAGACCTATAGGGGAGAAAAGAAATAGAAATAGAAGAGGATGGAAGAATAATAGATGGTGATATAGTTGTTCTTCCAAGGAGAGCGAATAACTTTTATGGTTGTTCGCTCTTTTTTATTTTATATAATATTTTTAAGGAGATGTTATGAAAAAAATTGTTTTTGTTTGGTTTATATTTTGCTTTTTCTCTTTATTTGGTATTTTGTTTGGTGAAAATAAAAAAAGGGATGAGATTGTAATAAATCAGGATACCTCTCTTATAGATATCCCAACAGCAAGCGTTGGTGATAGAGGAAATTTTAACATCAAAACGAGATTTTACAGTGGTGGTGGGGTGCTTGTGTATATGAATGTCGGTGTGATTGATCAGTTAAATCTCGGTGCATCTTTTATGGTGGATAATCTTATCGGTTACAATGATACTGTTAAACTAATTAGACCAGAGATGCAGATAAAATTCAGATTTTATGATGGTGGATATTATATCCCATCTCTTAGTTTAGGTTATGATGGGCAAGGTTATTTCTATGACAGGGAGTTGAAAAAGTATATGCAGAAAGGGAAGGGATTGTATTTTGTTGGAACGAAAGAAATAATTCTACCTAACCTTATGGCACATCTTGGATTGAACATTCCTGATTATGATGATGGATATCTTTATAGTTTTGTAGGGTTTAATTATAATCTTGAGGATAAAATAAATCTGATGCTTGAACTTGATAATATGTTTCATTCCGATTATAAATCAAGATTTAATTTCGGAATAAGATTTAATATCACCTCAGATTTCAATTTTGATATAGCGTTGAGAAATATAGGGAGAAACTCGAAGTTTAGAAATGGAGAGTCCGATAAAATGGAAAGGATAGTCCAGTTCAATACTTCATTTTATTTAGGGGAATTTTAAACTACAAAGGAGGGTTTATGAGAAAAATTGGTATTCTAACCGGCGGTGGGGATTGCCCGGGTTTAAATGCAGCAATAAGAGGTGTGGTGTATGCAGCTGAAAAGTTCGGATTTAGTTGTATTGGAATACTTGAAGGATGGAAGGGTATGATTGAGAAAAATACAATGGTATTAAGGAAAGAGGATGTGGCATACATTATCTTTGAGGGTGGAACCATTCTTGGTACATCAAGAACAAATCCTTTTAAAAAAGAGGAGAATGTAAAAAAAGTGCTGGATAATTTTAAATCGCTTGACCTTTATGCCCTTGTTGCGATTGGTGGTGAGGATACACTTGGTGTTGCAACAAGATTTTATGAAGATTACAAGATGAATGTTGTTGGTGTGCCAAAAACAATGGATAATGATCTAAATGCTACAGATTATACTTTTGGATTTGATACTGCTGTAACTCGTGCAATGGAAGCAGCAAAAGCATTAATAGATACTGGAAGGAGCCACAGAAGGGTTATGGTTTTTGAGGTGATGGGGCGTCATGCTGGATGGGTTGCTCTTTTTACTGCGATTGCAAGTGCTAGCGATTATGTATGCCTTCCTGAGAAAAAAGTGGATCCAAACGAACTCATAAAAAAGGTAAAGGATGCATACTCAAGAAAAAAGTTTGCACTTGTGGTTGTAAGTGAGGCCGTTGAGATGATTGATGAGGAAAAGAACTTAGGTAGTGGGGAGGTTGATCAGTTTGGTCATACTATCTTAAAGGAAAGAGGTGTTGGTGAAAGGATTGCAAAGTTTATTGAGAAAAACACTGGTATTGAAACAAGACATGCTGTGATAGGTCATATGCAAAGAGGTGGAGAGCCAACACTTTTTGATAGAATACTTGCAACAAGAGTAGGAATAAAGGCAGCTGAACTTGTTAGAGATGGTGATTTTGGTAAGATGGCTGCTTTATGTGGAAATGAGATAAAGGCGGTACCGCTTAAAGAAGCAACCGGGCAGTTAAAATTGGTTGATAATAAGTGGATTGAGATAATGGATATTCTTTTTTAAAACTTCTTTAGGATTTTAATCTATAAAGGAGGATTTGTGGAAAGTAAGTCCCAGTATCAGAGAAAGACCGTTATTGTTAAAAGAGGTTTGCAGTACAGGTATATGTTATTTATATCCGTGGTATCACTTATTGCATTTATGCTTGTTATAGTGGATATGATATGGACACTTCATAAGGTTAGTCAGAATCATCCTATGATTATAGAAGTACTGGATGAAGTATTTTCATCTATACCTTTGATGCTATTTAAAATAGTTCTTTATCTTATAGTTGTTATTATATTATCCGTGGTTATATCTCACAAAATTGCAGGACCAATTTATAAATTTGAAAAAATATGTGAATTGATCTCAAAAGGTGATATAACTCAAAGGGTTTATCTGAGAAAAGGCGATGCTTTAGATGAACTTAGGAATTCATTCAATATGATGATTGAGAAGATAAATACGGTTATGAGGTTAAATGATGAGTTTAGAAAGAAACTTAAGGAAAAGAATATAGAAGTAGCAGAGATAAATCGTATTGAAAAAGAAATAAAAAGAGTGATGCCTGACTACAAGATATAGATGCCTTATAGGTTTTATAAACTCACAGCAGCAGGGAATGATTTTATTCTATTTTACAACAATCGTGATTTGAAATTTTCTTCTAATCTTATCCGATATATCTGTGATAGACATTATGGGATTGGTGGTGATGGGATTCTTATTCTTGATAGTAAAAAAGATGGATTTTATTTGAAATATTTTAATCCCGATGGAAGTGTGTCTTTTTGTGGTAATGGGACAAGGTCTGCAGCGTTTTTTATTTTTAAAAAAATTTATGGTGGGAAGAAAAAATCTTTTGATATAAACACAGTTGCAGGAAGATTAAAAATAATAGTTAGGAATGAAAAGATTTTTACTGAAATGCCATCACCTGATTTTATAACTAATATCTTTATCAAAAATAAATGGGATTTTAGTAAGATGTGTTATCTTAAGGCAGGTACATATCATCTTATAATAGAAACTGAAGATATCTTGAAAATTAATGTGCTTGAGTGCGGAAGATTTTTTAGATACCATAAGAATTTTAGACCTCATGGCACAAATGTGGATTTTATAAAAATAGAAAAGTTAATTGGAAATAAGGTTATATGTAATATAAGAACTTATGAAAAGGGTGTTGAGGATGAGACACTTTCTTGCTCAAGTGGGATTGCATCATCGTTTTATTATCTAAAAGATAAATACTCTATCCGGAAAGCGGTTTTTATATCAAGAAATGGTGAAAAATTTTATCTTGAGTTTGAAAACTCTAAACTCTACTTAAACGGGCCTGTTAAACTTGTGTTTGAGGGTAGGTTGTTATAAAATCTCCTGCATAATTTTGTCTATTTTCTTTGCGTTCTCAGGTAAAATTTTTGTTAGTGGTAGTCGTAGAGAATCGTTTTTTATTATGTTTTTTTTCTTTAAAATATATTTAATTGGTATTGGATTTGTTTCAATAAACATCGATTTTATGAACTGAAAATATTTCTGATGTATCTCTATCGCTTTTTTGATATTTCCCTTCTCAAATTCCATACACATATCAGATATCTCATCTGGAATTATATTTGATGCAACTGATATAACACCATGTCCCCCAACACTCATAATTGGAAGTGTTAGTGTATCATCTCCTGAAAGAATTGAAAAGTTTTTATCGCAGGTCCTTGCTATCTCGCTTATCTGTTCAAGATTTCCGCTTGCTTCTTTAATCCCTACGATATTTTTTAGTTTTGAGAGTTCGGATATAACAGATGGAGGTGCATTTACACCTGTCCTTGATGGTATATTGTAGATTATAATCTTATGTTTGCTATTAGCGCTTATCGCTTTAAAATGTTCAATTATTCCAGTTGGTGTTGGTTTGTTGTAATAGGGAACTATAACCAGTATTGCATCAAGTTTTATTTCATTTATTTTTTCAAGGTGTCTTAGAGTTTTTTTTGTTGAGTTTGTCCCAAATCCTACTATGACCTTTTTTTTATTTTTTGATTTTTCAACAACAAAATTTATAACATCTATGTATTCCTCATCATCAAGTGCACTTGCCTCACCTGTTGAACCACAAACAACCAAACCGTTTATCTTTGAGTTATTCTGGAAATCAATGAGTTTTTCAAGCGATTTGAAATCTATCTTATTATTTTCATCAAATGGTGTAACTATTGCGGTGTATACGCCTTTAAACATTTTACCTCCTTTTAAACTGAAGAATTTTTGCGGCAGTTTCAAATCCATCTTTTATGTTTTCTTCTATAAATGAATACTTCCAGCCACCATATCTTCCTGTGCTTATGACACCGTGTTTTTCTATATAATCGGATATTATTTTTATATTCTTTTCTCTTTCAAAGTCGTATATTATATATGCACAGTCAATCTTTAGCCACATAAGAACCTTTATATCCTTTTCGTCTTTTATGATTTGTAATTTTTTTAGTTGCTCTATAGTTTTTTCTGTAATATAGGGAATATCTATGGATTTATTTTCAGCGGTTGAAAACTCTAAATATACTGAAGTAGAATCTATAGGTGCGAGGTACTTTGAAAAATTTGTATAAAATCCGATGCGGTAAAATGGAAAACACTTCTGTGGGAAGTATATCCAGTGCTGTCTGAAATTGATTTTTTTTATTCCTAAATTAAGCACATAGACAGTATTATGTTTAAGTTTTTTTGCTGCTTCTTTAATTCTTTGAGGAGCGTTTGAATTGAGTATAAAGTATTTGAGAGGTGATGTGTTTACAAGAATATCATATTTTATTTTTGTTCCATCCTTTAAAAGAACTTCCTTTTTTTTAAAATCTGTAAAGATTACATCTGAATTTGTTTTTATGTTTTTAATACCTTTTGACATACCACAAACAACTGCTCCTATACCACCATATCTTGGATAGTAAAACACAGGATTGTATCCTATTCCTTTTATGTTTTTCTCATACGCTCCTTTAAGAACCTGATTTATATCTGGTTTAGGGAGAAAGTTTCCAATCCATTTGATTGAAATTTTTTTTAAACTGTAGGAAAATAGTTTTTCATTATATGGAAACATAAAATAATTGCAGATGGATTTTCCAAATGTATTTAATGCCCAGCTGTAGAAACTCTTATATTCTTTTTTATCTCTTTGAAATGCTTTAATAAAATCGGAGACACATTTTGATTTTATATCAGGAGGAAGATTGTATAGGTTTATTTGGAAAGGGTAGTCAACAAGACAGCCGTCTATATATATCTGTGCTTTTCTTTTTATTTTTATTATGTTATCCTTTAGAATATCAAAAACAAATTTTGATGTATCTTTCCATCTGAGATGAAGGAGATGTCCAGAAAAATCAAATATGAAACCATCTTTTTTTATACTTCTTGCAATTCCTCCTATCTCTTTTTCCTTTTCAAGTATTATGTAGTTAATCTTTCCTTCAATTTTTTTGGCACAACTCAAAGATGTTGGTCCACTTCCTATTATTACAACCTTCACTTTACTACCTTTATTTTTAATGCCTCTCTTATCTTATCCGCTATATATGATATCTCATTGTCTTTAAGATGAGGAAACATTGGAAGTGATAAAACCCTGTCCTGCATTTTTTCTGTAATAGGTAAATCTCCTTTTTTGTATCTAAGATGCTTGTATGCTTTTTGAAGATGTAGGGATATTGGGTAGTATATCTGATTTGAAACACCGTTTTCTGTTAAGTATTTTGAAACACTATCTCTTATTTCTTTAGTTTCAAATCTCACTGTGTAGTAATTAAATGAATGCTCACAGTTTTCCCTTACTTTTGGGGTTATACAGAGTCCATCTAATGCCTCGTTATATTTTCTTGCAACATCCTGTCTCATTTTTATATATCTTTCAATGTTTTTCAGTTTTATCCTGAGTATCGCTGCCTGGATTGTATCAAGCCTTGAATTAAAGCCTTCCATCTCATATATATATCTCTGTGATGAACCGTGATTTCTTAATGTTTTTATAAGGTTTGCAGTTTTCTCATCATCTGTTGTAATAAGTCCACCATCACCATATGCACCTAAATTTTTAGCAGGGAAGAAACTAAATGTTCCGCAGTTTCCAATTGTTCCAACGAATTTCCAATTATTGTTTATTTTATACTTTGCACCAAAGGCCTGAGCGCAGTCCTCTATCACTATCAGATTGTATTTTTTTGCAATATTCATTATTTTCTCCATATCAGCTGGGTGTCCATAAAGATGAACAGGTATTATTGCTTTTGTTTTTTTCGTTATTTTCCTTTCAATAGATATTGGGTCTATGTTATATGTATCCTCCTCAATATCAGCAAAGACCACCTTCGCACCTGCCTGCGATATTGTTTCTGTTGTTGCGATAAATGTGAAAGGTGTTGTTATTACCTCATCTCCCTTGCCTATTTTGTTTGCAAGGATTGCAATCCTTAAGGCATCGGTTCCACTTGCAACCGATACAGCATATCTTGAGTTGTTAAATCTTGCAAATTCCTCTTCAAATTTTGCAACATCCTCACCAAGTATGAAGTTGCATTTGTTTAAAACCATCTGGATTGATTGGTTTATCTCATCTTTGAGTTCCTCATATTCCCTTGTAAGATCTACCATTGGTATTTTCATATCTCCTCCTTCCTTAATATTATATAAAAGATTGATTTGTTTTGATATATTAACTAAAATTATATTATGCTGTTTTACATAAAAGTTTTCTGCCTTTCTTTTATTATCTCACTCCTACTTGTACCAGTTGTGAGATATTTTTCATTGAAGTTTAAGAATGTTGACCTTCCAAATGATATAAAGACACATAAAGGAAGCGTTCCGCTTTCGGGTGGTATCGGTGTTTTTCTTTCCTTTTTAATCACATTGTTTGTGGTTAGGTTTTCAACTTCCTTTCCCACAGGGACACTTAGAGAGATTAGATATATACTAATAGGATGTTTTCTCATATTATGTATTGGACTGATTGATGATTTTAAAAAACCGAAAGGAATAGAAGCCAAATTTAAGTTTTTTTTAGAGGTTATTATTGCTGTTTTTATGATTACACGTGGCTTTTCAATTAGTTTTATAGAACCAAGATACATTGCATATTTTCTCACTGTTATGTGGATTGTTGGTATTACAAATTCATTCAATATAATAGATATAATGGATGGTCTTTCATCATCTCAGGTTTTAATAGCATCCCTTGCATTCCTTATAATATCCATTCCATCAGAGGCGGTTTATGTAAATGTTTTGTCTGCTTCACTTGCAGGGTCTGTTGGCGGTTTTATACCTTATAATATGAGTGATAGATTTAAAATATTTTTAGGAGATAGTGGAAGTTTGTTTTGTGGTTTTTTGATTTCTGTAATATCGCTTGGTGTAGGGTATTCTAACACAAATCCAATAGCGGTTTATGTCCCTACTCTGATACTTTCCGTTCCTATATTTGATACACTTTATGTTTCGGTTATGAGAATAAAAAGCGGAGTATCTCCGTTTAAGGGAACAAGGGACCATTTTGCTTTAAGGCTTGAGATGATGGGTTTTGATAGAAAAAGAATTGTTATTGCTGTATCGGTGTTTTCTTTGATTGTATCGTTTATCTCGTATCTTATAACAACTGTTACTCTCGTATATGGCATTTTCTTTTATATTCTTGTATTTGTATTCTTTATTTTTGTGGCAAAAGTTATCTCAAAAATCAAGATGAGTTGATTTTTATCAAATAAATGGTAAAATATAGATTAGAACTATGACAAGAGAAGAAGAACTTCAATACAGATTAGACCTTCTTGTTCAGTTTGGCTCCATTGTAACCAAAGAGACAAATCTTTCAAAACTTCTCTTGTTGATAGCAAATCAGGTTGAAAAGATACTTTCTGCAAAGAGATGTTCTATTTTTATATATGACCATAAAACGCAGGAACTCTGGTCTCAGGTTTCAACCGGTATATATAACACCGAGATAAGAACCCCTATAGGTAAGGGAATAGTTGGTTTTGTTGCAAAAACCGGAACAAGTATTAGCATTGATGATGCATATAGCGATGAAAGGTTTAATCCTGAGATAGATAAGATTACCGGATTTAAAACAAAAAGTGTTCTTGCTGTACCTTTAAGAAATATAAATGGTGAAATAATAGGTGTTTTTGAGGTCATCAATAAAACTACAGGCAGATTTACCTCAGAGGATGAAGGGATACTAAATCTTATAAGTTCCATTGCGGCAACCGCTATTGAAAACGCCAAACTTTACGAAAATCTCTATGAATCACAACTTGAGACCATATACCGTCTTGCTATTGTTGCAGAATACCGCGACCAGCATGATACAGCCATACATCTTAGACACATAAGCGAATACTCATCTTTGATTGCTGATGCGCTTGGGCTTGATAGCAAAAAGGTTGAGGATATAAGGTATGCAAGTCCGCTTCATGATATAGGTAAGGTGGCGATAAGCGATTCTATTCTTTTAAAACCAGGAAAACTTACTGAAGAGGAATTTGAGGAGATGAAGAAACACACACTATATGGTGCAAAGATACTTTCAAATGCAAAGAGTCATCTTCTCCAGATTGCTAATATAATTGCTCAAAGCCATCATGAAAGATATGATGGGAAAGGATATCCATATAAACTTCAGGGTGAAAACATACCGGTGGAGGCAAGGATTGTCTCAATAGCGGATGTTTTTGATGCGCTTTGTATGACAAGGGTTTACAAACCGAGTTGGGAGCCATTAAAAGCAAGGGAGTATATAATCTCTGAAAGGGGTAAGGCATTTGACCCAAAGGTTGTTGATGCTTTTGAAAAGGTTTTTGATAAAATACTTGATATTCAAAAAAGAACTGATATTCGCTCCACAATAATTCCCGGTATCAAAAAAGAAATATATAAGGAGGGATATATATGAGAATATCAGTAAAATTTTTAGGTAATAAAAAAGTAAATGCTTTTGTAAATGGTTTTGAGATAGCAACCGATCAGCCACAGAGTAATGGTGGTGATGGGACTGCACCAACTCCATATGATTTGTTTCTTGCATCACTTGCTACTTGTGCTGGTATATTTGCAATAAGATTTTTTCAAACAAGGAATTTAGGTACTGATGGTTTTGAAATGTATATGGATGTTTCTTGGAATAGGGAAAAACATAAACTTGAAAAAGTAATTATAAATATGAAACTTCCACCAGATTTTCCCCAAAAATATATTCCTGCTTTAAAAAATGCAGTTGAACTTTGTTCTGTTAAAAGAACTATAATGGACCCACCTGAGTTTGAAATAAAATGGTGTTAGATCAAAATTTGATGTCCCTGAAGTAAGATTCGTTAGATCAAAAAAATGTCCCTGAAATCTATGCATAAACTTCTAACTCCTCTACTATTATTTTACTATTTTTCTTTTCCTTTAATCTC
>Ga0272449_1002128_pt1 | contig 18888 bp, 19 predicted proteins | sample YNPCB0241_FD_198679 | JGI IMG/M metagenome (GOLD analysis project Ga0272449, IMG submission 198679) | Hot spring sediment microbial communities from Yellowstone National Park, WY, United States - YNP-CB-024-1 | ecosystem: Environmental > Aquatic > Thermal springs > Hot (42-90C) > Sediment... | reverse complement strand
ATATAGGGAATTTGGTATATCATAAAGGCCATATTTTTGCAAATGATACACTTTTGGGGCTTAGAGTATTTGAGGTAAGAAATCCCAGAAAAATTCGTCAGGTTGCTATAGATAGACAGGGAGGAGAGTTATCAGCAGTTGCATATATTCCAAAAAAGAAAATTCTATGTATTGGGAAAAATGGCATAGGAGGGTTTATATTTGTTGATGTGTCTTCTCCTCTTTTCCCTCAAATTTTAAGTCAAATATCTATTGTCCCTTTTAATATTTTTGGTAATATGGCAGTTTATAAGGATAGATATCTTTATGCTCAGGGTGATTTTTTAGAACCAAAGCCAGGTTTTAGTGCTCTTTTTGTTATTGATTTACAAAATCCAAAAAAGCCCAAATTGGTCAATATTGTTCCGGGGGTTCTTCGTTCTTATGGTGGAGTTTGTGTTGATAATTATCTTTATTTATCTTCAGGAGAGATATTTGATATTTCCAATCCAGAAAAGCCGAAAAAATTAGATGTTAGGCTACCATGTAATGGCTATCAGATTACCTATAAAAAAGATATAAAACCTTATTTATATATTGCTGCAATGGGAGAAAATGGAGTACTTTATGTTTTAGATATTACAGAAAGAGAAAGGCCAAAACTTGTTGGAGAATTACCATTAATACCAAAAGGACATAGATTTATAACGACAACATTTATAGGTAAGTATTTAGTTCTTGGTTGGGGAGAAAGTGTAATTGCTGTTGATATAACCGAACCCAAAAATCCAGTTATTCGTGGTAAATGGGGTGAAAAAGAGATTGGTTTTAAAGGACTTAAACAGGTATGGAGTGATAATAGATATCTTTTTGTTTGTGGTGATGGAAACCTTTCTATAATTAGAGGGAGAGGGAATGTTAAAAAACTTAAAGAAGGAGAGGAGATTCCGCAAGGATGGCTCATAACAGGAGAACCTGAAATAATTTATCGTATTGGTTTAGGTGAATTGAGAATTTTAAAGTATGATATGAAACTGATAGGTAAATAAATCTTTACAGATTATTAAAAGAATGGGTAAAATTGATATGGGAGGAAGAATATGGAAAAGGAAAATGGTTTTACATTGATAGAGTTGTTGGTAGTGATGGCTATTGTTGTAATACTTTTTGGAGTTTTATTACCTGCATTATCCCGTGCTCGTGAACAAGCAAGAAGGGGTGTATGTATAAGCAATTTAAAGCAGATTTATCTTGGTATAAGAATGTATGCTCATGACTATGATGGTATTTTTCCAGATTATTCAGGAGAGGCAATTGATCCTGGTGAAGGAGAAACTCCAAATGGTTTAGGAGATACATATGTAGAAAGAGTATATAATAAATTACTTGGTCTTTTGCAATCTGGTCCACCCTATTTAAGAGACCCGGGGCTATTTCTCTGTCCTAGTCAGAAAAGAGATAAAAAATCTCCCTATGGATGGATACAAAAACCAGAACACTGTTCCTATTCTTATGCTTTACCTATTTCTGTTACAAAAACTTTCCCTGGTGAGGTAGAGGTGATTGTAGTTGAGACAGTTCCTTTAAGTGTAGTAAGTCAGCCAGATTCAGCAGTTTTAGTGGATAAACAGAGACCTGATGCAATAAATACCAGTAATAATGGAGTTTGGACAAGTATAGAATTAACAGTAGAGAATAACCATAAAACTGATGGAGTAAATGTTTTATTTGTTGAGGGTTCTGCCCACTGGATTCGTGCTTATTTAGATGCAGATGGAAAATATAAAATTCCAACAACTGGTGATTACAAAGGTATACCAAATTGGAATACTCTTTATAACAATTACTAAAAAGGGAGTAAATATGAAGAAAAGAGTTTTAAAAGTATTTTCAAAGAAGGATGGATTTACCCTTATAGAATTGCTTATTGTAATAACTATAATTATAATTTTAGCAGCATTGTTATTTCCCTCACTTCAGTATGCAATAGAAAAGGCAAGACAGATAACATGCTTAAGTAATATGAAACAGATAGCAATTGGAATGCTATTATATGTTGAGGATTGGGATGGTTATTTTCCTGATAGTAGTGATAGACTTGCAAGATGGGGTGGCCCTCCAAGACCTGATGTAGGACTTGATAATGTTTATCCACCATGGTCAATGAGATTATGGGAAAATAATTATGTAAAAGCATCTATGTTTGCATGTCCAAATTATAAAAGGCCTCAAGTATTTTATTCAGGACATGATTTGTGGGCACCGAGAGAATTACATGTTGGTCCAAGAGATTATGCAATAAATCAAAGTTTAGTTAATAGAAAGTATAACACTTTAAAACATCCATATAGAGTAATAATGCTTTTTGAGTCATATAGAGAAGATATTACTGATAGATTCTGTGCTCATGTATATAAAGGAACATGGCGGACTACTTATGATGGAACAAGTTTAATGGAAATAAAATATGCAACATTTGGAACCCATGCTGCTCCTCATGTAAGACAGGGGTATTTTTATCATTATTCTCAAGGTTATACTAATTTTGCATATTGTGATGGTCATGTAGAGGCCATTTTAGATAAAACACTTCCTCCTCAAAAGAAGACCGCTGGTGGTGGAGAATATCCAGAATTTACTAAATGGATAAATGAGGCATTTTTAGGACAGTAAATTTATCTAATAGGCATTTTTATAAATTTCAATTATATTTTCTTTATTTATTGGGCATGGATTGTTTTCAATAGGAATAGATACTTCTAACGCTTCCACTGCTATTTTTTCAAATATAGTAGGTGGAATATTGAAATCCCTCAATTTCGGTATATTCAGTTTTTCGTTCAATTTTTTTATCTCTTCTATTAATAAATTGGCCTTATAATTATCACTCTTATTTAAATACTTTGGCATAATAAAATCTAAAATGTTTGCAAATTCTTTTTCAACACTGAATGATTTATCATTTTTTAAGTCAAATTCAAGAACATAAGGTAATAATATTGCATTTCCTATTCCATGAGGCACACCAAATTTACCTCCAAGTGGATATGACATTGAATGGATAGCGGTGACTCCTGCATTTGCAAGTGAAAGTCCTGCAAGAAAACTTCCATATAACATATTTTCTCTTGCATTTAAATTTTCTCCAAAAATATAAGCAGTATAAATGTTGTTCCATATAAGTTTTATTGCATTAAGTGAAATAGTTTCTGTTAAAAAGTTTGCTCTTCTTGATATATAACTTTCTATAGAATGACATAAAGCATCAAGTCCTGTAGAAGCAGTTATATTGGGTGGTAATGAAATTGTTAAAACTGGGTCAAGTATTGCATAATCAGGATATAAATATGGACTATTTATTCCTGCCTTTTTTTTAATATCTTCTCTAATAAAAACAGCAGTAAATGTAACCTCACTTCCTGTTCCTGCTGTTGTTGGTACCATAATTTTGGGAATTCCAGGTTTTTTGACTTTATTTAATCCTTGATAATCCTTTACAGACCCTTCATTTGTGACAAGAATACTTGCTGCTTTCCCAGTATCAAGTGCACTCCCACCACCAATTCCACATACACAATCACATTTATTTTTTCTTGCAAGTTCTCCACATTCATCTCCTATTTCGGTCGTTGGTTCTTTTTCTATTCTATCAAAAATAAAAAAATTTATCTTTTCTTTTTTCAAACTATTAAGGATTTCTTGAAAAAATTCAGTTTTTGAAAAATTTTTGTCAACAACAATTAAGAGATTTTTACACTTAATAGATTTAACAATTAAAGGTAAATAAGAAATAGAATTTGGGCCATAGATAACTTCTGGTTTACAGATAAATTGAAATTTTTTAATCATACAATTATATTTTTTTTGCAATATTTGGGTCTGTTAACCTTTGAACTTTAACATCCTTTTTTGGCTTTGAAGTTTTTTTCAATTCCTCAATTAAATTATCATATTCTTTTCTATTCACAGGAATTTCAACAACTTTATTTTTCTTTCCAGAGAGAATACAGGCATTAATAAACTCTACACTATTTAAACCTTCTTCTCCTTTTACTATCAGTTCTTCTCCATATAAAATAGACCTTGCGAAATTCTTTATTATAACACCATGGCCTGTCTGTATATTTGATGATATTTCTATTTTTTCTTCAATATATTTAATTGAACTCCACATATCAGGGCACTCCTTTGTAAATTGAGGGATTGGCTTTTCAAATAAATAGAAAGTTAAACTATTGCCCCTTATTATCAGTTTCCCTTTTTCTCCTGTAATTTCTAAATGGAATGGACCAACAGGTTCACATGTTGAAGTATAATAATATCCCCATGCTCCATTTTCATATTCTAAAAATGCAGCAACTTCATCTTCCACTTCTATATTATGGAGATAAGTTCTTGTTTTCGCCTCTATTTTTTTTGGAAGTCCTGCAAGCATTGTAAACAAATCAATTGTATGGGGTGCCTGGTTAATTAATACTCCTCCACCTTCCCCAATCCAGGTTGCTCTCCATGTCCCACTATCATAATATGCCTGTGTTCTATACCATGGGTCAATACATACAGATTTCATTATTTTGCCCAATTTCCCACTTTCAACAATCTCTTTCGCTTTTCTTATCAGAGGTTCTGTTCTTTTTTGGAACATTATAGAAAAAACTTTTTTTGATTTTTTTGCTGCTTCAATCATTCTATCAGCATCTGAAACAGTTACCGCTATTGGTTTTTCACTTAAAACATGTAGCCCATTTTCAAAGGCAAAAATACTTATTTCAGGATGAAACCAGTGAGGTGTAGCAACTATAACTGCTTCACATAAACCACTTTTTATCAATTCTTTATAATCAGTAAAATATTTAATTTTAAATTCTTCTCCTTTTTGTTTTGCTATATTTTCATCAATGTCACACACACATGTCAATTCTGTTTCAGGAAGAGTTGAAACTATTTTACAGTGAGCATATCCCATCCCTCCAACTCCAATTATTCCTATCTTCACTTTTCCCATTTTCCCTCCTTTTTTGTTTTTTATTATATATATTTTTAAACAAATAGTCAAAATTTTGACAATTCCATTCTTTCAAATATAATATTTAAAAATCAGAACTTGTTTACTCATAAAAGGAGGAGAAAATGAGAAGCAATAATGTTAAAAAAGGTTATTTAAGAGCACCTCACAGAACTCTGTTAAAAGCAGTTGGTTTGATTGATGAGGAAATAGAAAAGCCATTAATTGGTATTGCAAATTCAGCAAATGAGATAATTCCAGGTCATATTCATCTAAATAAAATAACAGAGGCGGTAAAATCTGGAATAAGAATGGCAGGTGGAACACCATTAGAATTTGGAGTTATTGGTGTTTGCGATGGAATTGCAATGGGCCATATAGGAATGAAATATAGTTTGGTTTCAAGAGATATAATTGCAGATAGTGTTGAAATCATGGTAGAGGCACATCAATTTGATGGAATAGTTATGGTGGCAAGTTGTGATAAGATTGTTCCAGGGATGCTTATGACTCTTTTAAGATTAAATATACCTGGATTGCTTGTAAGTGGTGGTCCTATGCTCTGCGGAATTTTACCGGATGGGAAGGAGATTGATTTAATAAGTGTATTTGAAGGTATTGGTAAATTTCTGAATAAGGAAATAAAAGAGGATGAATTGAAAATTCTTGAAGAAAGGGCATGCCCGGGTGCAGGTAGTTGTGCTGGTATGTTTACTGCAAATTCAATGAATTGTTTATCAGAAGCACTTGGTCTTTCCTTACCTGGAAATGGAACAATTCCTGCAGTTGATTCAAGAAGAATACGGCTTGCAAAATATGCTGGAATGAAAGTAGTTGAACTTGTTAAAAAAAATATAAAACCTCTTGATATAGTAAAATTTGAGAGTTTTAAAAATGCTATTGTGGTAGATATGGCAATAGGTGCTTCAACAAATACTGTTTTACACTTACCAGCAATTGCAAATGAAGCAATGATAAAACTTGATCTTGAAATTTTTGACCAGGTAAGCAGGGAAACACCAAATATATGTAAATTGTCTCCAGCATCAAATCAACATCTTCAGGACCTTGATAGAGCAGGAGGTATTTCGGGAGTTATGAAAGAATTGAGTAAAAAGGGATTGATTTATGAGGATTGTTTAACTGTTTCAGGAGAAAAGATAGGAGATATTATAAGGAAAGCAGAGATTTATGACAGAAATGTAATAAGAGATATTGAAAATCCATATATGAAAGAAGGAGGAATTGCAATATTAAAGGGGTCTCTTGCACCAGATGGAGCAGTTGTTAAACAATCAGCAGTTAAAGAAAATGTAATGAGATTTAAGGGTAAAGCATATGTTTTTGATTGTGAAGAGGATGCAATGAATGCAGTTATTGAAGGTAAAATAAAAGAAGGGGTAATTGTTATAAGGTATGAAGGGCCCAAAGGTGGTCCTGGAATGAGGGAGATGCTTTCAATAACTTCTGCAATAAGTGGTAAAGGACTTGATGAAAAGATAGCATTAATTACAGATGGAAGATTTTCGGGTGGAACAAGAGGTCCATGTATAGGACATGTAAGTCCAGAGGCAGCTGAAGGAGGCCCAATTGCGTATGTTAAGGATGGAGATATTATTGAAATTGATATACCAAATAGAAAACTTGAGTTAAATGTAAGTAAAGAGGAAATGGAAAGAAGAAAAAAAGAAATTAAAATTTTAAAGAAGGATTTAAAAGGTGTATTGAAAAAATATTCTAAACTTGTAAAATCAGCAAATACAGGAGGAATTCTGGAATGAATAAACTTGAAAAAGAGATTGCGAAAAAGGGAATTATAAGTGAAGCAGTTAAAAAAATTTCTGAAGTAGAGGGAGTAAGTCCTGAAGAGATTTCAAAAAAGGTTGCAGATGGAAGAATTGTTATTTTAAAACATAAAAATAGATGTCTTGGTATTGGAGAAAGTTTAAGAACAAAAATAAATGCAAATATAGGAACTTCTCCTGATGTATGCGATATAAATTTTGAAATTAAAAAATTAAAAGCAGCAGAAAAATATGGCACAGATACAGTTATGGATTTAAGCATAGGAGGAGATATTGATAAAATAAGAAGAAAAATTATAAAAGAGAGTAATGTACCTGTAGGGACTGTTCCAATATACGAGGCAGCAATTGAATCAATAAAAGAAAGAGGTGGAATAATTAAGATGGATGAAGATAAAATTTTTGAGATTATAGAAAAACATGCAAAGGATGGAGTAAGTTTTATAACTGTTCATTGTGGAGTAAATCTTAAAGCAATTGAAAGGTTGAGGAAAAATCCAAGAAAATCACTTGTTGTAAGCAGAGGAGGTGCATTTTTAATTTCTTGGATGGTAACAAATGAAAAAGAAAATCCATTATATAAAAATTTTGATAGATTGATTGAGATTGCAAAAAAATATGACCTTGTTTTAAGTTTAGGAGATGGATTAAGGCCTGGTGGATTAATTGACTCAACAGATAGTTCCCAGATAGAAGAATTATTAACACTTGGAGAACTAACAAAATATGCTTGGGATGAAAACGTTCAGATAATTATTGAAGGGCCAGGACATATTCCTATAAATGAAATTGAAGCAAATGTTTTACTTGAAAAGAAAATATGTAATGGTGCTCCATTTTATGTTCTTGGTCCAATTGTTTGTGATATTGCACCTGGATATGACCATATAACTTCTGCAATAGGAGGAGCAATTGCAGCATGGAAGGGAGCAGATTTTTTATGTTATGTTACTCCAAGTGAACATTTATCTTTACCTGGAATTGAGGAAGTTATTGAAGGAGTTATAGCAGCAAAAATTGCAGCACATGCAGGAGATATTGGTAAAGGTATTAAAAAAGAGATTGAAAAGGATTATTTGATGGATATATTGAGGGCAAAGAGGAACTGGAAAAAAGAAAAGGAGATTGCAATTGATAAAGAAAAATTTGAAAAATTAAGAAATAAGTTCCCATTAAAGGAAAAGGATGTATGTACAATGTGTGGAGAATTTTGTGCAATAAAAATGGTTGAAAAATATCTTGGAACAAAAATTATTTTTTAAAAAATGGGATATAAAATAGGACTCAAAGAAAAAAGAAAAAAAGAGATTGAGGGAAACTTAAAAAAGATAATTCATAAGATTATTGAATCAGGAGTTGAAAAAATTATACTTTTTGGTTCAGTTGCAGAAGATATGGTCTCTAAATCAAGTGATATTGATATTATAATTGTGAAAAAAACGAATAAAAAATTTTTTGAACGGCTTGACGAAATGTATAAAATGATAAGTCCAGATATTGCTGTGGATTTAATTGTTTATACACCAGAAGAATATGAGAGATTGAAAGAAACAAATTCTTTTTTAAAAAGTGCTTTAAAAAGAGGAAAAATATTATATGAAAAAAAAGAGTGAATCAGAAAGGTGGATTAATCAAGCATTGAAAGATCTAGATGATGCTAAATTTAATTTATCAGGAGAAAGGTATAATGTTGCCTGCTTTCTTGCCCAGCAATCTGCTGAAAAATCTTTGAAAGCATATCTTTTTTATGCAGGAGCAGATGAGGTATGGGGACATTCTGTGGGTGAATTATGTAGTGATGCAAGTAATTTTGATAAGGATTTTGAAAAAATAAAAAGGGAATGTTCTTTGCTTGATAAGTATTATATAACAACTCGTTATCCAAATGCTTTGCCAGGAGGGATTCCTTCAGAAGTTTTTGATAGGGAAGATGCAGAAAAAGCAATATCTATTGCTGAAAAAATTATCAATTTTGTAAAATCAAAAATAAAATGAGAAGAATAAGAAAATATGGAGAGGAGATTTTAAGGAAAAAAGCAGAAGAAGTTAAAAATATAGATGGAAAAATAGAAAAACTTATAAGGTCAATGAAGGAAACATTATTTTATTCAAACGGTATTGGACTTGCAGCTCCTCAGGTTGGAGTTTCAAAAAGGGTCTTTATTGTATATGATAGAGAAAAAGAAAATTTAATAACAGTTATAAATCCAGAAATAATAGAAAAAGAGGGAGAAGATATTGACCTTGAAGGCTGTTTGAGTTTTCCAGAAATTTATTTTTCAATTAAAAGAGCAAAGAGGGTAATTGTTAAAGGATATAATGAGAAAGGGAAAGAAATAATAGTTGAGGGATATAATTTAATTTCAAGATGTTTTCAGCATGAGATAGACCATTTAAATGGGATTCTTATAATTGATTATGCAACAGAAATTGAAAAGGAGCAATATAAGGAAAAACTTGAAAATCTTCTAAAAAAGAAAAAATGATACCAGAATATCTTATCTCTTTTGATACAAAGAATCTTATAAAAGAAAAAGTTGATTTTTTAATTGTTGGTGGAGGTATTTCAGGGCTTTTTGCAGCACTTCAACTTAAAGATTTTAAAACATTAATTTTATATAAAGATGGAATTGACCAGACATGCAGTTATCATGCACAGGGAGGAATTGCAGTTGCCCTGAGTGAAAATGATTCACCAGCCAAACATAAAGAAGATACTTTAAGAACAGGATGTTATATAAATGATGAAGAAGCAGTTGATATTCTTGTAAATGAGGGGATAGAAAGGATAAAGGAATTGATTGATTTAGGATTTAAATTTGATAAAGATAATGGAAAATTTCATTTAACAAAGGAGGGTGGGCACTCTGAAAATAGAATTTTACATTCAGAAGGAGATGCAATAGGAAAAAGTTTAACAAATTTTTTATATAAAATTGTCTCAAATGAAAAAAATATAAAAATTCTCTATCAGCATTTCTTAATTGATTTAATAGTTCTTGATAATGAAATTAAAGGTGCAATTATTCTTGACGAAAAAAATGAAAAAATATTTATTATTCAGGCAAAGTGTTATATTCTTTCAACAGGAGGGGCAGGAAATATTTTTCAGGAGACAACAAATCCTTTATTCATCACAGGAGATGGTATAGCAATCGCATATAGAAAAAATGTTGAACTTGTTGACCTTGAATTTTATCAATTTCATCCAACAACCTTTTATTTAGCAGGAGCACCAAGATTTCTAATTTCAGAAAGTGCAAGAGGGGAGGGAGGTATTTTAAGGAATATAAATGGAGAAAGGTTTATGAATGGTTATCATCCAATGGGAGAACTTGCGCCAAGAGATGTTGTTTCAAGAGCAATAATAGACCAAATGAAAAAGACAAATTCAAATTGTGTGTATATTGATATGACTCATTTAAAGAAGGAATTTGTAAAAAAGAGGTTTCCAAATATTTATAATTTCTGCATAAGTTATGGAATAGACCCTTCAAAAAATTTAATTCCAGTAAGACCTTCTGCACATTATTTTATGGGTGGTATAAAAACAGACCTGTGGGGAAAAACAAATATTGAAAATCTTTTTGCTTGTGGAGAATGTGCTTGTACTGGTGTTCATGGAGCAAATCGTCTTGCTAGTAATTCAATTCTTGAAGGACTTGTTTTTGGTAAAAGGGTTGGTATTAAAGTAAGGGAAACAAACTTTAAAATTAAGGATTTTGAATTTAAATATTCTTTTCCAAAGAAAGGGGATATACTGATAGATAAAGAGGATTTAAAAAGGTCCATAAGGAGTTTAATGTGGAGAAATGTTGGTATTGAAAGAGACGGAGAATCACTGAAATATGCCCTTGATAAACTTAGAGAATGGCAGAAATATGCTTTCTGGAAAGAATTTTATGATAGAGGTGGTTTTGAGAGTTTAAATATGCTTATTGTTGCAAGTTTAATAACAGAATCAGCAATTTTGAGAGAAGAATCAAGGGGGACACATTTTAGAAAAGATTTTCCTCAGGAGAGAGATGAGTGGAAAAAACATATAGTAATAAGTAAAAAAGGAGTTGAGATAAAATGAAAAAAAGGATTAAGGATAGAAAGCAACCTGTTTCCGAAAGGATAAAAAGTTTTAATGAGGTTAGTTTTGGATATGATGAAAAACAGGCAATGGAAGAATCAAAAAGGTGTCTCCAATGTAAAAATGCTCCATGTATAAAAGGATGCCCTGTTGAAATTGATATTCCGAGATTTATAAAAGAGATAAAAGAAGGAAATTTCCAGAAGGCACTCAGTATAATTTATGAAAAAAATTTATTACCAGCAATATGTGGAAGGGTATGCCCTCAGGAGACACAATGTGAAATGTTATGCACACTTGGAAAGAAATTTCAGCCAGTTGCAATAGGAAAACTTGAAAGATTTGCAGCAGATTATTCAGATGTGCCTTTAAGTTGTTCAATTAATACAAATCCTAAATTAAAGGACAAAAAAGTAGCAATTATTGGTTCTGGACCTGCTGGATTGTCATCTGCAAGTGAACTTATAAGATGTGGAATAAAAGTTACAATTTTTGAAGCATTACATAAACCGGGTGGAGTATTAACATATGGTATTCCTGAATTCCGTCTTCCAAAAGAAATAGTTGAAAAGGAGATAAAAAGAATTATTGAACTTGGAGTTGAAATAAAAACAAATGTAATAATAGGAAAAACAATTAAAATAGAAGAATTATTTCAGATGGGATATGATGCAATTTTTATAGGAACTGGTGCAGGTCTTCCTAATTTTCTTGAAATTCCTGGAGAAAATTTATTAAGGGTATATTCAGCAAATGAGTTTTTGACAAGAATTAACTTAATGAAGGGATATTTATTTCCTGAATATGATACACCTGTTTCAATTGGTGAAAAAGTTGCAGTTATTGGGGGAGGAAATGTTGCAATGGATTCAGCAAGAAGTGCATTAAGAATTGGAGCAAAAGAAGTTGTTGTTTTATATAGAAGAACAGAAAATGAGATGCCAGCAAGAAAAGAAGAATATGAAAATGCAGTTGAAGAAGGGATTAAATTTATTTTTCTTGTTCAGCCAGTTGAAATAATAGGAGACGAGAATGGTTATGTTAAAGGAATAAAAATAATACATAATGAACTTGGTGAACCAGATGAAAGTGGAAGAAGAAGACCTGTTCCAATTCCAGGGAGTGAAGAAATATTACCATTTGATACAATTATAGTTGCAATAGGACAATCTCCAAGTCCTTTAATCCCAAAAACATATCCAGAATTGAAAACAGGAAAACATGGAAATATTATAGTTGACCCTGAAACATGCAAGACAAATATAGATGGAATTTATGCAGGAGGGGATATAGCAACAGGAGCAGCAACAGTTATAAGTGCAATGGGTATGGGTAAAAAGGCAGCAAATTCAATAATCAATTATTTATTGGCTAAAAGTTGATAAGTTTTTAAGGTTTATAAGACACAGGAGGTTTCCATTCCCATTCCTGTAATTGATTTTTACATACAGGACATTGACCTTTAGGCATAGCCAATTCATAATTTGGGAAATAACCACAATCAAACCACATTCCCTGTTTTGTAAGTACAATAGGACACTGTTTATAGCGAGAATGAAATATTTCATATGTAAGACATCCACAGGAATTTGCTCCACATTTTTCACAAGTAAATTTTGGGGTTATACTCATACCTGCTTTAATAACATAACCTGAGAACTTAACTTTCCCTCCACATTTGATGCATGTATATGTTTCATTTGTTTTAAAATAATTAACCTTTAAGAAAGAAATGGTAAGGTTTGTTTTGTCAAACTCATCTCTATATTCTTTAGGTAATGCTATTAATTTTGGTAGTGTTATTCCAATTTTATCAGACCTTTCATAAATTTCCGGAACAAAACGGGTTATCCGTTTTGCAAATTTACCACTTTCAATTTCTTTTGCACCATTTGGAGAAGCACTGATCATATTTAAAAGAAAACAACAAAAAAACATACCACAAATCGCACCAGTAAATAAACCAAAAATTCTATCAACTATATGCTTTATAAATACTTTTCTTCTAAATATTTCAATTCCAACAATGGCTGAAATTATAAAAAGAAATGAGAAAAGATGAAAAAATAAAATATCAACTGGAGTTCCTTTAATATTAAATCTAGCAAATAAATTTACAGGAGCCTTATATGCAACAGAAGCAAGTGAAACTCCTCCAATTATTCCAATAATATCTATAATCCCACCAATAAAACCTCTTATAGTTCCTGCAAAAACTCCACTTATAAGAAAGACAATTGATATAAAATCTATTCCATTCATACAAAAATAATAACATAAAATATAAAAAAAGCAAACACCTCTTCTACTTTAAAAGCACTCTTTTTAAAAAAAATTATTCTTCAGTTTCTTCTTTTTGTTTTTCCCTTTTCTCCTTTTTTTCTTCCAATTCTCTCATCTTTAACCAGTATGCCCTCACTTCGTCTGGATCAAGTCCACTCTGTCTTTTCGGTCTTATTTTTTCACCACCTTCTTGGGGTTGTATTTGCATTTGTTCCTGTGGTTGTATTTGCTCTTTCTCTTCCTCTGAAGTTCCCATCCTTTCCATTCTTTGTTTCATTATTTCTCTGAATCGTTCCTGTTGTATCTGTGGTTTTTCTTTCCTTTCATCTCTTTCCTGTTTTGATTCTTCTCCTTCTTCTCCCTGGATACTTCTTAATCTTTCTAATCTTCTCTCCATTATTTCTCTGAATCGCTCTCTCTGTTCAATCTGTTTCATTTTATTTTTCAATTCCTGATATTCTGAATTCTGTGATAGTTTCTGCTGTAACTTTTCATTAAGTTGTTTCTGTAATGTTTTTATCTGCTGGTCTAAATTTTTTAATTCCGGATCTCCTTCAATTGTCTTCCTTTCTATTTGTAAGATTTTTTCTCTTATTTCAAAACCACTTTCTATTAATGGTCTTCCTATTTCCTTGTCAGGTTTGTATTGCTCTTTATCTTTTTTCTGTTGGGCATATAACTTTACTTCTGATACTCCTAAGATCAAAAAAGACGATACAAAAATGAGAATTTTTCTCATTTTTTCACCCCCTTTCCTTTTTTCTCTAATTTTTCCCATATTTCAAATATTCTCACCTTTAAATTTTGATATTCTTGATCATTTTTTAATTTCTCATTTAGTTTCTCTCTCAATTCTTTTTTTAAAATTTTAATCTCTTCTGAAATTTTTTTCAATTCAGGATCGTTTTCAATTGTTTCTCTTTCAATCTCTTTTAATCTCTTTTTTGTTTCAAGAATATCTTTAAGGTTTTCCTTAAAAGGGTGGGTATTTTCTTGGAATTTTTTCTTTTCCAATCCCGGGGGAATAAATTTATGTGGTAGATCTCTTTTTTCTTGTGAAAAAAGCCAACCACTTAATAACAAACTTATTACCACCAATATAATCAACTTTTTCATTTTCTTCCTCCTTCTATAAATTAGACGATTTGAAAATTAAAAAGGTTTAGTATATTATAATTCTTTAAAAATGAAGAAAAAACTTGCAATTTTTGATTTTGATGGGACGCTGGTAGATGCTTATGATTCTATTTATAAAACAATAAATTTTGTTTCTGAAAAATTAAATTATAAAAAGTTTGGATATGAGGAAGTTAAAAGAGCAGTTGGGAAAGGAGATATTCAACTTATTAAAACACTATTTAAGGATAAATATAAAATTGCTCATTCACTTTACAAGGAAAATTATTTAAATTTTTTAAAAAATAATGTTAAGGTTATTGACGGTGTATTTGATTTTCTTGAAGAACTGAAAAGAAGAAAAATAAAAATTGCAGGTGCTACAAATAGGGCAGAATTTTCTTTGAAAGATTTGCTTAAAGAAACAGACCTTGAAAAATATTTTGACCTTGTTTTATGTGCTGATGATGTCAAACAGCCAAAACCAAATCCTGAAATAATTTTGAAAATTGTAGATTATTTTAGAGTTGAAAAAAAAGAAGTATTTTATGTTGGTGATATGGATATTGATTATGAAACAGGAAAAAATGCAGAAGTTGATACATATATTGTCACTACTGGTTCTTCTTCAAAATCTGATTTTGAAAAATATGATTCAGTATTAATCTTCAATGAGATAAATAAAGTGAAAGAGTTTTTAATTGAAAACAATCTTATTTGAGTTTATAATAAAATAAAAAGGAGGGAGGATGGAAATAATAGAGGTTTATGCAAGGCAGATTTTTGATTCAAGAGGTAATCCAACTATTGAGGTAGATATAATTGTTGAAGGAGGTATTAGAGGAAGAGCAGCAGTTCCATCAGGAGCATCTACTGGAGAAAGGGAGGCACTTGAGATAAGGGATGGGGGCAAGGATTTTCTTGGTAAAGGAGTATCAAAGGCAGTGAAAAATGTGAATGAAATCATAGCTCCAGAAATAGAAGGAGAAAGTGTGTTTGATCAGAGATACATTGATTATAAAATGATTGAACTTGACGGTACTGAAAATAAATCACGACTTGGAGCCAATGCAATTTTAGGTGTAAGTTTAGCTGTTTGCCGTGCAGCGGCAAATTTTCTTGGGATCCCTTTATATTTTTATATTGGAGGATTGTGTGCAAATATAATGCCTATTCCTATGTGTAATGTTATAAATGGAGGGCTCCATGCTGATAATAACCTTGATATTCAAGAATTTATGATTGTCCCTATTGGTGCAAAAAGTTTTTCTAATGGCTATAAAATGGTAGCAGAAACCTTTCAAATATTAAAAAAAATTCTTAAAGAAAAGAATTATTCAACTTCTGTAGGAGACGAAGGAGGTTTTGCTCCAAATTTAAATAAAAATGAAGAGGCAATAGAACTGATTTTAATGGCTATTGAAAAAGCAGGATATAAACCGGGAGAAGATATTTCAATTGCTATTGATACTGCTGCCTCTTCTTTATATGAGAATGGATTTTATAATTTTGAAGGGAGAAAGGTAAAATCTGATGATTTGATAGAATTTTATGAAAAGATTGTTTCAAAATATCCTATTTACTCTCTTGAAGATGGGCTTGCAGAAAACGACTGGGATGGATGGAAAAAATTGACTCAACTTCTAGGAGATAAAATTCAACTTGTTGGAGATGATATTTTTGTTACCAATCCTAAAATCTTTAAAGAAGGAATAAAACAAAAGATAGGTAATGCAATATTGATAAAAGTAAATCAGATAGGGACTCTTACAGAGACACTTGAAACAATTGAAATAGCAAAACAGAATGGATATAATACAATTATTTCTCATAGGAGTGGAGAAACAGAAGATACATTTATAGCAGACCTTACTGTTGGGACAAACGCAGGACAAATAAAGAGTGGTTCATTAAGTAGATCTGAGAGGCTTTGTAAATATAATCAACTTTTAAGGATTGAGGAAGAATTAGGAGAGAAAAGCCAATATTATGGAGAGATAATAAAAGAAAAATGCGAAAAATAATAAATAATTGGTTTTTATATGTGAGTATCGTTTTTTTCTTCCTTTTTATTTTACGTTTGAAGTCATATTGTGAAGCCTATAGGACATTGAAATTTTTTCAAAATGAGATTAAAAGATTAGAGAAAGAGAATAAAATTATTGCTGAAAAAATAGAGAATATTAAGAAAGACCCATATTATGTAGAAAAAATTTTAAGAGAAGAATATGGAATGATAAAGGAGGGAGAATTTATTATAAAAATAGGGAATTAATATGTATTCATTTAAATTTGTAAGAGAAAATATTGATTTATTGAAAAAAGTTTCTCAGATTAAAAATCAAAATGTGAATTGGGAAAGATTTGAAGAACTTGATAATGAAAGAAGAAGATTAATAATGTTTGTAGAAGATAGAAGAAGATGGCAGAAAGATTTAACAGAAAAGATAGCAAGAGATAGGGAAAATAGAGAAGCAGTTGAACCATTAATAAATCAAGCAAGAAAATATTCTGATGAAATAAGGGAGACAGAAAAAAGAATAGGTGAAATTGAGAAAGAGATTGAAAATATTATTTCTTTCATACCAAATATTCCTCACGAATCAGTTCCTGTGGGTAAAGATGAAAAAGATAATAAAATAATAAGGGAATGGGGTAATATAGAAAAGAAAAATTTTAAAATTTTACCTCATTGGGAGATAGGAGATAAACTTGGAATAATTGATCTACCGAGAGGGTCTAAAATTACAGGGAGTTTTTTCCCTGTTTTTAAAGAAAAAGGGGCCTTACTTGTAAGAGCATTAATAAATTTTATGCTTGACCTTCATATAAAAAATGGTTTTAAAGAGGTCTGGGTTCCAGCAATTGTAAATAGGGATAGTTTATTCAATACAGGACAACTTCCAAAACTTGAAGATGATATGTATTATCTTGAAAGGGATGACTTTTTTTTAATTCCTACAGCAGAAGTCCCAGTAACAAATTTACATAAAAATGAAGTTTTAAATGAAGATGATTTACCAATTTATTATGTTGCTTATACTCCATGTTTTAGAAGAGAAGCAGGTGCTTATGGCAAGGAAACAAGAGGGCTTATAAGGGTTCATCAGTTTGATAAGGTTGAACTTGTGAAATTTACAAAGCCAGAAGATTCATATGAAGAACTTGAAACTTTAGTAAACGAAGCTGAGAAGGTATTGCAGTTGCTAAATCTACCTTATAGAGTCGTTTTGTTATGTACAGGTGAATTAAGTTTTGCAGCCAGTAAATGTTATGATATTGAGGTGTGGTGTCCTGGGGTTGAGAGATGGCTTGAAGTTTCTTCTTGTTCAAATTTTGAATCATTTCAGGCAAGAAGGGCGAACATTAAATTTAAAAGAAAGGATGGCAAAACTGAATATGTTCATACATTAAATGGTTCTGGAATTGCACTACCAAGGACGATAATTGGTATACTTGAAAATTATCAAACAGAGAAAGGAGAAATAATTATTCCTGAAGTTTTAAGAGATTATATGAAAATTGAGAGAGTTACTTTATAAAAATGTCAGAAAAGTTAAAGATTCATATTTTTACATTAATTTATCTCCTCATTGTAGTTTTTATATCCTGGATTTTGAAATATTTCTGGGATCATATACTTCCCAAAATAGTTAAAAAGAGCAAACTTGATATCAAAATACTTAATAAAATGAGAAACGGCGTTATTGCTTTTTTAATTTTTTCTGGTTTAGGGATTTTATGGGAAAGAACATCAGTTTTGATTACAGAAGCAAGTCCAATACTTGAAAAATTTATAATGAATATTCCTAAAATTATTTATTCCTTAATTGTCCTTTCAATATGTTTTATTGTAAGCGGAATTGTTAATGGTTTTGTTGAATGGTATCTTGAAGAAATAGCAAACAGAACAAAAGCAAAAATAGATGAGGAGTTTATGCAATTATTTAAAAGGATTTCAAGAATAATAATTTTTTTCATTGGAATTACAATAATTTTAAATAAATTCAATCAGCCAATAACAAGTTTGCTTGGAGCAGCAGGTATTGTTTCTTTTGCAATTGCTTTTGCAGCACAGGATACACTTTCAAATATGATTTCAGGATTTTTTATAGTTATTGATAAACCGTTTAAAATTGGAGACAGAATTAAACTTGCAACAGGAGAAATTGGTGAAATAATTGAAATAGGAATGAGAAGAACAAAAATTTTATCTCCAGAAAATAATGTAATTATTGTCCCGAATTCAGAAATAGCAAAAACAAGAATAGTAAATTTCAGTTATCCGGATACAAACATAAAAATAAGTTTAAAGATAGGAACAAATTTAATTTCAGATACTGAAAAGGTGAAAAATCTTTTATTAAATATATGCAAAAATATCCCCTTAATAATAGAAAATAAATTAGAAGTTTATCTGGTTGAAATTACTTCTTCACAGATAGTTTTTTCTTTAAATTTCTCAATTGATTATAAAAATGAAAGGGGAATTATTGATGAACTGATAGAGAAGATAAGAAATAGATTTCAAGAAGAAAAAATAGATTTAATTTTTATAAAAAAGGACTGATATGTTTGATAAAAGTATAGAAAGAGAAGTTGAAAGAATAAAAAATGAAATT
>Ga0272449_1002126_pt1 | contig 18892 bp, 34 predicted proteins | sample YNPCB0241_FD_198679 | JGI IMG/M metagenome (GOLD analysis project Ga0272449, IMG submission 198679) | Hot spring sediment microbial communities from Yellowstone National Park, WY, United States - YNP-CB-024-1 | ecosystem: Environmental > Aquatic > Thermal springs > Hot (42-90C) > Sediment... | reverse complement strand
TATATTGTCCTTCTATGGGTAGTCCTTCCCCCCCAAAAAATTGGCCTTCACGCCTAGAGCCATGCGGATTTGCGGGCAAGGGGGGTGGGTCACCACGTGACCCACGGTGGGTCACCACGTGACCCACGTGGGTCACCACGTGACCCACGTGGGTCACCACGTGACCCACCCCCCCTGGGTCACCGCGTGACCCATCTCTCCTGTACATGATGATGTACAGGTTGGTGTCTTGGTCCCCGTGGTCCGACTTTCTTCTTGTGACCGTAATGAGCATACGCTGTTCCAAACCTCGTATGGCCTTTTTCACCGTGTTTTTGCTGACGCCCAGGACCTGCGCTATCTTGCGTATGCTCGGCCAGCACTCGCCCTTTGCGTTAGCGCATCTTATCAAGTAGCTGAAAACTGCGTACTGGTAGGGGGTCAATTCAAGTTGAAAGATGTCGTTGTTCGTGATAAAGTATCCCATGAGCGGCCTCCTTTCTGGTGTGGTAGGCGGTCTTCTTGCGTGCCTGGTCTACTGACCTCCCTGAATCCCCCCAAATGGCAAAGGGGCACCCAAATGGGTGCCCTCCCTCACTGGACCGGATTTTCGTTTTCGTCGATGGCCCATCGTACCACGTTGACCAGCAGGCTCCACGCGGCCAGCACCGCGGCGGCCCGCGTTACCTGCCTGCCGTTGAGCACCGCGGTCAACTTGTTGAAGTAGGTTGTGGCTTCCTCCAGAATTTTCGGATCGTCCGCCGCGACGATGGCCGCTGTGGTCGTGACCAGCACGTCGTGGACTGTGCCTTTTGGCACCACCAGTATCCGTTCCGTCATCATAACTCCAGCTCTCCCTGCTTTAGCATTTCGGCTGCCATCAGCCTGGCACATGCGCGTGCGGCGTTGAAGCGGTTGTACTCCAGGTGGAACTGGGCCTCTTTGCGGTCCATCTCCCACCTGATTTCGTCCATAGCCCTTTCTAGTTCGGCGTACTGCTGGTTTTGGCTCAGGCGCCGCTTGACTTCGGCGACCCGGCGGGTTTCGTTGGGGTGTTTTGGCTTTCCGTCCGGCGTGGTCTCCAGGGCCACCTCCAAGGTCGTGTCCACCTCGATCTTCTCCATGAGCTCCTTGGTTGTGTGGTACCGCCGCTTGAGTTCTACCAGCTTCTTTTCCAAGTTGTAGATCCGCTCCGGGAGCTCCTGCAGGGCCTGGTACAGGGTGCTAGTATCTATCACGGTTTTCCCTCCTCGCTATTTCCTCCACGACCACCCGTCGCAGGTGGTCGCGGGTTTCCTCCTCCAGCAGTTCCTTTAACTCGTCGCCGCTCAGGTGCCGCACCCCGAACCAGTAGTAGGGCGTTACTATACAGGGGTTCAGCAGTTGCTGTTTTGTCGGTCTCAGTTTGTCGTAGCAGGTTCTGCAGTACCAGTGACCGTTCAGCGTACCCCCTTGGTTTTCCGGGGCCTGCGTGCGGCACCAGGCGCAGATCATCCGGTTTCACCCGCCGCCAACTTCTCTTTGACCTTGGCCGCGAACGCCTTGGGGTTTTTAAGTATTGCTACGGCCCGATCGTGCGGTAGGTCGTCGATTGGTAGATGCCATTCCATTGCTTCGCACATGGCCTTTTGGACCTTCTCGTTCTGCGGGTCCAGTCCCAGGCTGGCAACGTAGAAGTTTAAGGCTCGCTTCTGCTCGGGCGTGATCTTCTTACCGTTGCTCCCGTTGGCCTGGGCCGTGGCCACCTCTTGGGCTGAGGCGATTCCCGTCCCGATGAGACCGTAGCCCGCGAAGGCCAGCGCCCGGCCCACGGCCGAGGTCTCGGCGTTCTCGACGGGGTTTGTGGCGTCCACGCTTCGTCCCCCGAACATGATGCGGGCGCGGCCCACGGTGGTGCACGGCACGCCGCCTGCCGACAGGCCGCTGAAGGTGGCCTTCATGTACAAGTCTTCACCGATCAGTTCCGGCTCCACGGTCAGAGTGTACCCCTGGCCCGCTTTCCGGTGCTGTTCGACCATCATGGCCACCCTGCCGTCCACGGTCATGTACGGCACCCGCACCGCGACGTATGTGCCCCCGTCGGTAGCCCACATACCGAGCCTCCGCATCTCGTCGTTAAGCTGGACTTTGGGACCCAGCTTGACAGAGTGCTCAAGCTCGGCCACGAAGTCGTGGAACTCCGCCGGTATGCGCTTCTTGGCCTGTTCGACCAAGGTCTTTGCCCGCTTGATTTCCGTGCTGGCCCGCTCCACCATGTCCATGTTCTTCCTCCCCCTCACCTGATGGTTCCGTTGATGGCACACAGGATAGCCAGCTTCCGCCACCGCCTCTTGGTGCCGCGCCACGGCCAGATTCGCATCCTCTTCCCCCTTCCAGCACCACCAGCAGCGCTCTAACTTGCCGGTCCACGTTCGTGGCGCAGGTCTTTTTTGCTCGCATCGTTCTCAGCCGCGACCAGCTCGTCTAGCGAAACGTTCAGCGCTCTAGCGATGCGCACCAGCAGCTTCAGCCGTCCGGTGCGCCTGCCGGTCTCGATGCCCGCGATGGTACTCTGGTCGCAGCCCGCTTTGGCTGCCAGCTCTTTTTGGGTGATATTTAGTTGTTTACGTATCTGCCGTAACCTGCGCCCTACGTTCATGTTTTACATCACCCCCTTCTGACATAATCAACGGTTCCCGTCCGCCGTAGTCATATTGCGTCCCTCGCCGCGCCAGAAAACGCGGGTCATCGGAAGGCAAGCTATCGCAACAACGTTTTAACTAGCTGTTCACGATATCGCACCTGCGCCTCCGGCGGTTCTGCCGCAAGCCGCGCGAAGTTAATCGCGATCTTCCTCAACGCGGCGGCGTCGATAGCAGGATCGGTGGCGAGGATGTCGAACGCTTTACTTAAAATCTCTAGGCTTATCTCCGGGTCATCGCGCAACATTTCCGCTGCGGCGACGACCCACCGTTGCCCGGCGGCGAGCTGCCGGAGCTTCGCCGCCACGGCCAGCGCGTCTACTGCGCCGACCGCGGCGACGTCGATGAGATTGTCTTGAGTGATAGTGATCTTCATGTTTTCCGCTCCTTTTCTACCAATTTTCCCCACGTGAACCACCGCGGACGGGGGCGGTTCATGCGGGGAATGACCAGCGGTTCACCATCCGGCCCGCGTCCGACGATCCGGCCAGAAAACACTACGACCGGGGTGTCTTCCGGCAGGCCGCCGCGGGCCTGGAAGTATTTTACTAATTGCTCCCGGCTCTCGCAGCAGGAGTAGCCCGGGACGCGCTCTACAGGTACTACGCCCTCCCCCTCGCAACGTGGGCACTCCAGCTCGTCCCCGTTGGGGCGGACGACGTAGCCCCGCCCCCGGCACCTGGGGCAGAAGGTTTCCTCCTGTCCCCACGGGGCTGAGGAAGCGTTTTCTTGAGAGAACGCTGGGCAATCTGTGTGGTGAACACGCCAAAACATGTTTTCACCCCTCAACGACAAAGCCGCCCAAGGGGGGCAGGACGGTTAGTCCTGCCCCTCCTGGGCGGCTTCCCACAGGTAGACGCCCTCCCGGGCGCCGCTCTCGAACAGTAGAACGGCGTCCGGGTAGACGTGAAGGCGCCTACCCCCAACCAACGTGATTTCGAGGTAGTCCGCGGCGGCCCGTCGGCCGACGGGCCACTCCGCGAACACGAGTGTGACGTCGTTCGGTGCATCTACGTCCGGGTGGACGTAGATGTGCTGGACGGTTAATAGCGGTTCGTTCATCGCCTTTGCACCTCCTTATCTGTTAAACTCGTATTGGAGCCTCATCAGAAGTTGTTCCGAAGGTGGTGTTTCCTGGCCTGCAATGGCTTCTCGCGGCCGCGTTCCTGGGCCGCCGCTGGACGCCTTTCTGCGTGTAGTAGGCGTCCCACTCCGCATTGCACCGGCGGCAGCACGCGATGGCGTAGTGCAAGGTGCGGCCGAACTCCCGCGGCAGGACAATGTCGTGGGCCGGGTGCAAGAGTGGTTCGTTCATCGCTCTCCCTCCTTTCCTTTGGAGTCTGCGCTCTACGCCGCCCCGAGCCAAGGCCCGGGGCGGGAGCAACGCAGGCCGGTTAGGCGTCCAGGTAGTACACCCAGACGCCCTCGCCGCCCTCGAGGGGCTTGAACAGCCCCTCGGCCAGCATCCGCTCGACCCGCCGGTTCAGTCGGCGGATGCGGTACGCGATGGCCGGGCCGTTGGGCTGGAGAGCCCGCACGGCCCACGCCTCCGCCTCTCGCGCGGAGGCGTATAGACGTACTGTAGTCCACCCCCCGCGCGGGTAGAACAAGTCTACCCGCACGGCGGGGGCCTCTTCGACCGGGCGACCGTACGCCGAGGGGACAGATGTCCCCTCGGGCACGGCCACAAGGGCGTACCATCCCGCGTCGGTCAGGATGGGTCCAACTAACACTTGGCCCCCGACCTCTGCCACCCGGGCCTCCCAGCCCGGGTGACAGAGCGGGTGTGAGAAATGCTCATCTGCGTCGCACGAGGCGTAGAATTCATACGCCGCGTGCCCGCGGGGCATGCTGACGGTGCCCCAAGGGTAGCCGAAATCATGTGTTAAGTTATTCATTTTTAACACCTCCGTAATGTCATTGTAGCATATGTTTTTAAATATGTCAATAGTAAATATTGGGTGGGGAGGGGCTATACCCCCCACCGCAATATTGCTTCGTTCTCGGCCTGCCGGTAACAAAACCAGCAGACCGGGACACCTGGGAAAACTATTGTTATAAACTCTTCTATGATCCATTGCAAACACCATGCACACCTGGTTTCCACCATCGCCCCGACCCCCCCTTGCAGTTTTTCGCCCTTGCGGGCGCCATTGTCAAAGCGGCCCTACCGAGGGCTGTCAAGGGGTGGCCCGTAGGGCCACGCCGAAGGTGCTTGCCCCTTGACAGCCCGTAAAGGTAGGGCCGCTACAATGGCGCCAATCCGCAAGGGCGAAAAATTCCTCTGTCTTAGTCCTAGTCGCTCGTGGTGCATCTCTTCCATGGCCGGGGGGCGAGGCCGCCGGCCGGCCAACCGCGCACTTTCGCGCGGGGCGTGAGGTTTCGCCGGGTGGGGGAGGATGTGGCGATCCTAATGTTTTGGAACGCCATATCGTTTTGTGGCGTGCGTACGTTTGGTGCAAGGTTGGGGTGTTTTTTTGGAAGGCAATCATACGCACCCCGATTGCAGGTGGCGTTTCTCGGGCCTTTTGGAACGTTTCAGGGGGTTTTTCGCGTGTGGGGTACAGGTGTCTTGCGCGGCGGGGAGGGGAGGGCGGAGGCCCGACCCGGAGGGCCGCGCAACTGCGGTGTATGGCGCAGGGGGTAAAGCCTTCGACGGGTGGGGAAAAAAAGCGCGGGGAGCGGCGTGGTGCCGCTCTCTCATTGTATCCGAGGTGCAAAAAAAAGGCAACCGGGGACTACGCCCCGGCTGCCTGCGCCTTGCGTGGGCGGCGCGGCTTATTCTGTGGCTGCTGGCGCTGTTCCCGGGCCTGGACCTGCGTGGCGGCCCGGCTGGCGAGCACCTCCATGGCCAGCATGAGCACGTGCTTGCAGGGCACCGTGCCCTTGACGAACGCATCCGGGCACCCGCAGAAAGCCACTTGGGCGCCGCCGATGACGACTGGGTAGACGGCCTTGCCGGGCCGCCCGACGTAGGCGCGGATTTCCTCGGCCCCTTCCGGGCCCGGCAGCACCTTCACCACGTACTCCCCGGACTTCAGCCCCAGGGCGGCCCGGCCGAGCCGAGCCTCGTCAGCCTGCATGATGAGCTCCCGCAGCATGAAGACCACCTCCTGCGAATGTAGTGCCGGGCCGGGAGCCCAAGCCCGGCGGGGCGCGGGCACCGGCGCGTGGGCCGCAGCGCAAGGCCGTCCGGCCCCGCCGCGCCCCGAAGGCGGGTGGCGCCGAAGGCAGAGTTGCACCGCGCAAGAGCGAGGTCGGCGCGGCGAGGGCCGGACGCCGCGAGGAATAGCGGAGCGAAGCGAGCATATGCCGCAGCGGCTTGGCCTTGCGCAAGGCCCCGAGGCCGCCGGACTCCTCTGCCTGCATGGTGCAGTATCGAAAGGTGGTCGTGGGTGCGGGTGTGACGGTACGGGCTATAGAGGTGTGGGGCGGCACGTATCCGGCGGCCGAGAGCGACGGTACAATGGGAGAGCGGGCGGCGAGGGCTTGCGGCCGAGCGGGTGGCATCCCACCCCGAGGCCGCATGATCCAAGTGCGTGGGGCAAACTTATCATGGCGGCGGGGAGGGGAGGGCCAGAGGCCCGACCCGTAGGGCCGCCAACTGTGTACTTTCGCGCGTGCGCCGAGACTCCGGCGGGTGGGGGATGCTTGTAGTTCCCCCGGCGTGCTGTGGTATAATGTCCAAAAATTTCAGGAGGTGTTATGCGTGGCTTCTAAGCGTCCGTTGATGGAGCGGCTGCGGGATCTAGCTGGGAAGTGGGTGCAGAGGGCGCAGGCCGCCCAGTCTGACTACGTGCGCGAGGTCTCGCGGCCCGACGTGTGGCAGGCGTGGCAGCAGAACGCGGCTGCGGCGGCTTCTACCTACAACGCGGCCATGCAGGAGGTCATCAACGCTAACCGGTGGGGCACGGTCATGTCCCGCATGGATCCACGGGTGTACGGTGAGAACGTCCGCGCTAAGGCGGACCGGCGCGTGCAGGGGATTCAGATCGGGGCTTCCCGGTGGGCGGCCAACATTCAGCCCATCTTCGAGGCCATTGACCGTGTGCGTCCTACCCTGCCTCCTCGCGGTCCGCGCATGAGCGACGCCAACATCCAGCGGTTCATCACCACCATCACCGCCATTCACGACGCGGCCATGCGGCGTAAGGGCGCGTTTGGTGGGTCCGTGGCGGCGCCGGTGTACGCTTCCGCTCCGGCCAGCGCTCTGCCTCCGGTTCAGCAGCCCGTAGTGGCGGCTCCGGTTGGCGGCAATTCTAGCCGTCCGCAGGTGGGCAGCTATCTGTACGGCGGGTACGGTCAGTAAAGGGGGAGGCGTGAATGCCCAAGCTCTACGGCAGGGTTGATAGCAACAATTCAATATCCGCCAACGCCTCCCACCTTACCTGGCACGACAAGGAGTTGAGTGGGTACCTTGAGCTGCTTGGCATCATGGTGGCTCCTGACCGCGATCCGGCGACCGCAGAGAGCCACCTTGACTACATGATCATCGAGGTGGACGACAAGCAGTTCTTGGATCGGTTCAAGGTCAACTACTACGCCAACATGCTGCCGTTTGCCCAGATGCACCCCGGCCGCAGGCCGATGAACGTCTTCACGCCCTCGGTGAAGATCAATAAGGGTCGCGAGTTCGGGCTCAGGTTCTACGCCGACGCGACCGGCGTGGACGATGTTTACTACGTGCGGCCCGTGGGCCTGCTCTACACCGATGACGAGGTTAGGGAAATCTTTGGTTTGGACGATCCGGACAGGTTCGAGACCTTGGAGGGCGGCTATGGCCAGACCTCGCCCAAGGTGCTGCCTTTCAACAAGTATAGCACCAACGACAAAGCCACCAAGGCGGGCGAGTGGTACGACTTGGACGATTTGAGTTTCATCGTTCGGCCGCACCAGGAGTTGACCATCGTCGCCATCGGCTGCGTGCCCCACGCCAACCAGACCAAGCTTCAGATTGCCAAGGGCGACAAGGCCATCGTTAACGCGGTTGACCCCTTCACCACCACGCCGGACTTCAACGAGCTTCCTTGGGGCTGCGCCTGGCAGGATGCCGGTCCGTACGTGTTCCCCGAGACCGTGCGGCCCGTGTTCAGGGACGAGTACCTGCGGGTGCAGGTGATGGGGCCTGCCGTGATTCCGGTTGGTGGTGCCCTTGTGTGGGTTAAAGGTACTTGGAAGGAGGGGGTCTAGGTGGTGCAGGTGTTCGTTATACCGATTACCGGATCGGTGGCGAAGCAGACGGACATCTACCTGCCTGGCCGGACCAAGGTCTGGAGTTTGGTGGCGGCGTATAAGTCCGGACTGGCTGGGACCAGTTCATCCGTGCCTTTGGATCCGAAGGGTGATGGGAGCGCGACGGAGAGCCCGACGCCTGCCGTCAAGTTGCAAGCTGACGGCAGGAAGTTCAAGTACGGCGCGGCGTTGACGAATGCGGACGTGCTGACACTTGTCGGCGTGGTGAGCGGGTCGGTCCAGGGTTGCGGTGAGTAGGTGATGCTATGCTCCCCAAGCCCATAATCCACAGCGGTTCGGTTATGGTTCCGGCTGGCGGCGAGATGTGGCTTTTTACCGAGGTGGCGGACTACATTCGGGAAGGCGGGCAGCGGATTCCGATCAAGATTTCGCTGCTTTCTTTTTCCACGACGCGGGATTCTGATCTGTGGTTGCAGTTTTACGACGTTAGGGATCCGCTTTTCGAACCCTTCAATACGAATGGCTTGCCCGGGCTGGATTACGCGGTGGAGCCGGTGGCGGTCACGGTGCACACGGGCCACGAGTTGCGCTGTAAGGTTATCAACCGCGGCACCGGGGACAAGGAGTTCACCTACTGGTTCTACTTGGAGCAGCGGCGCGAGGACAACGTATACACCCGGCAGTATGTGTTCGCGGGGTGTCCGACTCTGGCGGCTCGCGAGGACGGGTACGAGGCTGCCAAGATTGCCGTGGCTCCGGACGAGATAGGCATCCTCTACCGGTTCGCCTTCGACCGGAACCCTTCGGTGCGGGTCTACGTGGACCTGGACGGGCAGTTTCAGCCCCCGACCTACGGCATATCTTGCGGGGCCGTGCGCGGCATTGCCTTCGGCCACGCGGTGTACTACACGGTTTCCGGTCCGGAGGGGGACCGGGAGCTGAGGGTTATCTTGCGGAACGTGTCCGACGCCGAGCAGGTCTTTCCGTACCGCATTTTGGCCCATGTGTATAAGGCGGCGGCCGAGAAGAAAGAGGGTGGCTAAATGAAGTGGACGGGCCTGGTGAAGCAGGTGAGCCACGTGTGCCGGAGCGGCAAGCACGTCAACGTCGAGTTCGTGGACGTGATCCTGAAGTCCTATGATGGGAGGTTCACGCTCAAGCTCCGGCTTGACCCCGGTGAATGCTCTGTACTGTGTCTCAACGACACGGTGGAAGTGGACATGGGCCTTGAGTTGAAGGTGCGTCAGGAGGCGCTGGTCAGGTGAGAAGGGCCGTAGGTCCGCCTGTAGTGCCCATAACTCCGGTGGTTCCCGGAGAGCCTGGTCCGGGCGGTGGTACCGAGCCCGGCGTTCCTGGGTGGCCAGTCATCCCGCCCGAAATAAACATCGGCACTCCTGAGATGGGTGCGCCCGGTTTGCCCGAGACACCCTGGGTGCCGCCCGGGTACGTTTTTGTGCCGCCGACGATTGAGATTCCGGAAGGGAGCACGGTGGTGATTTTGCCGCCGGGTGCTGAGCTGCCTCCCGGTGCGGTGGTGCTGCCCCCGGACCTTCCCGGCGTGCCTCCGGGGTCCGTGGTTGTGATTCTGCCGCCCGGCGTTGAGCCTCCCGCCGGTTCAGTTGAGGTTACGCCCGTACAGATGCCCGAAGTGCCCAGGGTGGAGATACCGCCTATCGAGGTGCCTCGGATCGAGGTTCCGCCTGTCAGGGTTGAAATGCCGCGCATCGAGGTGCCGCGGGTTGTTGTGCCGCCGGTTGAGGTGCCCAAGGTCGAGATACCGCAGATGCCGGACGTACTGAGCGACTTGCGGCGCCTTGTGACCAACACCTTGTTCAACTTTGACCTGCCGAGGTTGAAGGACATTCTCGGGCTCTTTCCGGACCCGATGCTCAAGGTGTACACGGTACGCAACTTTGTGCCCGTGACGCCCAATGCGGTGGCTCCTGCCTTTGCCTGGTGGTATCCACCGTCGGGTTACCGGTTCATCATGGTTGGTCCCATTTTCGTGGAGTCTGAATACTACGACCCGAGTGTAACGGTGGGGATTGCGGTTGATGAGGAGTGGATCACCCAGGAAGGCGGAATGAGCCTGGCCAGTTCGTTTTTTGTGGACGTGCCTGCGCGGTATTTCGTGCGGGGCGAGGAAATTTACGTGGCTTTTTTAAACCCCACTGATCTGACGTTCAGGGTGTGGTTTACGTTTCTGGTGGTGGCGGCCACGCAGGAGTATTACGAGCGGTGGTGGGCTCCGTTGGTGCGCCACACCTACGAGTCGGTCAAGTGGACCGTTGACTGGTTCGTCCGGGGGTAACCGCTGTGAGTACGCTCCTCAACATGCGTGAGTTCCTCAAGCCAAAGAATTACCTGAACACGGGGGTTAACGTTGGCACTGCCAGCACCTTGGTTCTTGCCGCCCGGTCCGGGCGCAAGTACGCCATTTTTGTGAACGACAGCGACACGGTGATTTATCTTTCGTTCGGCGAGGCGGCCAGTGTCGGGGTCGGGGTGCGCCTTACAGAAAAAGGTGGGTTCTACGAGATCACCTGGAACAACCCCATAGAGGCTGCTGTGTACGCAATCCACGGGGGCACTGGCACCAAGAGGTTGACGGTGCTGGAGGCGTGGTAAATGGGTCTGGCGCTTACTTCCTGGCCCAAGTACATGCATGACGCCAGGAATACCGGCGTGGCTGAAGTAGACGTAAAGACCGATGGTACCCGCAAGTGGCGTTACTACATAGGAAGTTTGGCTTACAGTTCTCCGGCGATTGGTCTTCTTGCCGTTTACTTCGGTGCCGATGACGGCTATCTGTACGCTGTCAGCCAGACAGACGGCAGTTTGCTGTGGCGGTATTTTTGCGGTGAATATCTCAGGAGTTCTCCGGCTGTAGACGATACCCAGGTTGTTTATATCAAAAGCGATGATGGATATCTTTATGCGATAAATTCGGACGGCAGTTTGCGGTGGCGGTACTACAGCGGCCGGTTTTATAAGTCTCACGTCAACATAGTAGGCAATACGGTCTACTTTAGCGATGGTCGGTATTTTTTCGCGATTTACCGGGAGACTGGCGGGGTTAGGTGGGTGTACGATGCCGGTGTTGGTTTTATCTTCGTAGGCGGACCTGCTGTTGGCAGCGATGGGACCATTTATGTTGGACTTCGCCATGGGGCTGAAGGGGCCAACTATCTGGCGGCGCTTAATTCCGACGGAAGGTTGAAGTGGCTGTACTTTATGGGCTACTACTACGCAAATATTCCGGGTTCTTCGTCCGTTGGGCCTGACGGTACGATATACATTCATGACGGATGGCGGTATGTTTATGCGGTTAATCCCGACGGAACAGAAAAGTGGAGATATATGCTTGATTACGTTTACATTTCCGACAGGGAGCCGACTCCGCCGTTCGTTGATGCCGCTGGGGTATACGCTTGTGATTGGGGACGGATCTACCGGTTCAGGTTTGACGGCACCTTGCTCTGGAAGTCTGATGTACTTATTTTGTCCGGCATGGCGGTCGTCGATGCCGCTGGCAAGGTTTATGCCGTAATTTCTGGAAACAGATTAGTGGTTTTTGATAGTCAGGGTACCATGGTTGGTCTGTACCGCATCGGTCACGGAATACTTGGTCCTGGTGCGGTTGGCCCCGACGGGGTGCTGTATCTTAACGGTCTTGATTATTCTGTACACGCCTACACCTTGTCAGCGCCTCTTGTCTCTGAGCATCGTCGTCGTCAAGCGGTCAATCCGATGATTCTCTTGAAGATGGGTGGAGTGATTAAGTGATGTGGCCCTTCACCCGTGCAACCAAAATCGAAAATAAACCCAAGTCCTCTCCCGTGCGGTGGGACATGCCCCTGCTTTCTCAAGCTGCTCGCATGGCCCCCCACGTGTTCCAAGCGTGGAAGACCCTGTGCGTCACGCAGCACACCACGACTGTTCGGCGGTTGAGGGAGCTCGTCGAGCAAGACGTTTCGGACTTGGGAGGTAATGGCGTCGATGAATTTCCCGGCTTGTGCCAGCAGATGGGCGTGGCCGCGGCGCAGCGGGTGGTGGAGCTGATGGAGCAGGACCTGGTGAGGCACGGCCAAGAGGTTCCTCCGCCCGGGCCGCCTCCGGGCACGGTGCAGAACTCGGTCATGGAGGCCGTGCGCCGCGCCAACAAGGAGATAGACGACTCGTTTACGGCCGCCGAGGTGGCCCGCGAGATGGGTGTCAAGGTCCAGGAGCTCAGCCAGCAATTTCTCAACCAGGTGGCCGAGCTTACGGTGGCCCTGTCGGACGTGACGGCCAAGTATTCCGAGGTCACCCGGCGGATGCAGACCGCGCCTGACTTTCAGAACTGGGCGGCCCGTCTTGATGACTGCCTGGCTGCCCTTGGCGGCGTTGCTAAGCAGCAGAAGGACATCATCGACCGCATGGAAATGATCATCGCCAACCAGAACACCATCACCGAGCTCTTCAAGACGTTCCAGGAGAAGATCACCGAGCGGGTGATCACCAACGTCATCGGCCGTCTCGGGGAGCAGCTGGACAAGCGGCTAGAGGAGCTTGAGAGGTTGAATGGTCTCGACGACGTGACCAGGGCTCTGTCTGAGCTCATCAAGGTGAACAACCAGATTGTTGGGTTACTGGAGAAAAGGAGGTAGGGCGTGGGTGGGCTTGACTGGTATCTGCGATACGTTGTCTTTCCGTGGGGTGTGCCCGCTATTTCACCCGCGGTTGAAGAATACCCGTCCCTTCCTTCTGCCGGTCCCGAGTACCTGGGCCGGATAGTCTTGGTGCGCAGCGGTGTCAAGACGCGCTCTTACGTTTGCGTGCGCAATTCTGCCGGTGGTTACGAGTGGAATCAGCTTTCCGAATCCACGTGAGGTGTTGTCCGTGCCGAAGTTCGCCAAGGGCACTCCTACCGACTGGCAATGGGTTGAGATAGCGGATCAGGACGTTCCATCCGACATAGCTCGGGACAGCGAAGTTGCAAGTGCGATTTTCGACCATCTTGCCCTTTTCTTTGGTGACGGTAGCGATGGTGATGTCGTAATCAGCACCAACAAGACCCTTGGGCGGGAGATGGTTTACAACAACCTGACGGTTAATGCTGGTGTTGAGCTCGATGCCAATAACTACCGTATATACGTGCGCGGTACCCTGACGAACAATGGGGTTATTCACTGTAACGGCAGGTCCGCCACGGACAGGTTCGGTGCTGCTGGTCGTGATGCATACATGCAGTTTGGCAGGAGTGGTAGAGGAGGTAACGGGGGCCAAACTACCGGTAGTGCCGGAAGCGAGACGTACGTTCTGGATGGTGGTCTTGCTGGCCGTGGTGGGGCTGGCGGGTCCGGTAGTGCCGGTGCAGGTGGCAGTTCGCCTGCCGGTGCTTACCCAGGGGGTATGCCCAAATTTCGTACTTTGCTCGACTTGATGTGCATGTCCTGGGTGAGGGTCAATATGTGGAGCCCACCTTACGCTTACGTGCACGTTATTGAAGGTGGGTGCGGTGGAGGGGGTGGCGGCGGCGACGGCACCAATTACGGCGGAGGCGGTGGGTCTGGCGGAGGCGTTGTTTGGATTGCCGCTAGAAAGCTGATCAACAATGGCGTGATATGCGCTCGTGGGGGCAATGGCTACACCCCGACGGCTGGCAATTGCGGCGGCGGTGGAGGAGGCGGAGGCGGGGCTATAGTACTTATCTACCGTGAGAAGTCTGGATCCGGCAGTTACGATGTCAGCGGGGGTCAGGGCGGGTCTGGGTGTGGCAGCGGTACCCCCGGTGCTAACGGCCAACCTGGCCAGGTAAGAGAATTCCAAGTGTAAGGAGGTGAGTGTAAATGGCCTTTCCAAAGGGTACGGCTCTCGATTGGTCCTGGCAGGATCTCGTGGAGGCTGACATACCGGCCGAGATAGCGCGCGACGTGGAAGTTGATTCCAAAATAGACGCGCACAACAACTATGTCGGGCCTATTCATCCCAACGCCACGGCCGTCGGCGGCAAGTTCTTCGGCGTTGCTGACGGCAACCTGCTTGTGTTGCCGACTGCGACCGAAGGCCAAGTGCTCCGTCGCGGTTTAATGGCATGGGAGGCCGGTGCGGTTCCTGAGCGTGCCGTGGACGTGGTTACGACGCTGCCTACGGCCGATGCCGAGTACCTGGGCAAGTTCCGGATTCTGCGCACTGGTTCGGCCACGGCCAGCAAGCTCTACCTGTGCGTGCAGAATTCGGCCAACGAGTACGAGTGGGTCCAGGTGGCTATCTCTACGTAACACGTAAGGGGGTAGCGTTATGCCCGTAATCTACGCGGTGCGGCCGCAGCCCAAAGTGCCTTACTACTACCGGGCGCGGCCGAACCAGGACTTTTTCCTGGACGAGTTCTTGACCCCGCTGGCCAAGGAGGTTCAGAAGATCGTCTCCGCCGTTTCGGGCGAGACCCTGGAGGCCGTAGGCCCCCGGCTGTTCGAGGTCAACCTGGGGGTTAGATACGTCCTCGACCGCGAGGTGCACGGTGTTGAGGAGTTCTTCCAGTATCCTTTTGAGACCCTGGCTTTAAAGACGGGGGACTGCGAGGACCAGGCTTATTTGCTGGCGTCCATGCTTACGGCCGCCGGGGTGCCCAACGTTTTAGTGGTCTTTGGCACGGCCGAGATCAATGCCCAGCGGTTCGGGCACGCCTGGGTTGAAGCCCAAGGCTGTTTCATCGAGAGCACCGACACCCGCTGGCGGCCGTTAGACTCCCGTCCTGATTTCTACTTTCCTGAAATCGCGGTGGCCTGGGGGTACTCGTTCACGTGGGGTGTGCCCATTGCCTGGAGGTTCAACAGCGAAGAAGTGACCAGGGAGCTGCCCAAACCCTCCCCCGAGGACATCGACAGGCTTCGTAAGAGGCTTGAGGAGTGGGAGGCCGGTGGCGGCCAGCCTGTCGGAGCCTACATTCGCTGGTTATAGTATCTTCGTAACGGGTACCGGCCCTAACTCTGTAGTGTGGCTTTAATTGGCGAAAGGAGTACGCGGCATGGTAATCGATTCGTGGACCAAGCTGGCGGTGTGCATCCTGGTGTGCGTGTGCGCGGGGTTATTGGGCTACGCGGGCAAAATAGACGCCCAGGCCGTGGTGGCGTTGCTGTCGGCGGTTCTCGGGTACGTCTTTGGCAACGCCCACGGGGTGATTTCCGCGAAGAAGGACTAATCATTCCACCTGGCTTCTAACTCGGCTAGCACGTCTTCGAGCCGGTGGGTGCCCTTCTCTCTGGCCTCCCACCTCTCCCGCACCGCGGCCGCGATGAGGCGGATGCGCTCCAGGTTTTCCATCTGGTTGCGGTAGCCGCACTCGCGGCACAAGCCCCGCCGGGAAAGCGGTCCCACCGCGTCTACGTGCCTTTTGCATTGACGGCATACTTGCATGATGCCACCTCCTGGAGGTGATTATAGTGCCCCGCCCTGTGGGCGTGGAAGTCCCCGGCCGCCTGACGTTCAAGCCCGAGGTCACCCGGGATGAAATCCTGGTGGCGTTGAAAACCGTCGGCCCCATGCCCATGACCATGGATGCCGTTTGGTCCTACGTGGTGCAGTCGTGTCCGCCGGACCAGGCCCGGCGCCTTCAGGAGATCCTGGCGGCGTTGCCGCCCGTTGGGATCCCGTCTACGCCCGACCCCGAAATTGAGGGTTTGCTTGAAGAAGAAAGGCGCGAGGCCATGCGGGAGGAGCCCGAGGTCGGGGTGCTGCCCTTCACCTACGGCCTCGCGCCCGAGCTCGAACAGCTCAAAAACCAGGTGACCCAGGCTAAACAGCAGCTCAAGAATTGGCGCAGCGAGAACTTGGCTAAGGCTAAAGCCATGTACGCCGAGGGCAAGGAAAAACTCCGGTCTTGGCGCGACCAGATGGTACAACAGTTGAAGGCTGCTGTCCCGAAAACCGCTTCGCCCCCGTACTACCAGGGGCAGGCTCAGATCTACGAGCAGTACTACATCGGATACGGCAAGCTGGCCGTGGCCTACCTGGAGGCTAAAACCGCCGTCCAGAACGGCTACCTGGCGGCCTACTACCGCTTGGAGGCTGAGTACCGGAAAGCGTACTACCTTACTAAGGCGGCCCTGACGATGGCCGGTCGCTGAGCCTGGTGGCCAGAGTTTCCGGCTGGCTCTGGCTCAGCACCAGATGACCCGTGTCTAGCCACACCACGGCCCGCGTCCGCCGTCCCCTCGTGGCGTCTATGAGCAGGCCCTTTTCACGGGCCTCTTTCACAGCCCTCTCTATCGGTGCCGAGTTTATTCCCGTCACCGCTATGATCCTGGCCGCGTTCACGTAGTTCCACAGACCTACATTGGTCATGGTATTTCGATTACCCGTATTTTTAGCCTTTCCGCAGCCCACTTCAATACCCCCTTCGCCTGGTGGGTTATCACGACCGGTACTATCTCCTTCTTGCGCTCCGTCATCTCCCTGTACACCTCCGCCGCCACCAGCACCTGCCCTATAGCCTGTGGGTTCATCACCACCTTTGCCTCGCAAACCCACGCCTTGCTCTTGTTTTCCAGTATCAGGTCGGCCTGAACCCGATTGAATACCAGGTCCCCGTTTACGGTCAGCGGCACCTCGCGCCTTTCGGTGTCGTGGAACACGTCGTGCCGCCACGCGGAGCGGATGAACTTATCTATCAACTGCCTCTCGGTCACAGGTCATCCCACCCTAAAGTCGCGCCCAGCACCCCAACGCATCCATCAAGGCCCGGCCCATAGGCCCTCGCCAGCCGCCTCCTGCCCTTCTTTCTTGACTTCACCGCCGCCCTCGGGTCGAGCTTGCACTCAAGACCCTGGTACAACCCCTGCATCCGACACAGCATCGGCCGCACCGGGTACACCGCACAACGCATCCTTTCCAGGTCGCGTAAGGGGCACGTCATTGTCCCGCGCCTTTGTGCCTTCAGCCTTGCCTTTTCGTCCTGGTTCATCCGCGCCACGTATTGTTTTATGGCCTCCCACTCGGCTGGCGCCACCGGTACCAGCCCACAGCACGCCCCGCAATGCTGGCATTGAAACGTTAGCCTTGGCCTGGCTTTCACTCTTGCCACCTCGACCGCCACCCCCGAATGTCTACGTGCACAAACCCCTGCCTCCAGTACACCCCCACCCCGTCAAACAGTCCGTCCGCCTGCCGCGCCAGCTCCGCCAGGCTTACCCCCGGACTCGATACGTCCGCCGCCATGCCGTAGATGTGCAGGCTCCCCGGCACGCCCCCGACGCGCCGGTTGTGCTCCTCGCACCGGCACCACGAGTGCACCACCAGGGGTTTATGGTCGATCCTGGCTCGCAGGGCCTCCAGCTTCCACACCAGCACGTCGTTTATCACCCAGTAGCCGCAGCCGCACCGGCAGGCCACCTCCTCTAACTTGAAATGCGGGCTCACCAAAGGTTTGAACTCATGACTTACCATCTTCCTTCACCCCCGCCATCGCAGGTATGTCCCCCAACCTCCGATGTAACGCCTTCAGCTTGTTGTGCAACCCAACTCTGCTGTAATCCCCCTTCCTCTGCCGAGGTATCGCCCACAACGAACTGTAGCACTTCGGACACTTCGCCGGGGGTCTGGCCTGCTTCGCCTTCCAGCGATGCCCGCACCTCAAACATATGTACTTCCGTCTTTCCTGTTGGGAATTTCTGGCCTGTTTTGCCACCCCGTCCGCCCTCCCTGTAATCAATCCGGTTGTGAAGAAGTTGGGTTAGATGTTGGAAAAACGCGCAGGGGGTTGGTCACACTTCGACAGTCTTTCCAACAAACCCTACTTGTTTTTTTCTGAAACTGGAATTATGCTGGATTTTGGAAGCCTAGTACCACACAGGCCGCAGTTCCAGTCCTGCTCTGCGGCGGTGGAGTACCAAGCCGCGCCGCAGGTGGGGCAGATGCGCTTGTCCACCTGATCCACTTCCTCGCGGTATACGGTTATCTCGGCGCGTGGTTCGCCGTAGCGCTTCTGGGCGTTGAGGGTTACCACCTGGGCGTCGTCGACCCAAAGCAAGCCGGTGAGAGCGTCCATGACCGACTTGACCAGGTTCTCCACGTCAGGCCGCCGATCGGGATAGCGGTACTTTTTGGGTCGCGAGGCTGGCCGCCGCAGGTAGAAGGTGACCTCCAGGCGCAGTGGGCCATGCAGCATGGTGCCGCCATTGCGGTCCAGAACCTCCCTGGCGCACAGGCGTATCCAGTTCTCGTACCTGGTCACTGGTTCTGGCGTGTAGGTAACGGTTTTGCCGTTATTTTGCACCGTCCTTGGCCGCGCTTTTGGCACAGGCGGGCCTGGCACTACGAATGAAAGCACGGTTCCACTCCTCCCAGGTTCTCTCCTCGCATGTGCATGCTACGTTGACCCGAAGGGTAAGGCCCAGCTCCTTCACCTCATAAGTTTTTGTGGCCTTCGGCTTACCGCATATGGGACACGTCAATTGCTCCTCCACGGTTGTACCTCCTGTCGCTGTAGTACGGCAGTCGCAAGGATATGCCCGCCTGCCGGGCGCGGGCCTTGAGGTCTGCCAGATGCTCGAAGATGCCCCGCCGGTCCCCGCGCAGCACGTACCGACGCAGCTCCTCCGGGTCGAACCCCAGAGCCGTGGCCAGGATCTCGTACCCCGGCGAGAACAGCCACTCCCGCGCCTGGTGGTAGTCCCGCGTCCGCGTGGACGCTTGAGTCTCGCCCGGGCCAGCCCACACGTCCAGGGCCGCCTGCCACAGCACCGCCGCCGCCAGACTCATATAAGCCCTCACCACAGGGTCCCGGTTTCGCTCCCGTTCCACCGTCCGAAAGAACACCGACACCTCCTTGATCCCTCCCTTCACGTGACATACAGCGACCGGATCAACCGCTTTATTTCCTCGTCATGTCCCTTGTATTTTTTACCAGAGTGGGTGTTATATATTCTTTCTCTATATTGTCCTTCTATGGGTAGTCCTTCCCCCCCAAAAAATTGGCCTTCACGCCTAGAGCCATGCGGATTTGCGGGCAAGGGGGGTGGGTCACCACGTGACCCACGGTGGGTCACCACGTGACCCAC
>Ga0272449_1002124_pt1 | contig 18905 bp, 15 predicted proteins | sample YNPCB0241_FD_198679 | JGI IMG/M metagenome (GOLD analysis project Ga0272449, IMG submission 198679) | Hot spring sediment microbial communities from Yellowstone National Park, WY, United States - YNP-CB-024-1 | ecosystem: Environmental > Aquatic > Thermal springs > Hot (42-90C) > Sediment... | reverse complement strand
TCTGCAAAAATTCTTCCACCTCAAACCCAGAGTTCTGTATCCCAGCAGATTTTATCTCAGTTTCTTGGCTCAAGTGGGCTTGGTGGGCTTGCAAGTGTAGCAGGAGTAAAAGATAATTCTTCCTTATACTCTGAACTTTTAAAAACAAATACTGTTCTTGATTATGTTATAACTAAAAAGGACTTAAAGAATATTTATAAAACTGAAAAAATTTATGAACTTAGAAAAAAATTGCTTTCAAATCTTTTAATAAAAACTGATAGAAAAACAAGTATAATTGAAATTGGATATATTGACAAGGATCCACAACTTGCCTTTGAAATTACAAATCTATTTATAGAAGGTCTTAAAAATCTTAATAATAATCTTGCACTAACTGAGGCATCACAGAGAAGATTGTTTTATGAAGAGCAACTAAAAATTGCAAAAGAAAATCTTATAAAAGCAGAAGAAGAGATGAAAAGATTTCAATTAAAAACTGGCTCAATAAAAGTTGATGAAGAGGCAAAAGCAGCAGTTGAAGAGACATCTCTTGTAAGGGCAAAGATTTCTGCAAAAGAGGTTCAGTTGCGTGTTCTTGAAACTTATGCAACAAAACAAAGTCCAGAGTATAAAGAACTTGAAGCAGAAATTGCTGCCTTAAAAGAGCAGTTATCAAAACTTCAAGCAAAGATTCCATCTGATGATTATCTTTTCTCTACTAAAAAAGCATCAAACTATGGAATAGAGTTTATAAGAAAGGTGAGAGAATTAAAATATAACGAAGCGCTTTATGAGATACTTTTAAAACAATATGAAGCAGCAAAACTTGATGAATCAAGAGACAGCACCATTATCCAGATTATAGAAAAACCAGAGATTCCCGAGATAAAATATTCTCCAAAAAGAGCAATATTAGTTTTAATTTCCACATTTACAGTATTCTTTTTATCATTGTTTTTATCATTTTTCCTTTATTTCTTTGAAAACTTAAAACAAAATCCAGAAACTTCAGATAAATTATCAAAACTAAAAGAACTCCTTGATTTTAAATCCGTAAAACTTAGCATCCAAAAAGACCTCCAAAAAATCAAAAAACTATTTAATTAATCTTTTGTAGTTGTAGGGCAGGTTTTAGCCTTGCTTTTTAAATCCCCCTTTTATTTCTCCCCCTTTGAAAAAAGGGGGATTATAGGGGGATTTTTTCAATTTCTTTTCTCCCCCGACGTAACGTCGGGGGAAACCAAGAGGGATTTATTTGCAATTATCCTATTTGTAGCAGCAAAGCGTTAGATTTGCTCATCTATTGTAGCGTATACAAAATCCCCCTTCTTCTTTTCCCCCTTTAATTAAAGGGGGAAAAGGGGGATTTGTTTTGTAGGGCAGGGCTTTAGCCCTGCAAGTTATTGTTCCGACTTATTTTCCCCTTTGAAAAAGGTGGACTATAGGGGGATTTATTGTAGTTGCAAAGTTCACTTTGCCTCATTCAATTCATTGCGAATTTGCATCCTGCAGGAGCTACTGAAGCAATACCACTCGGAGTATGGTATTTTCTCCCTTTATCAAAGGGAGAAAAAGAGGGATTTTTTGTAGCCGCAAAGCGTTAACTTTGCTTATCATTGCAGAACTTCGCTCTGCCGCTACCTTTTTCATCTGAAACTACAAAAATCACAATCCAAAATTCATCATCTAAAATTTAAAATCCATAATCCATCATCCAACATTTATAATTTACCCCCGAGTCTCTACCCCCTAATCCCTATTCACTCTTCCTTAACCTCTATCCCCCGATCCCTAACCTCCTCTCCCTCATCTCCTTCCTATCTCCTATTCCCAAGTCCATGGTCCCATCATCCTTGGCTTTCATAATTTGTGATTAAATTCACTCAATTTAATATAAAAATATTGATTTTATTCACCAAAATATATATAATTTAGGTGATTAGAGGAATTTATGATAGTTAAAAGAACTATTTATGAAAAAATAAAATCTTATCTTTTTAAAGGAAAAGCAATAATAATCTGTGGAGCAAGACAGGTAGGGAAAACTACTCTTGTTAAGCAGTTTATTAACGAATTTAGAGATAATTCTGTTTATTTTAATGCTGATGAGCCAGATGTTAGATTGAATCTTAGTAATAAAACATCAACTGAACTTAAAAATTTCATTGGAAATAAGAAACTTGTAGTTATAGATGAGGCTCAAAGAATCAAAGATATAGGCATTACAATTAAATTGATCGTGGATAATTTTCCAAATATTCAAATAATTGCTACTGGTTCATCTTCTTTTGATATTTCACAAAACATATCTGAATCGCTTGCAGGAAGAAAGTATGAATTTTTTCTTTTTCCATTCTCAGCAGAAGAAATCCTACAGTTTCAAAATAAACTTGAGTTTGAAAGAAATTTATACCAAAGATTAGTTTATGGTTGCTATCCTGAAATTTTATTAAAACCAGATAATATTAGAGAAAAAATAAAAGATATTGCTTATAGTTATTCTTACAAAGATGTTTTAAATTATCAGAAAATAAGAAAGCCAGAAATTATTGATAAATTACTTACAGCGCTTTCATTACAGATTGGCTGTGAAGTTTCTTATAATGAGCTTGCATCACATCTTTCAATAGATAAAAATACTGTCGAAGCATATATAAGAATACTTGAGGAATCTTTTATAATATTTAAATTGTCTCCATTTAGCAGAAATTTAAGAAATGAACTTAAAAAAATGAGAAAGATTTATTTTTATGATAATGGGATAAGAAATGCCTTTATTAATAATTTTAATTCTATAGAATTTAGGGATGATATAGGTAAATTATGGGAGAATTATATTATTTCTGAAAGGATAAAATATCTTAAAAATAATGGAATTGATGCTGATTTTTATTTCTGGAGAACTAAGCAAAAGCAGGAGATTGATTATCTTGAATTTTATGATGGAAAAATTCTTGCAAGAGAAATAAAATGGAGTGATAAAAGAATGAAAAAAGTTCCACAAAGTTTTATTGAGAGTTATAAAGATGTTGATTTTGATGTTATCACACCTAAAAATTATCTTAAGTTTATTTCTTCTTTGCCTATTGAATAAAAGCAATTAGATAAGGATATCAAAGGGAGACCCAAGGGGGATTTTTAAATCCCAATACCAAATCCAAAATTAAATACTAAATCTTATTTTTGATAAAATATTTTTATGATTTCAAAAATTAAAGATTTTGTTTTTATAAATGATGAGTTTTAATATTCATATTGGAGATATTATGCTAAAAAAATCTAAAATATATGTAGCAGGACACACTGGACTTGTTGGAAGTAATATTTTAAAAAAACTAAAAGAAAAAGGATATAATAGTTTTGTTTTAAAAACAAGCAAGGAACTTGATTTAAGAAGGCAATTAGAAACAGAAAAATTGTTTGAAAAAGAAAGACCAGAGTATGTATTTCTTGCAGCCGCAAAAGTTGGAGGGATACTTGCAAACAATACTTATAAAGCAGAATTTATTTATGATAATCTTACAATAGCAACAAATATTATACATTCATCATATAAGTATGGAGTAAAAAAACTTTTAAATTTGGGTTCATCTTGTATATATCCAAAGCTTGCTCCTCAGCCAATGAAAGAGGAATATCTTCTTACAGGATATCTTGAACCAACAAATGAAGCATATGCAGTTGCAAAGATTGCAGCAATAAAACTATGTCGTTATTATAATGAGCAGTATAAAACGAACTATATTTCAGTTATGCCAACAAATTTATATGGACCTGGCGATAATTATAATCTTGAAACAGCCCATGTATTGCCAGCACTTATAAGGAAGTTTCACTTGGCAAAACTTTTGAAAGAAAAAAACTTTGATGAAATTGTAAAAGATATAAAGAGAAATCCATTAGGATTTGGACTTGACGGAAAAATTAATTTAAAAGATGAAAAGGATATAACAAGAACATTAAAGAAACTTGGTATAACAAAGGATTATGTTGTTATGTGGGGAAGTGGTAATGTTTATAGAGAATTTTTGTATGTAGAAGACCTTGCAGATGCATGTATATTTTTGATGGAGAATTATGATTATAAGGATATAGGCGAGTTGATAAATATTGGGAGTGGTGAGGATATAACGCTTATAAATGTAGCGAGGATGGTAAAGGTTATAGTTGGCTTTGATGGTGAGATAAAACATGATTTAACAAAGCCAGATGGAACACCAAGAAAACTGCTTGATGTGTCCAGATTATTCAAACTCGGTTGGCGACCAAAAGTATCCCTTGAAGAAGGAATAAAGAGAAGTTATGAAGCGTATAAAACAGCTTTAAATCAAAAAGTTAAGAATTAAGGAAATTAAAATATAACTTGCGATTCAAAGTAAGGAAAAGTTTATAATGACAAAAAAATATAAAACAAAAGATGTTTTAATAGTGACAGAATCCAATTTTAGAACTATGTTATCTGTAATAAGGAATATAAAGAGAAATGAAAAAGACGTAGAGATTATAGCTATAGCGAAAGAAGATTATGGAGGAACTAAGTCTAGATATATTTCTAATAAAATTACTTCTAAAAAAGATTATCTTGAGATTATAAGAAAAGTAGCATTAGAAAATGAAGGCGCATTTATTTTCCCTCATTTGGAAGAAACTTACTTATATTTATACAAAGAAGGTATAAACAATATAATAGCTCCTTCTAAAATTTTAGCTAATAAAATAACTAATAAAATAGAAGTTATTTCAGGAGTTTATAAAAATATTCCATATATTGTTCCCGAAACGGTTTTTATTTCGGAGGATTCAGTTAGTAAAAAAATTGATGTAATAAAAGAGTTTATTAAAGAGCATAAAAAAGTAATTTTAAAAGCAACTACAGAAATTGGAAAAATATATGGTCCTTACAATAGATATGTCGTTATAGATAAGAAAAATATTACAAATATTTTAAATTCAGATGATTTTATTTTTTTCTTAAAAAATAATCTCTCGTTAATTCTTCAGCGGTATATAGATGGATTTGGAATAGGTATTGGTGGATTTTGGTATAAAGGAAAACATGTAGCAATTGGGGGGCACAGGAGAATTCTCCAAAGTCATGGTAATGAAGGAATATCTTTAATTGCAGAATCCTATGTAAATGAAAAAGCTAGGAAAGAAGCAGTTAAAATTATGGAATTATTTGATTATACTGGTATTGGGCTTGTTGAATTTAGGTTAGATTACAATGGTAATGTTTGGTTTATGGAAATAAACCCACGAGTTTGGGGTACTTTACCACTCTATATCGAAGCAGGACTTGATATTCCGTATATAGCGTATATTTCGTTTAAGTATGGAGAAAATAAAAATATTTTTTATAATAATTTTATAGAGGGGAAAAAGATGTTATTTTTAAAAGATTACGTAATACACACTTATAATGAAAACAAATCAAGTTTATTTAGATTAGCAAAGGAACTTATCAAAATCCCTTACCTGCTTATGAAATACAAAGAAGGAACTTTTGATTTAAGAGATCCTTTACCATTTATATATGATAATTTTTTATTCCTCAGTAAAGGATTAATTAGGAGATTTTTTATAGGAGTAAAAAGTGAAAGTGATTGTTTATGATTTTGATGGTACCATAATTAAAGGAGATTCATTTAGTTTGATTTTAGACTATGTGGCTAAAAGGAAATTTTATAAAAAGATAAATCTTTTATTATGGCATAAGGTTTATAGTTATAGAATCATAGATAATATGCAATTTAAATCTGTTACCACCACAAAAATTCTAAATGGTTTAACTATTCAAGAACTTGAAGAAGTATGTCATGAAATCGTTATTGATTTAATTAACAATCAAAAAGTTAATTCAAAAGTTTTAAAGAAACTTATAGAAGATATATATGATAATCATTCTGTAATAATATTATCTGCTACTCCTAAAGAAGTAGTTAGCTCTATGTTACATTCAATTATAGAAAAGATAAATCATGACTTTTTACCAATATTTAAAGAAAAAGCAGTAATTATAGGAAGCACTTTCAAATGGAATAAAAATAATAAATTAGAGAAGTTTTTAGAAAACTGCTATAGAGAAAAGAAGAGAGAAAAACTTTTTGAGATAGGTATTACCAAATGTCAAGAGTTCTATACAGATTCCTTAACTGACGATTTATCTGTTGCTGAAATATCTGATCGAGTTTTTGTGATACAAGATGAAAAAATATATGAATGGAGGCATGATGACTAAATTTATTCCGGTTTCAGAACCGACAATTACAGAGAAGGAGATAAAGTATATAACACAAGCAGTGAAATCTGGTTGGGTATCATCCTTAGGTGAATATATAAATAAATTTGAAGAACAATTTGCAAAATTTGTTGGCACAAAATATGCTCTTACAGTTGCAAACGGTACCGTGGGGTTGCATCTTGCTTTGGTGTCTCTTGGAATTAAAGAAGGAGATGAAGTAATTGTTCCAGATTTAACTTTTATTGCAACAGCTAACGCTGTAAAATATACAGGTGCAAAACCAATTTTTGCTGATATAGATAAAGAAACTTGGTGTATTTCTCCGGATGATATTAAGAAAAAAATTACTTCTAAAACAAAAGTTATAATACCGGTTCATCTATATGGACATCCAGCAGATATGGATCCAATTTTAAAAATTGCCAAAGAATATAATTTATATGTAATTGAAGATTGTGCAGAAGCTCATGGGGCGGAATATAAAGATAAAAAAGTTGGTAGCATTGGGGATTGTGGAGTTTTTAGTTTTTATGGTAATAAGATAATTACCACGGGTGAAGGTGGAATGATTACAACAAACAATGAAAAAATTTATGAAAAAGCAAGATATTTAAGAGATCATGGTATGAGTAAAGAAAAAAGATATTGGCATACAGAAATTGGATATAATTATAGATTAACAAATATTCAAGCAGCATTAGGACTTGCCCAACTTGAAAGAATAAATGAAATAATTAGAAAAAAGAAGGAAATTTTTAATTGGTATAGGAAAGGATTAAAAGGTTTAGAAAATATAAAACTAAATCCAGAAAAAGAATGGGCTAAAAATGTTTATTGGATGGTTTGTTTAGTTAATGAAAATTTTGATGAAGAAAAACGGGATAAATTCATTAAAGAATTAAAAAATAAAGGAGTTGATACAAGACCTTTTTTCTATCCATGCTCAATGATGCCAATGTATAAAAAAGATGGATTTATAAATCCTGTAAGTTATGATATTTATAAAAAAGGAATTAATCTGCCAAGCAGTTATAATTTAACTTTTGAAGATGTTTCTTACATTTATAAAACAATTAAAGAATTTATATAAAAATGTCAAATAATTTTAGAAATGCTAAATATAACGCAATAGGTTTTATTTTTCCAATTGTAGTTAGTTTATTTACCACGCCATATATTGTCCATAAATTAAATACTGATATTTATGGTATATATGTTTTGGCGATATCACTTATGGGGATGCTTTCATTTCTTGACCTTGGTTTTGGGCAGGGAATAATAAAGTTTGTGTCTCATTATGAAGCAAAAAAAGATTTTAAAAGAATAAATCAAATAGTTAATTTATCTTTATTAATAAATACAGTAATGGGATTAGTTGGAGGATTGATAATTTTTTCTTTCTCTGAGTTTTTAGCCAGGAAAGTTTTTAAAGTGAAACCTGATCAAGTTAAACTTGCAGTAACATCATTTAAAATAGTAAGTATTGGTTTTGTTTTAAATCTTATTTCTTCAACATTTTCAAATATTCCTCGGGCTCTTCAAAGATATGATATATCTGTGAAAATACAGAATACTGTATGGTTTTTGTCTATAATTTCAAGTGTTTTAATTTTATATTTGGGTTATGGGTTGGTTAAAATGCTTACATTTTATATTATCTTTCAATTTTTAGGATTGATTTCTTATTTCTGGTTTTCTAAAAAAATAATTCCTCAAATGAAATTATCATTAGAATTTAATAAAGATGTTTTTAAAAAAGTTTTTAGTTTTAGTATATTTACCGCCATAAATAGCATAACAGGTAATATAGTTTTTAGGGTAGATAAGATGATAATTTCTTATTTCCTTGGGACATCTGCTGTTACTTACTATCAAATACCATTTACAATATCCCAGATGGCTAATGGTTTTGTGTCTTCTGTAATCCAGTATCTTTTTCCTGCTGTAAGTTTCTTAAATTCTATTGGCGATAGAGATAAACTAAAGCATATATATATTAAAACAACAAGATATGTAATAGCATTTTCCTTAATTGTGTTTTCTGGCTTGGTCTTATTTGGAAAACCATTTTTAAAAATCTGGATAGGGAAAGGAATCTCTGAAATATCCTATCCATTATTAGTTATAATTTCATTAGTTTTTTTCTTTAGCTCAATTTCAAGTGTTGGCTATTATTACTATAATGGACTTGGATTGTCAAAAATTAATATGATTTCATCTTTTGTCGGTACTATTGCTTATATTATTTTTGCTATTGTTTTAATTCCAGCATTCAAGCTTAAAGGAGCAGCATTTTCCTTTATCTTTATACTTTTGCCTTATCCAGTTTATATTTATATCCTGAATAGAGTTTTAGGCTTTTCTCAAGCTGAATATTTAAAAATGTTAGCAAAATCTGTTGCATTATTAGTTTTAACATTGGCTTTAAACTTTGTTTCTTATTTTGTATTCATACAGAATATAATAATTTATACAGTCGTAAACGTTGTAATATTTATTTTAGTAAATTCATTTTTGTTTATGTTAAGAATTCTTGATTTTGGAGAAATTAAAAAATTAGTTGATAGGGGTTAAATAAGTGAAGATAGGGATTATAGCAAGTGAATTGTATGATGGAGGAGAGATTACATGGACAAAGGTACTATGCAAAGCTTTGTTAAAAATCGAAAAGATAGAATTAATAAATATTTACATTAATAAGGATTATGATATATGGGTTAAAGAATTTACCTCTGTAAATAAAATTAAAATTAAAAAAGTAAATTGGAATTTCAGATTTGGAATTAATAAAAAAAATAATATTTATAAAAAGTTTGTCAGAATTTTAACAATGTTTAAGAATCCTTTAGGAAAATATTTATTTAATTTTACAATTCTTGACGAGAATGATTTAGAAATATCCCCATACGTATCAACAGAGGTTTTATTTACCTCCAAAAAGTATGTAATGTGTCCTCAAGACACAAGACATTTGCATAAGAGCTTTTATAACACAGTATCTATGATAAAAAGAATAAAGACATATTTAGCTGAGATCGCATATACTATTAGGTTAAAAAATGCTTGGAAAATTGTTGTAGAAGCAAGGTATATTAAAGATGATTTAACTAAATATTATAAAATTCAAGAAGATAAAATACGTCTTATAATATCTCCTGTTTTAATCAATGATTATTCTATAATTGAATATAAAAAATTAAGTGTTAAGAAAAAATATAATCTTCCAGAAAAATTTATATTTTATCCTGCACATTTTATTGAAGATAAAAATCACATAAATCTAATAAGAGCATTAAAATTTATAAAAGATAAATACAAAATAGAAATACCTTTAATCCTTGCAGGTTCTAAAAAAAATAACTTTGAAAATGTAATGAATGAAATTCAAAAGCTTGGGTTAGATCAGCAAGTTAAATATTTAGGTTATGTCCCAGATGAAGATATGCCTTATTTATATAAATTAGCAACTGCTTTGGTTATGCCTACACTTTTTGAGTCTGTAAGTATGCCGATTTGGGAAGCATTCTATTTAGGCTGTCCAGTTGTTTCTTCTAATGTTTGCGCTCTTCCAGAACAGGTTGGAGATGCTGGGTTACTGTTTAATCCCAATAATGTTGAAGACATGTCAGAAAAGATTTATAAAATCTGGATGGATGAAAATTTAAGGCAAGAGCTTATACAAAAAGGTTATGAGAGAGTAAAAGATTTAACCATAGAAAATTATGCTAAAAAGTGGGAGAAGATTATTGAAGAAGCCATAAAGATGGAAGCAATATGAAAAAATTTAGTTCGCAAGAAATTAAGGAATTTGTTTCAAAACCATTATTTGATGAAAAGGTTATCCTAAATAAAGATCCTTCCTGGCCTAAGATATCTATTGTAACACCTTCTTACAATCAAGCACAGTTTTTAGAAAGGACAATTTTAAGTGTTTTAAATCAGAATTATCCAAATCTTGAATATATAATCATTGATGGTGGTTCAACTGATGGAAGTGTTGAGATTATAAAAAAATATGAAAAATATTTATCTTATTGGGTAAGTGAGAAAGACAGAGGACAATCTCACGCATTAAATAAAGGATTTGAAAGAGCAACAGGGGAACTTGTTGGCTGGCAGAATTCAGATGATATTTATTTGCCTGGTGCTTTTGAAAAAGTAATTGAAGTTTTTAAAAATAAACCTGATTATGATGTTTATTTTGGGAATGTTTATATAATTGACGAATCGGATAATATAATAACAGATTTAAGATATGTACCATTTTCTTATTTTTCTTTAATATATGAAGGATGGAATATAACTAATCAAACTACTTTTTTTAGAAACTATCTTTTCAGAGAGTTTAAATTAGATGAAGGGTTACAATATGCTATGGATGGCTATTTGTTTACTAATTTAGGTAAAAATAGAAAGAAATTTAAATTTATAAGAGAATTTTTAGGTTGTTTTAGGATACATTCTAAAGCCAAAGGGTCCACAATTAATCATATTGGTCAAAAAGAATGGATAAAATTAAGAAATCAACTGGGAATAAAGATGAATGAAAATATTGAATGGTCTAAACAATATAGATTTCAAAAATTTCTTTCGAGATTAAGACGAACAATTTTTTATATTTATCAAGGTGATTTTGATTATATATTAAGAGGAATAAAGAAAAGGTTTAAAAAGAATGTTCAGTGATTTTTTATTTATTATTTTGAATGTTTTACTTATCGTGTTATTAATTTCAGATTTCAGATTTTATAAATATCCTTCTTCTGTAAATCCTTTACTTTTTTTTATTTTAGGTGTTTTACTATTCATAGGATTACCTTATTTTATTGATCCATTAATGAGAGATTATTCATATAACGATTTTACTAAAGTGGGTATATTTACAATAGCAGGAACTATTTCTTTCTTTATTGGTTGGTTAATAATAAAGAAAAGGCAATTTAATAATGGTTTTATATTATCATATTTCAAACCTAAATTATACATACTATATATCTTTTTTTTAATAGGTTTTTTAATTCAATATTTCCTGTTAAAAAAATTCGGAAGTGGTTTATTGGAGCGAATCATTTTAATAAGAGGCGCATCTGGAATATATACAGATAATATTTGGGAAAGTTTTTGGCGAATACCTTATACTTTTAGCTTTGGTTTTATCAATGGAAGTTCATTCCTTGCAATTTATTTTTTGATAAAAAATCAAATTACAAATAGATTTCTCAAATTATTAACCATCCTTATTTATTCAATTGCTGTTATTTTAAATTTTTCTACCGGTACCAGAATGAATATTTTCACAATACTATTTGGTCCGATTATCCTTTATCTTTATGAAACGAAGAACATAAAATCTTTTCTGAAGGTTAAAAGATTAATTTTCATAGGTTTTATTTTTGCTGTATTATTTGGGTTAATTGCTGTTTTAAGTAGTATTAGAGACACTGGTTTGAAATCTGAATTCAATATAAACTTCTTAAATATAGTAACTTATGGGTTAAATCAGGTGCCAGATTTCAACTCTGCTATAGCAATGTTTCCAAAAGAAAAAAATTTCTTATATGGTTCAACATATCTAGCAGTTTTAGTAAATCCTATACCAAGAGAATTTTTCCCAAATAAACCGGTTGGAATTGGATCTATTGTAGGAGAAGTAGATCCTATTTCCAGAGCAGGCACATCTATAAGTATAACATTCTTTGGAGAAGCTTATGCTAATTTTGGAATTATAGGTGTAATTATAATGCCATTTATTTGGGGTTTTATATCAAAAGTATTATTTAACTGGTTTAGAAAAAATTATAATTCAGATATTGTTAAAATTATTTATTTTTATATATTACCTTTTTATACTATTGAAGTAAGAGGAGGTTTTTTAGAAATTACAATGAAATTATTTATAGATTTTTTGTCTCTTCTATTAATTATTAAGACTTCTATTAAAGTTATAAAGTATGAAAAATAGAATTCTTCTTATTCATAACATTGTGTGGAGTCATTATAAGGCAGCTGTCTTTAATAAATTGTATGAAATTACTAAAAAGGAAAATTTTGATTTAAAAGTTATACAAATTGCTATAAATGAAAAAGGAAGAAAAAATTTAGGAGATATTGATTTATCTATTCATCAATATCCATATGAAATACTTTTCAATACAAGTTATGAAGAAACCTCTCTATTAGGAAGAACAAAAAAATTAATTAGAGAAATCGAAACTTATAATCCAGATGTGGTAATTGTACCGGGATATTTTGATTGGGCTTACTGGTTTGTTGTTTTTTATTCAAAGTTAAAAAGAAAAAAAATTATAACAGGGTTTGATTCTACAGAATTTGACCACAAAAGAATTTGGTTTACAGAACAGATTAAAAAAATTTTTATTAAACTATGTGATGGTGCTTTCTGTTATGGAATAAAAAGCAGAGAATATATTTATAAATTAGGAATGAGTGAAAAAAATGCATTTGTTAGATATCAGGCTACAGATAATGAAACAATGGAAAAGATTTATTTGGGAAAAATTAGATTTAGAGATGAGTTAAAATTTACTTATAAAATTAACAAAAAATTTAATTTTATATATGTTGGCAGGTTAAGTGCAGAGAAAAATTTAAAAATGCTTATAAATTCTTTTTATGAAGTTAAAAAATTTGAAAATTCTAACGACTGGGGTTTAATTATTGTAGGAGATGGTCCACAAAAAGAGGAATTATTTGAGTTGGTAAATAGTTTAGGACTTAAAAACGATGTCCTTTTTGTTGGCGGAAAATCTTGGAAGGAAGTAGTAAATTTTTATACTATGTCTGATGTTTTTATCTTACCAAGTATCTCAGAGCCCTGGGGGCTTGTTGTAAATGAGGCAATGATATGTGGCTTACCGGTTATAGTCTCAAAAAGATGTGGAAGTTACTGGGATTTATTAAAAGAAAGTGTAAATGGATTTGGTTTTGATCCATTTAATCAAAAGGAACTTCAAGGAATTATGCTAAAATTTATAAATAAAGATGTTGATATAAAGAGAATGGGAGAAGAATCAAAAAATATAATAAAAGATTATACACCAGAAAATGCTGCAAAGCAAATGCTTATCGGAATAAAAAAAGTTTTAGGAATAGAGTAATATGAAAGTATTACATTTAGTTGGTTTTTATCCAGAAATTGGAGGACCTTTCAGTGTTATTAAAGAGTTGCTTATAAAACTTTCTCAAAAAGGAATTAGCATTAAAGTTTTGTCTCCAATTCCTAAAAATTATGATAAAGAAAAAATTAATTTTGTTAAAGATTTACCTTTTGAAGTTGAATATATTGAAGAACAATTACCAAGATTTATAATGCCTTCTTTTTCTTTAAAGTTTATTAATAAAATAAAACAGGAAGAAACTGATTTAATTCACGTTGCAATGCTTTTTGATTTTTATAATGTTGTTGCTACATACTTTTCAAAGAAACCTTATTTAGTATCTTTGCACGGAACTTTTATGAAAGAAGCATATAAGATGATGAAACTTAAAAAACTAAAAAAAGATTTTTATATGAGTATCATTGGCAAAAAAATTTTAAAAAAAGCAAAATTTATTCATTTATTAACTCAAGAAGAAAAGGAGCATTTTTTAGAATTTTATCCGGAATTTGAAAATAAAATCAGAGTTATTCCTAATGGATTGGATTTGTCTCAATTTGAAATTGATTTAAATAAATCTGATTTAATTAATAAATATCCACATTTAAAAGGTAAAAAAATTATTCTTTTTTTAAGTAGAATTAACCGGATAAAAGGGCTTGATATTTTAATTCCTGCCTTTGCTAAATTGCATAATGAAGATAAAAATTATCATTTATTAATTGTTGGTAAAGATGATGGGGATGGTTACGAAAAAAGGGTAAGACAGTGGGTAAATGAATATGGTTTAACTGATGCTGTAACTTTTACTGGACTTTTAACAGGGAAGGATAAATTAATGGCATTTTATGGAAGCGATGTTTTCGTTCTTCCTTCTTATTCTGAAAATTTTGGTGTGGCAATGGTGGAAGCAATGGCTTGTGGTGTTCCAATAGTTGTGTCTGATAAAGTTGGAATTTCAAGAGAAATAATTCAGTATAATGCTGGAACTATAGTAAAGACAAATATTGATGATGTTTATAATGGTATAAAAAATGTGTTTCAAAATTTAGATGAGGCAAAAGATATGGCATTAAATGCTAAAAAAATGGTTCATAATCTTTATGATATAAATAAAGTTGCTGATGAAATGATAAAGATGTATGAAGAAGCGATAGATAGTCGTTGGTCAAATAGTCGTTAGTCTATAGTTAGGAAGTTGTTAGTCGGAGGGGCGGTAGTATGAAAATTAAGAGGTTTAAAGATATTTTAGCGTGGCAAAAAGCAAGAGAACTTAATAAAATGATTTATACAATTACTCAGAAAAAAAGTTTTTCAAAAGATTATACTATGATAGATCAAATAAGACGAGATTCAATATCAATTGCAAGTAATATTGCAGAAGGATTTGGGAGAAAAACAGATAAAGAATTTATACAATTTTTATATATTGCTAAAGGTTCTATCTCAGAGGTTCAATCCCAATTATATTTATCTTTAGATCTTGGATATATTGGCAAAGATGAATTTAAAACTGTATTTGATTCTTCTATAGAATGTGAAAAAATAATAAATGGATTTATTACATATTTAAAAAGGACTAATAATCCCACCAATGACTAACAGACCAACGACTACCGGTTTAACGACTAATGGACTAACTACTACCGGACTAACAACTAATAGACTGGCGACTAATTTGCCTATTTCAGTTATTATTCTTACTTATAATGAAGAAAAAAATATAGAAGAATGTTTAAAAAGTGTTTATGGTTGGGTAGAAGAGATTTTTATTGTGGATTCTTATTCAACAGATAAAACACTTGAAATTGCAAGAAAATATACAGATAAGATATATCAACATCCGTTTGAAAACTATGCGAAACAAAGAAACTGGGCTCTTAAGAATTTGCCTATTAAAACAGAATGGATTTTAAATTTAGATTCAGATCATAGGGTAACCTTTGAATTGTCAAATGAATTGAAAGATATTTTTAGTGAACATATAAGTAATAAAATAAATGGTTTTATGATAAGCCGAAGAACCATTTTTATGGGTAAATGGATAAAATATGGTGGACATTATCCCGTTTATCATAATGTGTTATTTAGAAAAGGAAAAGGATTTTGTGAAAACAGGTTATATGATCAACATTTTGTTGTGGAAGGAACTTCTTTAAAACTTAAAGGGGATATTATAGATATAATTTCTGATTCATTGGATAAATTTTGTTTTCGTCATTTGAAATGGGCGACTTTGGAAGCTGTGGAACAATTAATAGGAAATGGTGGAGGAATAAAAGCTAATATCATAGGCAATCCTATTCAGAGAAGGCGTTCACTTCGTAATTTTTTCAATGCTTCCCCTAAATTTTTACGCTCTTTTCTTTATTTCCTTTATCGCTATTTTTTCAGGCTTGGTTTTTTGGACGGCTACGAAGGGTTAGTCTTCCGTTTCCTACAAGGATTCTGGTATCGGTTTTTAGTTGATGCAAAAATATATGAGATTGAAAAGAAAGCAAAAAAGGAAAATAAATCAATAAGAGAAGTTATTGAAGAAATGTATAATATAAAAATATAAGGAGGTTTTAAGATGTATATATTGGGTATCAATGCTTATCATGGTGATTCTTCTGCTGCGATTATAAAAGATGGGGAAGTTATATCGGCTATAGAAGAAGAAAGAATTAGAAGGATTAAACATTGGGCTGGTTTTCCTTCAGAATCTATTAAATTTTGTTTAAAAGATGTAGATATATCAATAGAAGATATTGATTATATAACTATTGGGAGAAATCCATCTGCACATTTATTTAAAAAGGTTGGAAGTTCAATAAAAAAATTAATAAATCCAAAATTTTTAAAAGACAGATTTTTAAATATAAATAAAGTTTTATCAATAAAAGATGAATTAGCAAATGCGCTTAATATAGATAAGAATAAAATTAAGGCTCCTATTAAATTAATAGAACATCATCGCTCTCATTTAGCATCCGCTTTTTTTGCTTCTAATTTTGAAGAAGCTGCAATTATTTCTATAGATGGATTTGGAGATTTTTCTTCCTGTATGTTTGGAATTGGGCAAGGAAATAAGATAAAAGTTCTGGATTCTGTAACATATCCACATTCACTTGGCATATTTTATACAGCATTTACACAATTTCTTGGATTTCCATATTATGGAGATGAGTATAAAGTGATGGGACTTGCCCCTTATGGTGAACCTTTATATATTGATAAATTGCAAGATGTAATTATAAAAACTAAAGATGGCAAATTTAAATTAAATGAAAAATATTTTCTTCATTCATCAAAAGGTGTAGTTATGACATGGGAAAATTCCGCTCCTTTTATAGATAGATTATATTCAGATTATTTTGTGGAAAAATTTGGAAAGCCAAGGGATCCCAAAGAACCTATTACAAAATACCATAAGGATCTTGCTGCAAGTGTTCAAAAAATATGTGAAGATATTATATTCCATATGCTTAATCATCTACAAAAATTAACAAAAATGAAAAATTTATGTATAGCTGGTGGGGTTGCGCAAAATTCTGTAGCAAATGGCAAGATAAGAGAAAATACAGATTTTGAAAGAATATATATACCCCCAGCAGCTTATGATGCAGGTAATGCTATAGGATCTGCTCTCTGGCTTTATCATCAGGAATTAAAAAATAAAAATAGATTTTTTATAAATAATTCTTTTTTTGGAGCTCATTTTGAAGATTATGAAATAGAAAAAATATTAAAAGATAAAAAAGTTGATTATATTAAACTTGATAGTGAAGAAGAACTTATAGAAAAAGCTTCTGATTTACTGGCAAATGGCGCAGTTATTGGCTGGTTTCAAGGTAGAACTGAATTCGGTCCAAGGGCACTTGGAAATAGATCAATTTTAACAAATCCAGCCAGAAAGGATGCAAAAGATTTGATAAATAGCAAAATAAAAAGAAGAGAATCATTTAGACCATTTGCTCCTTCTATTTTAAGAGAATTTGTAAGTGAATATTTTGAACAAGATGATGATGTATTTTTTATGGAAAAAGTTTTTAAAATCAAACCTGAAAAACGAAATATTATTCCCGCTGTAACTCATATAGATGGCACTGGTAGGCTTCAGACAGTACACAAAGACATAACACCACTTTATTATAAACTAATTGATAGATTTAGAGAGAAAACTGGTATACCATTATTACTCAATACTTCCTTTAACGAAAATGAACCTATTGTAAACACTCCATTAGAAGCACTTGATTGTTATTTAAGAACCGATATGGATGCATTATTTATGGGTAAAATATTAATTGTTAGAAATACTAAATAAATTCATCAACTATGAAAGTTTCTATAATTACTCCTACATTAAATTCTGAAAGATTTATAAAAGATTGTATTGAAAGTGTTAAAAATCAAAGTTATTTGGATATTGAACATATCATTGTTGATGGTGAGTCGGTTGATTCTACTTTAAAAATAATCAAAGAATATGAAAACACTTATAATCTGAAATTAATAACAGGCAAAGACAATGGAATATATGATGCCCTAAATAAGGGGATAAAAAATGCATCAGGTGAAATAATTGGAATATTGCATTCTGATGATTTATACACTAATAATGAAGTTTTGAGAAAAATAGTAGATATTTTTCAATCACAAAAAATTGATAGTTGTTATGGTGATTTGTATTATGTTAAAGAAAATGATATCAATAGAGTTGTTAGATACTGGAAGTCAGGAAATTATAATAGAGATAAATTTAAATATGGCTTTATGCCGCCACATCCAACTTTTTTTGTAAAAAAAGAAATATATGAAAAGTATGGAGTTTTTGATACTTCTTTTAAAATTTCTGGAGATTATGAATTGATGGTAAGATTTTTATATAAAAATAATATATCCTGTTATTATCTACCTGAAGTTTTAGTTAAAATGAGAGTTGGGGGGAATAGTAATAAAAATTTAAAACATATTTTAATTAAAATGAAAGAAGATTATAGAGTGATTAAAAAATATAATTTAGGTGGAATTGATACTTTGTTATTAAAAAGTTTTATTAAAATACCACAATTTTTAAAGAAATCTTGAATTATAATTATCTTCCGATGTGAAGAGATAAATTTACTAATTTAAGGAATAGGCAAAGAAAGATTTGCGGCTACGAATGAATAAGCAAAGTAAACTTTGAAACTACAAAAAATCCCCCTATATATCCCCCTTTAATTAAAGGGGGAAAAGAAGGGGGATTTTGTATACGCTACAATAGATGAGCAAAGCTAACGCTTTGCTGCTACAAATAAGATAATTGCAAATAAATCCCTCTTAGTCTCCCTTTAATAAATAAAGGGAGAAAAGAAAAAGGAAGCAGGGATAAATCTTTGCCCTACAAAAAAATCCCCCTTAGTCCCCCTTTATGAACCCTAACTCTGCATTTTTTAGGGAATAAGTTGTCCTTTTTCCTGAGTTTGACAGAATCTGGGGATTTTTGGTGTTGTTTCCCTATGGAGAGGGTGGTTTTTAGCAAAAAGCGTAGTGCAAACTTTTTTCCTTATTTTATCCTTTTATCCACACTTTTTTAT
>Ga0272449_1002122_pt1 | contig 18950 bp, 21 predicted proteins | sample YNPCB0241_FD_198679 | JGI IMG/M metagenome (GOLD analysis project Ga0272449, IMG submission 198679) | Hot spring sediment microbial communities from Yellowstone National Park, WY, United States - YNP-CB-024-1 | ecosystem: Environmental > Aquatic > Thermal springs > Hot (42-90C) > Sediment... | reverse complement strand
AAGTCAGACCTGGAGAGACGAGAGAAGAAGCTGCAGCAAGATTCTGTAGATGGTTAGAAGGCTACATAGAAGGTAAGTATGCACCTACACGTTCTTCACTAGTCGACTATCTTACGAAGGAAGCTGACAAAAAGTATCCTGAAGGTATAGATCTAGAGACAAAGTCTCCAGAACATGAGAAAGCTTATAAAGCGGTTCGCAAACAGCTTGAGGATCTAGAGAGAGAGGTGGAGAAAACAAAGAGGATGATTGCAACTCAGACTCTAGAGCCAGCGAGAGTTAAGGAGACTAGTCTTCCTGAAGGTAAAGAGATAGAGATCTCTTCTCCAGAACACGAGAAAGCTTATAAAGAAGTTGTCGAGAAGCATCGTAAACTAGAGACTCCTGTGAAAGGTACCTCGAAAACGATTAAGATCGAAGAGGTAGATCTTAAGAGTCTGAAGAAAAAGAAGCTTCCAGAGGGAGTAGAACTTGAGGATTCTGAGGAACACGAGAAAGCTTATAAAGCGGTTCGCAAACAGCTTGAGGATCTAGAGAAAGCTGTAGAGAAAACAAGGAAGGAACTCAAGCTCTCTTCCGTAAGCGGTATCAGTAAGAAAACTGTCGTTTTGCGAGCACCTGAGGAAAAGCTCGAGAGTCTAGAAGAGATAGAGACTAGGTATAAGAACTTCTTGAAGAACCTAGCAGCAGAGCTAGGCGAGATTTTTGCTAGAGCGCGAGAGGAAGCTGCTGGTAAGAGTGAGGAAGAAGCAGCTGCGATAGCTTCTAGAGCACTAGAAGAGGCTATTAGGTTAGCGACGGGCGAAGTCGCAGGAAAGACGTCTGTAGAGCTCGCTAAGGGGACTACAACAGCTTCACGAGCTGTTGTATTGAAGAAGAAAGCTCAGCTAGATACTGAAGCTAGCAAACTTCTCTTCGATGTCGAGCGTAAAATCGCAGAGCCGTTTATGTCGTTCTACACACAGCCAGTAGCTAGTATCGAAGATGCTGAAAGGAGAGCTGAAGATTTTCTTGATCTAGTCATCAATGTTGCGAAAGAGGCACTCGAGAGAGTTAGAGCTAAGCCGGCCGCGACTGAGGAGAGAAAGTCGAGTCTTGCTAGCTTTAGAAAGAAAGCAGACGTGGAGACTGAAGAAGAAACTAAGGAGGAGTCCGAAGAAGAAGAGTCTGAAGAAGAAGAATCTGAGAGTCGGTTGAACGATATCGTAAGCGCTGTACACAATATCATAGTCAGCTATGAGAAGAGAGCAGCTGAGGATCCGAGTAAAGAGAGCGAATTTCTTTCTGAGTGTGCTAAAGAGATCGAGGACATTGTGTTAGGAAGGAAATCTTTTGAAGCGTCTATGTTCGAGAAAACTTCGACTGTTTCTGTAGATAGCTTCAGAAAGCTCGAGAGCGATTTCTTAGATATTGTCGAGAAACACATAGATGATTTCGATCGGGATAGTTTCGCCGAGAGTGTGTTACATCTTACGGGTGGGCTTGTGAAGACGTCTCAGGAAGAAGAGGAGATGGAAGAGGAAGAGGCTACAGCAGCTCCGGAGTATTACGAGGAAGCTGTAGCTGAAGAAGAAGAGAGGAGAGCTTTAGAGGAAGAGGAAGAAACTCCAGCTGCAGTAAGTCCGGAGCCAGAAACTGAAGCTGTGGAGCGGAGCAGAGCAGAGTTAGCTAGTCTCATCGATGCTCTTGTAGATGCTGTCAGAGCTGCGAAAGGGACCGAGAGTGTTCCTGCTACAGCCTACGCTGCAGGTGTTATGAAGAAAGCTTCACTCTTCGATACAGTATCTACGGTTGTTGTAGGTGAGGGTATCACAGCCGTTAAAGATGAGAAGACAGGAGAAGTCGTTATTCGTGATAAGGATGGGAAAGAGATCGTTCGTACTCCTGATGGTTATAGTGAGAAACTGACGGAAGCTATAGCTCTGATGCAGAAGATTGTAAGCTTAGCGAAGATTCCTGAGGAGGTCGAGATAGAGAAGAAGCTCTTAGAGAAGAAGAAAGAAGTCTCTAGCATAATTGAGACTATGCTAGAGAAAGGTATGATTCAGCCTTCAGATCAGAATATTCAGAAGTATATACAACAGGGAGTTTCTTTCGTAGACGCGCGCAAGCGCGCTATGAAAGAAGAGATCTCTCTGACAGAGCGTAAACTAATGGGTATGAGTAAAGAAGCTCTGCAGGCATTCAGGGAGCTGGTAGAGTCGCGAAGAGTAGAGAAGAAAAGCGCATTAGATCAGCCACTCAGTCTCTCACGTCCGGAGCCAGAGACTGAGGAGGACTGGATGCAACAGCTTCCGTGGAAATAGAGAGTGCTAGAGAGCTTCTGTCTAGCAGATAAAGGAGGGTTTGAGGAATGGCTATATCCGTTCTTAAGGAAGTAAACAGACTTCCGGGCTACCTACCCGCCAATGACACTGAGAAGAGTGCGATAATCGACGGGATGCTACTCGAGTTCAGTCCTGATGGGACTGGAAAGGTCCGCAGGTACCAAGCGAGAGGAGGTACTGCTACAGGAAGGTATCCTATAGGTTGGGCTTGCGAGCCTACGATCCAGCTTCCAGGTGGTAGCGTTCCAGCTGGAAGAGGTGGCGACTATACTGGTTACGCACGTGGCGGGTATGTTGGTATGTTCGTAGACGGTGGTATGTTCAAACTCTATGACGATGGCTGTGGTGCACCGTGGGTAGAAGGAAACTTGAATAACTACGTGATCGGGAAGCCTGTCTACGCGGCACAGTCTACCGACGCTGATCTCTCGAACGCTGGTAAGATAACGGCTACCGCTCCTTCAGATGGTGACATAGTTCAAGTCGGCATCGTTGTAGAGAAAGGTACTAACTACCTTGTAATCAAGTCGTTGATCTAAGGAGGGAGAACTGCAATGGGTGAGGCAATAGAAAAAATCGCACAAAATGAAGTTATATATGGCGAAGGTCTCTCTCCAGATGTCGTTGAGCAGCGGCTATCTGTGTTAACACAGTCCTTAGCCGGATTACAAAAGATCGGGCAGCAGATGCTAAGTCCACTCAAGAGGGATCTTTTGTATGAAGGCAAGGCGCGTATGATGCTGATGACCTACAAGCTCGCTCTTGGTGAGGAGGCTGTATTCGATGCAGATATAGCTGTTCCAGCTGCAGCTTTGTCGATTTACGGTCTTCCTTATCAGTGTCAAGTAGTCTCAGATCGTGTGAGGATCGATACAGCTCCTATCTCTACGAAAGTGATTGTAAGATGGAACGAGTCTAACTTCCGCAAATTCGACATTTTGAACAGGGCACAAGAGCGCGCTAAGGCATCAATTCAGTACGAAGAAGATTCTAAGTTTATGAATCTTCTTTCGTATGCTGCTAACTTGACAAATCAAGGAGAGAGCTATCCGGCTGGTTCTAATAACCCGACTAAGCTTAACAGTGACGTCACTGGGAGACTTTCACTCGAGTCTGTGATTGCTGCTATTACGACACTTCGCTCGAAACTGGTTCCTGTTTCGAAGATCTTTATGAATCCTTATCGCATGAAAGATGTCGTGATGTTCAACTACAATGTTGCTGGAACTGGCGGCTATGGTATCTTTGCACCGAATCTGCAAGAGCAAGCTATCAAGGCCGGTCGTATGGGGACACTTTTCAATTGTGAGGTTATTGAGTCCATCGTGGTTCCTCAGAATAAGGTTTATGTGCTTACTGCGGCCGATTATCTGGGTGTTCTAGCTGTGAGGACTGACATCACGGTAGCTACTCTTAAGGATCCGAACCAGTTCGGCGATGTCTTCACAATCTGGGAAGACATTGGTATGGTAATGCGCTGGGTGAAAGGAATTGCAGAGATCACTATTCCGCAATAGTTGAATTCCGTAAGAAGGGAGTGGTGCTACCACTCCCTTCTTCTTATTTTTGAGAGAGGAACGCTATGAAAAGATACAGGGTCGTTTCAGAGTACGCTACGATCATAAAAGATGTGTTCACGAAAACACAACACCTTCCGCTAAGAGTGAACGTCGGAGAATTTATACCAGAGGAAGAGTGTATCGCTTCTATGCTAGAGTACTCACTCACTCGAGGTTTTCTTAAGTTCGCGATAAGTCAAGGATGGGTCGTTGTAGTTGACGAGGAGCCGAAGCGAGAAGATGTGTCTAGCTCTCCAGGTTCAGAGAAGAGCGACACAGAGGAGACTCCGAAAGAGGGTGTGTTTAGTGTGTCAGAGGGAGAAAAGACTACGGTTGTAGAGGTAGTTCCAGGAGGATACGTTGTGTCTAACAGAAGAGTTTCGCTAGAGAATCTTGACAAGCTTAACTCATTTCAGCAGAGAGAACTTGTCAATATGTCTACAGATATAGGCTTTCTGGAAGAGATAGCGAATAGAACCAAATACAAAACGGTACAAACAGCTGCGAGAGACAAAATTTCTGAGTTAATGAGAAGGTAGCGTCTATGCCGAAAGTAGTCGCTACGAAAGATCTAAACAGTACAGCTGCGTGGTCTGACTCTCTAGAGGGAGTCCACATCCTGAAGAATCTCGCTGATACAAACTATTTACACGGGGACGGTCTCTTTCCGATTCGCAGAGATATAAACGGAAGAGTAGTTCCTGGTACTGGGCTGAGCGTAAAGGTGCTCGACTATCTCGCGCTCGTGGATGGCGTCTATCTGTACTTAGGAGGGAAGAGAGAGTTAGATCCGAGCGTTTTTGTTACTGTGGATGTCCGCTCTATAGTAGGTAAAGGAAAAAATTACTTGCTCTTGACGTATGAGACATCGAAGTGGGTGAAAACTGATGGTACTACAGAAGACGTGGAGCTTCCAGGTAAAGGCAGGATCTATCTCAGTCCGACAGTTCCAGAAGGTGGTGCAGTCGTCTTAGCGTCGATCAACATTCCGGCAGGGGCTACTCAGGTTACTGAGGATATGATAGACGAGTCTGAGAAGAAGTATCTAGCTGATATAGACAAAGCAATTAGGGGATTGAGAGACTACGCTAATGAAGCGGTTGAAAGGGCAAAGCGAGAGATCTATAACTACATCATGAGCGAATATACTCCACAGATACGGGATGCGATAGCGCAGGGGGACGCGCAGGTTAGAGCCGAGCTAGATGCAAAAATTTCAAACATTCAAAATCAGATTAACGACTTGAATGTTTCCGTTGACACGATACGGCAGAGTTTACGCGACTTCCAGAGCTATGTGAATGAAAAGATCCAGACTCTAGAGCAGAGAACAGATGCTCTACAGATAGCAGTTGCTGATTTGGGCAACGCGGTTGCTGAGAATCAGACTTTCACGCAAAAACTACGAGAAAATATAAGTAAAACGGAGGGCGACATCGTAGCGATACAGCTAGAGTTGGAGGATCACTTAAAGCGTATAGAGGCTTTGGAGACTCAGAATACAATACAGCAGGGTTTGTTTGATCTGACTAATGCTATAAATATTGCGAAGACAAACTGGCAGATTCAACAAATTCATAACTTGAGTGTTAATGAGCTATACAAGGGATTTACAGATGCTCTAATTACGCTAGAGAATATAGATGAGAGTTTGTCTTCGAATTACTACCACGATGCAGGACTATCTAGGATAAGAACACGTATGGTTCTCCCTCCAGAACTAGTTTCGTGGTGGCGATTTGATCAGGTTACTGGAACTATAGCTAAGGATGAGTTAGGAAGAAATAACGGCGTTTTGAATGGTCCTACTTGGGTTCCTGGGAAAATCGGGTATGCGTTGAATTTTGGTGGAGGTGGCTATGTTCGCGTTCCTGATTCTCCAAGTATAAGCGCTATACAAAGTGCAATAACTATTACAGCTTGGTTCCAGATTAGAGAGTGGAAACAGCAGTTTATTATATCGAATGGGGTTACTTATGGTGCAGGCGGCTTCGCTGTTTTAGTGACTTCGTGGACTGGCTCTGTACCTATAGGTTTCGGTTTAGGGAATCCTGAGACCTGGCTCCCTTATGGTAACCCTGGTGAGAGGTTAGATCTAAATACATGGTATCACGTAGCGGCTACCTGGAGCCGTTCAGATAAGCTGATGCGCATTTATCTAAATGCTGTTCCATGCCCTAGAACTCAAATTTTCGATAGTTATATTACGGATGTTTGGCGTGATCTGTTTATAGGAGCTGGTGCGGGTCCTGTCGATTTTTTCAATGGAATAATCGACGAAATCACTTTGTGGAACAGAGCTTTAACCGCCGAAGAAGTTCAGACTCTTTATAGCGAGGGAGTATTTGCACTTGCTAGTGAATTCACCCCAGCTACTATAGTTACGAAAGCTAAGAATTTTGGTTTAGTGCCGTCGCAGGTTATGCTAGCTGCTGAGTATGGTGGTGATGTTTCTTTTGAGATTTCTCGTGATGATGGAGCTACTTGGTATAGCATAACGCCAAACGTGCTGTTTACTTTTCCGGAGAGCGCTCCATCAGGACAGCTTGTTAGACTTAAAGTTGCACTTAACTCAGCTGATGCATATCTTGACAACTACGGAGTATTCGTCAGATAGTGACACGATACAGAACGCAGATTTTTATCAGTCTGTTGGTTCTAGCTCTACTCCTCCAGTCTCTCTACTGGAGGAGTAGAGTCGAAAGACTCCAGACTCAGGTAGAGAAGCTAAGCGGGTTTGTTGTCTCGAGAACAGTTACGAAAAAACCAACTTTTGTTAAGAAGATACTGAAAGAGAAAGCGATTCAGGTACCGAAAGGAGTCGACGAGAGCCAGATTAAGAGACTTATAGAGATAACACCAGTAAACTCCGGCACCATAACTCTAGTAGAGACACAGTCTGGCGAGTTTCTAGCTTCTAGCTCGACTGTAAGTGAGATCTTCGTCGAACGCTACGACACAGTTCCTAGGTTTGTTTTTGAGCCGAAAGTCGGTGTCGCACTAGCTGGAAGCCGAGCTTTCGACGCTACGTTTTTTGTAGCTGCTAACGTTTTCAAAGTCAGCGACTTTAGAGTAGAGCTAGGTCTGACTTCTGAGTCCGTAAATGCTGGTATCTGTAGAAGAGTTATCGCGAACCTGGATATAGGAGCTGGAGTAGCGTATAAGTTCGACAAGACATTCGCACTGTACGTCTCAGCTAGCTTAGGAATCAAATGAAAAGAGCACTAGTCGTTTCAGGAGGCGGCTCTCGAGGAAGTTTTGCTATCGGTGTCTTAGACGTCCTTCTGAATAGAGGGATCGACTACGACATCCTTTGTGGAATCTCCGTCGGAGCTTTGATCGTTCCAGCTGTTGCACAAGGCAATTTCGATCGCCTCAAAGAGATCTGGTTCAGTATCAGAGGTAACGATGACGTCTATCGCTGGAAGCCTTTCTGGTTTCTAAGACTTCCGTGGCTCCGCGGGTTTTTCGACTTCACACCTCTTTGGGAGAAGATTGACGCGCTCCTCAACGTAGAAGCACTTCGTAAGAGTAGCAAGAAAGTCTACGTCGGTTACGTCGATCTGAACACCGGGTATCTGGAGTATGTAGATCAGAGCTTTCCTGAGTTCAAGAAGGCCGTGTTTGCATCTGCTTCGATGCCTCTCTTTGCAGATCCTGTTAAGATTTGGAGACACTCTGCTGTAGATGGTGGCATTGTTGACGTTGTTCCGCTGAAGAGAGCGATAGAGGCTGGTGCAGACGAGATCGATCTTATTCTTTGTAGCTCTAGGTATATAGCCGAAGCTGGAGAGGGGTTGGACAATATTCTGAAAGTCGGGCTCCGGAGTTTCGAGATTATGATGAACGAGATTTTCAAGAACGATATAGAGCACCTGATTTTGATTAACGACATACTGAGAGAGAAAGGAAGTTACAGAAACTATCGCTACGTCAAGCTTAACATTTTTGAGCCAGGAAAGCGTATCTCAGATACACTTGAGCTCAATCCAGTTAAAATCAGAGAAGGCTTTAGATATGGAAGGGAGGTCGCGATAAGAGAGACACGCCTATGGTAGACTTAGACGTTCTGTCAGAGAAAGTCTCTACATTAGAGAGATTTAGAGACAAAACAGAAGCCGAGTTAGGAAACATTTTCGCTAAACTCGAGTCTATCGAGAAAGAGCTCGTGAAACTCTCTGTCTCTCTGAGTAACCACGTCTCGACGCTAGAGAAACAAGTTAACAATCATATACGTAACCAGACTGAGTCTGTGAGGTGGACTGTCGACAAGCTTTTTGTTGTTGTCGGTCTAGCTCTCACGACTCTGTTTTCTCTTTTGTCTCTCATACTCAGGAGGTAGCGCTATGCCAAACTATCCGGATGCGATAGAGGAGCTGCATACATACCACAAGGGTATCTTTGTAGTCTATGTAAAGCACCCAACGGAAGACAAGATCATTCCTCTCAGAGTAGATGAGAATGGGTCCATCACTCTGAGAGCTCAAGTCTCTCTTGAACCACTGGGCGCTGTCGAGATTCAAGACGAGACGAGCCAGACGAGAGCTGACGTTGTTGCTATCGATTCTCAGATATCAGCAAGCGATAACTACAGAGGCTTTCTTGTGTTAGGCTCTGCTAACGGGGTCGCTAAGGCTTTTCCACTCACGGCTGATGGCTCAGCTTTGGTTTCTGCTCTTTTCTCTAGAGATGTTGACTTCAACGAGAGTTATCGAGCGTATAGCTCTATAGATGCTGGTGCAGAGGTCGAGCTTGACGCCGTAGAGGTAAGCAAATATCTTACGAAGACGTTTTTCGTTCGCTCAGATAGTGATACAGTTGTGTTTAAAGTCCAGTGTAGTTTTGACGGTACTAACTGGTTTGATGTCTCCGATTGGGTCGGTATGTCAGGGAACTCTGGTTACTTTCACCGGTTCTCGACTACAGATGCGTTTAAGTATCTGAGAGTCGTAATAAAGAACGCAGATACATCTGCACATAACGCTGGAGCTGCGTATTGCTTACAGGTGTGATATGGCTGACTATATAGACGGGGTACACAAAGAGATCAGGGAGACGAGGCAACAGATTTTAGCTGTACAACAGTCTCTCGAGCGCGTAGCTACTGTTGACTATGCACAGATCTACGGCATTTTCAGAAGAGTAGCGAGAGCTCACGACGAACAGTGGCCGCTCCCTGAAGAGCTCGACGTCGCGTCGGTGGATTTTTTCAAGAGCGGAGACAAGCTTGAGACGCTGTATCGGACATCTTTGATTAGCGGAACGTCTCTGACTCTAGGTGCTTATACAGTTACATCTGCAACACTAGACAACTGTGAGAGTCTTAAGGACTGGTCGGAAGCTGAGTTTGCTGACGATGGAAAGCTCGATCTGGATACTCAGGTGAGATACCAAGGCAACGCGTCTCTGAAGGTTACGTATACGAAGACGGGGGCTGAGGAATTTAGATATCGAATAAAGAAGACACTACGCGCTCCTCAAGACTGGTCTGACTACGTCTTTCTTAGAGTGTGGGTGAGAGGGTCGTCTGCTACGAACTTCAGAATTAGACTCTGTATAAACGAAAAAGATTTCGTTTCCTCTGATTTTGTCGTGTCAGGGACAGGTTGGGTGCAGCTCTATTTTGACATAAGTGCATGTGATAGGAGTTCCGTCACTAGTTTCGGCTTTCAATTCACTAAGGAGTCAGTTCAGTACTCGTGCAATCTCGACCAAATAGAGCTCGTTGACGCTCGATACTACGGCACTGGTTACGCTATAAGCAGGACAGTAGAGCTTAGCAAAAATGTAGAGAAAGTCTATCTCGGCGTATACGATCTCAGTCCGGCTATTATTACGTCTGTTTCGTACGACCTGTCTCTAGATGGTGGAAGCCACTGGAAGACAAACGTCTTGCCAGAGAGGTGGCTCTCTGCTCTTCCGGGAGGAGCTCTCGAAACTCCAGACTCTGGGTCTTGGAGCCGGAAGGACAGACTGAAAATAAAGTTCAATCTCTCAACGACTGACAGTTCGTATACAGCGGAGTTAGATGACTACATTCTAATGTGGAAACTGGAGGACTAGAACTATGAGTATACATCTGACTGAGGAACAGATTAGCGGAATCGTAACTGCTTTTCTGAAAGCTACTAACGGGGAGAGAGGCGGATTTAGGGTCTCTCTAGGTATCGATAACACACCCTCGACGGTGTGGTACGGAGGACCAGACGGGAGCGCAGTTGGCCAACGACTCACGTAATATGGCAGACAGAACACAGCTCATAAACGAGACGAAGGCACTCCTTCCGGCTCCGTTTTACTATAACGTTCCGGATGAGAAGGTCGGGCTGTATCTCGACCTGGTGATAGGCGACTTCAATCTCTTTCCGCCTGAGACGTACTATACTATAGAGTCGCTCCCTCTGAACTATGTTCCGTTGGTAAAGTTTGGTGCATGCTTGTTCGCACAGCTTTTCTGGCAAATGGGAGCGTCTCTGCAGGATTTTACGTTCTCCGACCAAGGCGTTTCTTTTACTGTAGATCAGACAACAAGGCTTGAGGCTCCGATTAGGAACTTCTTAGAGCGGTACAAAAATATGGTACTCAACGCGAAGCGGAACGAGGTCTTAAAAGTACAGCCAGCTGGGTTAGCTACTCCTCGCTATCAGACCGCGATCGGTCAGTTTCTTAAGATGGCGTTGGGGAGTGCTTTTGTGTGGAACGCGCCGTGAGTTGGAATTATGCTGAGACTTAAACGCTGGATACATAAGATGGCTAAAGCTAAGAAACGATATCTAGGCAAGCTCTTCTCGTTTAAGGTTTACGAAGTCGACCCAGAGAGTCTTGAGGACATTGACGCGACTTGGGAAGATGAAGAGCACGCGTTTTGGGGAGTTCACGGCTATCTTCTCGCTTCTTATGTTCCTAAGACAGAGATTTGGGTTAACAAAAACATATCTTCTAGAAACAAGATCCTCGCTGTCGGGCATGAGTTTGTCGAGGCTTGTCTGATGAGGGAAGGCGTTCCTTATCAGATAGCTCACTGGGCAGCAGAAGCAGCTCAGAAAGAGTTTTACAGATATATTGCATCTACTCTGAAGCTTGGAAAATGAGACTGCAAGAGCTTTTTGACTTTGCCATTAGTGAAGGTGTCAAGACTGATCCTAGAGGGAAAGACGTCGTCGAGGAGTGCATGTCGTTTATTCGCGAACAATACGAAAAACTATCTGAAGAAGAGAAGGCATTCTTCGATGCAGAGAAACTCACGAATCCATATCCAGACACGCGTATACTTTACGGTGGGCGTAGGCTTTACGCTGGTGAGGAGGTCGATGTACATACCGTTGTTGTAGGTATAGACATCGAAGAGGCTGACTTACTTCTTGTCGATCGCTTGTCTCAAGAAGAGCCTATAGATCTGGTGATCTCACATCACCCAGAAGGTCCAGCTCTAACGTCGCTAACTGATGTCATGTATATGCAGAGTCTTATTTTCTCGAAATTTGGCGTTCCTATAAACATAGCTGAGAAGGTGATGCAGTCTCGTATCGAGAGAGTCGAGCGTCTGCTTCTTAAGGTGAACTATTTAAGCGCCGTAAGCACTGCACAGAAGCTAGGCATTCCTTTTATGTGTATCCATACTCCGGCAGACAACCACGCCGCTTCTTACTTACAGTCGCTGTTTGATAGGGAGTGTCCACAGCGACTAGGAGATGTTCTCGATTTGTTGAGGGAACAGCCGGAGTATGGAAGAGCAGCGAAATACGGACAAGGTCCTAAGATTGTAATTGGTCGCAGAGAGAGCTACGCGGGAAAGGTCTTTGTCGATATGACAGGCGGGACGGAAGGCTCTTCAGATATTGTTGAGAGATTAGCTCAAGCCGGGGTTGGTACTATTGTCGTGATGCATACAAGTGAAGAGAGGTTCGAGAAGACAGAGAAAAGTCTCCTGAATATGATAATAGCTGGACATATGGCATCTGATACGCTTGGCATGAATTTGCTTCTAGACAAGGTCGAGGCTACGTTCGGAGAACTGAAAATCATATGTCATTCTGGATTCGAGAGATTCAGACGTATCTAGAAACTTCTCGAGTCTAAAAGCATCTGAAATGCTAGTTTTTGCTAGCGTTTCTGTAGGGTTGAGACTAAGGTTCGTAACCAAAAAATGAAAGTACGAGATCTAAGAGTCAGACGGCTGTTTCAGGAGCGTGAGTTTCTTGTGACGTGGAAGGCTCCTGACTCAGTAGAGTCGAACACTACAATTTTGAAGTATTGTGTGTATCGCTCCTTTCAGTATTTCGGGGGCTTCCAGAAAGTCGGAGAGGTCGGCCATTCCGAGTACTCGACTAACTACTCGTTTGTTGATGTGATTCCATACCTGTGGGGGATGACGCCTTACTACAAGGTCACGATCTACTACAAGCAGGCAGTGGATAGCGATACGCGTTTTCTAGAGACTTCTCTGACGGACGTAGATCCGGTTACTACTGAGTATTTTTCTGGAGCTCAAGTCTTTCCTTACTCAGATACAGTCATAGCTAAGAGCTTTATTGTTGACGATGTTCCTCCAGAGACGCCAGGGAAGGACGCTCCAGTGCTGCTAGACGGCTGCGAGAGTGCAGAGGGATGGTTTGAGCTGAACGCGGAGCTCGGTGAGGAAGGAAGTTATCGAGTCGTTACGACAGATGCCTATGATGGAAAGGGCGCCTTCCGGATCAATTACGAGAAAGTTGGTGTCTTTGGTTATGGTATCAAGAAGTCTCTCAGCAGCTCTCAAGACTGGAGCACCTTTTCTCGTGTAGGTGTCTGGGTGAAAGGAGGAGGCATTCCGTTTCTAGTCCGTCTCTTGATCAATGACAACTTCAGGTCGAGCCCTGTCACTATAAGTGGTACAAACTGGCAGAAAATCTTTTTTGACTTTAGTTCTTATAACGGAAGGAGTTCTGTCTCTAGCTTCGGTTTCCAGTTCACGAGAGATGCGTTCGACAGCTATAGCTGCAACATCGACGATATCTATCTAGTAACGCCAAACGGTACAGAGACTCTGCTAGACAACTGCGAGAGTCTTACGGACTGGTCGGAAGCTGAGTTTGCTGACGATGGAAAGTTCGATCTGGATAATCAAGAGAAGCGCAACGGAGACTTCTCAATTAAGGTGACCTATACTAGAGCTGAACCAACTTTCTTCTACACTATCGCGAAAGTCATAGCTAACGAAGACTGGACTTACTACGATAAACTTACGCTCTGGGTGAAAGGTTCTCCGACTACTAAATTCTGCATTCAAGCCGTCGTGAAGCGTCCGGACAATACTGCAGAAGCACTAGGCTATGTTACGGTAGACAAGACGGAGTGGACTAGATACGAGTTGAGTCTCAGCAACATCTCTAGAAGTAGTGTTACAGAGCTCCAGCTCCGCTTTTCTAAGCGCAGTGTGACGTACAGCTGTCTTCTCGACTATATAGAGCTGGTCGGTCCTAGAAGAGTCTTTAGCACAACCTACCCGTATCACGCTGGTACTCTTCTAGTCTTTGTTAACAATATAAAATGTGAGAGAGGCGTTCAGTTCTTCGAGAAGACTCAGCAGACCTTCGAGTTCACTGCTCCGCCTCGGTCTGACGACAAGATTCGTGTTTCCTACATCCGTATGCTATAAGCGCGATATAATACATTTTGTCTCAGATGGGATTTCCCGGTATTATAGTTTACCGAAATTATGAATATGACGACATATTTAGACGGAACTCAGATTATACAGACGCCGCAATACTTACCTTCTCCAGACCAGGTTCTCCGATATGTTGAGGAGATGCGGAGAAGGTTCGCGTTTTTACTGAACGCGATCGGTGAGAAGGTTCTGTTTTACGCCAGAAAATGGACCGGAGAGAGATGTCCAAATTGGGATGATGTGAGACTTCAGTGTTCTCGCGACTGTCCGATATGTTTCGGAACTGGCTACGTCCAAGGATACACCGGTCCTCAAGAAATAATGGTGAGCTTGATAAGTCCGACGACAGGGAAGGTCACTATTTTCGAGTATGGCTTGAGGAGAGAGTTCACTCCTCGATGCTGGACTCTACACGAGCCTAGAATACAAAACAGAGACTTTTTTGTAAGAGCTGACGGGACTCGCTTCTGGATAGATAACGCTACTGTTACAAGAATCAGAGGGATAGAGCTCCGTCAGCTTTTTGATATGACAGAGATAGAGAGAGATCATCCTATCTATCGAGTAAGATAATGTACCAGATAGCGAAAAAATTACGTGACTCTTTTGTGAGAAATCTGAGGGAGGCGTTCAAAAACGATCCCGACTACCCATGTGTTTTCGATCCTAAGACAGGGCTTCACGCAGACAGCACAAAGATTAGATTTGCTGTGTCGACTCCTTTCGAGACATTCGGAGTTCCTTATGTAGTAGTCGAGTGTACGTCTTCTAGAGAGAGTAGGACTCTTGATTACGACTTGATCGGGGAGAACACTGACGGCAATCCGATCAGGAACGTTTTTGTAGATTCGACTATAGAGATAAGAGTTTACTCTCAAGATACAGTGAGCAGAGACAAGGTCGTCGACGCTATCTTTAACAAACTCAAAACGATAAAAACGATTTTGTATAGAGATGGCGTCGAAATTCACTCGATAAGCTATATACCGGAAAGAAAAGAGACGGTGCGAGATAGGATCTTCTATGTCTCTGGTCTCTCACTAAGAGTCCTCTCAGAGTGGGACTACACTGAGCCAGAGACAGAGACTGTGGTAGAGTCTGTGCATCAGGAGGTCTACGTATGAGTCCGGATGTTGCTGCACTACAAACGGTAATAGGAATTCTGGCTCCGTATATCATTCACACAGACATCAAGAGAGTGATTGAGGAACTTCAAAGGATTCTAGAAACTTTGAGGTGGGGAGAAAGGATTCCGACTCCCTATTACAGATAAGGAGGTACTGATATATGCCGACTTTCACAAAAACGTATGTAGAACCTGGTGTCTACGCAGAGTATAAACCAGCAGCTGAGCTAGTAGCAGCTCCAGGCGGACCTAGAATTCTAGCTCTTATAGGTTCGGGAACGCCTTACAAGGTTTTTTCGGAGACACTTAAGAGAGGAACGACAGGAGACACTGACGCGCTTTCTAAATCTGTCTACTCAGGTAAGGTGAATCTTACAGTCGTGTCCGATGATACGCGCCGTAAGTATAAATACAACACTGATTTTACTGTGAGTGGTACCTCTATTACGTGGCAGAAGAAGACTGACGCACTGGTGACGACAGGAGTAGTGTCTGGACAGATCAACTGCTTTGTAAGGTTCAGGGTCGATGTTGAGGAGGGTGGCCAGATTGTAACTAAGTGTTTTTCTGGTAACATTACTGCGAGTGACGCTACTGGACTTGCGAGCGCACTGAACAACCTCCCTCAAGTGGAAGGATCTGGAACGTTCGGTGCTTACGTTAATTCTAGTGCTGTAGACACTGACAAGGTAGCGCTTAGTCCGACTAGCAGTCATACTTACAATCTTACGCTTACGCTTTTGAGAAACAGTGGGACAAATCCGATTCCGTTTCCGTCGACTTTCTCTGAGGGTAGTAGTGTAAGTACACCCTTGAGACCTATCTGTGGTTCTACCTACCATGTGAGTTACTACGTTGCTAAAGAAGCTAGTGACTACGAGCCTATAGCTGTTTACTCGTTAAAACAAGCTGAAGAGCTTTTCGGGTCGTATAGCACTGTAGGCGATATAGAGGCGGGCAATCTAACACTCGCAGCAGAGATCGCATTCAGTCAGAGAGTACCTGTTCTAGTCTGTGTTCAAGTTCAGGGTAGTAACTACACAGACTATACAGATACTATCGACAAGCTACGCAGTGTTGACGTCAGTGTTATAGTGCCGCTTGTAACGGACGACAATATCCGAGAGTCTGTTTTCAATTATGTTATAGATCACGTAGAAAAGATGTCGACGATTGAGAGCCGCAAGTGGAGAACAGCTGTGTTAGCTTTCTCGAACACTGCGTCGATCGACTACTATCTTAGCAAGGCTAGCGAGTACGGAGCTCCGAGTCTTCCGACTCGAAACAGGGTCGTGCTAGTCTATGCAAACAGCCTCCGCAAAGATGTGTTACTGGAAGGGAAAACTAGTCCGACGACAGTCTACCTGGACAATATTTACGCTGCAGTTGGTGTAGCCGCACTCTCTTGTAGCTCTGATTTCGATGTAGCGACGTCCTTGACTCGCAAGAGAGTAGCCGGAATCCAAGTCTCTTCTGTAGCGACTGACGACAGGCGACGTCTCTCTGATGGAGGTGTTCTAGTTCTAGATAACTATTTAGGGGTTCCTACTGTGGTTCACGCTGTTACAGTGTCTCGCTCTGGATTAGCAAGTGAGAGAGAATACGTGATCACAAACGTCGTAGACTATGTACAGTCTAGCTGTATACTCGTACTAGAGAACCTGTTTATCGGTCGCAAGGTGTCTGAAATGGAGTCGATCCAGCTCCTTCTCTCTGTGTTCTTAGATTACTTGAGGAGGAGTGAGGTTATCGCAGACTTTACAAACGTGTCGGTCTCACAGAATAGTGTAGAACCGACACAGCTAGATGTCTCTTTCAAGATAAAGCCGCTGTGGCCGATAAACTGGATATACATACAGTTTAGCTTAACGAGATAATAAGGAGGTACTGATATGCCTAGCTTAAGTGGTCTACCTGCAACACGAAGAAAATACGCCTTCTCAGCTAAGTGGTACGTGAGCAAAACCGACTTAAGTGAAGGCGATCTTTCGAGCTTGTTAGCGGCATTCGCAGGAGGAGGTACTCCCTCAGGACTCAGTCTTATAGGTGCGATCGAGAGTTTTGTAGAGGAGGAAAGGAGAGACGCTCGTCCGCAATACGAACTAGACGCTGATAAGCCCGGCTTGATAGTGGAACAGATTCCTCAAGTGCTAACGAGAACTCTTACTATCGACAGAGCTATACTTTATAAAACGTTCGGAGGCGACCTTCTAGAGACTCTGGGGATTTCTGATGTATCTAACATTGTCGGACACAAGAAGCCGTTCACAATAATCAAGATTGACTACGCTCCAGATCCGACTAGTCCTAGCGGCAGGAAAGTCGAGAGTGTAACTGCTTACTGTGGGTGCTGGGCTACTGCAAACCCAAGGAGGTATGAGACAAGAGGGGAGCTGCGTATAGTACAGTCAATTCCTGTAGCATATTCGAGAAAGTACATATATGATGCGAAGGAAGGCAAGCTTTACTCAGACTAGAGAGAGCAGAGGAGGTAAGATATGATCAAGGATTTTACAGTCGGAGAGCACTCGTTTAAGATTAGAGACTTGACGTATGGAGACTTTTTAGATTTGTCTTCGCTTCCGCCGGAAACTCCGCCAGCTAAGGTAGTGTTGGAGACTCTTAAGCTCGTTATTCTAGAGATAGACGGCACTGACTACACAAGTGACAAGCGAGCACTAGAGGATAAGCTTAAGTCGCTACCTTTAGTTGTAGTCAATAAAGTCATCGAAGTGCAACAAAAGATGGCGGAAGCTCAGGCAAAGCTTGTTGAAGCGGTGAGACAGGAAAAAAAGGGGCACTAGGTGCTTTAAGTCTTGACGACTATTACATTTGTAAGTTCCTTCACTGCTCGCCCTCCGATCCTAAATTCCGGAGCTTGTCGTTGCCGGAAAGAGAGTTCATTCTTAAAGGTATCGCTAAAGAGAGAGAAGAGATGTTCAAGCTTTACGAGAATTTGATCTACGCAGTACGACCGGAACTCGTGGCTAGAGAGCAAGAAGTGAAGGGACACGAGTCAACTATCTTTTTGGAGGAAGTCGCTAAGGATACAGGTGTACAACTTACTGAAGAGGACTTGGAGGAGTCCTACGACGAGGTAGACTTGATCGAGTAATATGGCTGACGAGGTGAGAGATCAAGCCCGAGAGGTAAGTGACGCTGCACAAAAAGCCGGAGATTCTCTGCGAGGGGTTAAAGACTCTATCGAGACCTTTACAGAGAGTGTTCGAAAGCTCGCAAGCGAGACTGTTAGCTTTGCCGATACTCTTCGGTCTTTGTCCCACAGCCTTGAGATCACTCGTTATGGTATCGCTGGCAAAATCGATGCTCTTTTCAAGCTAGCGGCAGCTCTAGGTAGCAGTGAGAGTCAAATAACAGCTCTCAGCAGTACGATAGAGAGCCTCACTAGAGGGGTACTGAGGACAACTCAAGAGCAAGAGAGAACTATAGCTATACTGGAAACTGTCGCAAGTCTTTACGGTGTTTCCGCTACTAAGCTAAGAGAGCACGCCGCTTTCAAGTCTATCTATAACCAGTATCTAGAGCAGTCACGTGATATACTGAACACTCTGCTTCTACCCATGAGTCAGGCTCTTGGTTTGAGCAGTGAGCAAGTAAGAGCTCTGAGAAGTCTCGCAGAAGAGCAAGGTAAACACGTAAGCATTCTAGATGCGTTGAAGAGAGTCTTTACAGAGTTTACAGGAGTTGCTGCAACTCTCGGTGCTGTTGTAGGTGCTCTTCTTATGAGCTTAGCTCGTCAGCTGAGTGAGGTCACTAAAGCTTACGGTACTGCTGAGGCGGCAGCAATCTCAGCCGGACAGCGTACTGTCGAGTCAGGTGGGCTTTGGAAGGAACTTACAGAGTTTCAGAGTAGATCTTTGCTTGTTTCGACTACTCAGGTCTTGAACACATATAGAGACTTAGTTGGTGCTGTCGGTATGTTCAATGTTCAGGCAACCGGTTCTTATGGTCAGCTCAATAATCTACTTTGGGCCTTCCAGGCTCTCGGTGTTAATTCAGAGCAAGCTGCTAGAGCTATTACTGCAGCTTACAGACGGACCGGAATGTCTGTAGACGAGTTGGCTGGAGCGTTAGGTGTAGCTCACGAGAGAACAGAGCAATTGAGAATGACTACTATCTCAGCCTTCGAAATGATGACAGCGATGGCTTCCAGTCTCGCAAAAACTGGGGCTAGTGCTGAAGTAGCGACTCGGATTGTAGACAACTTGGGGAAAGCAGCTGAGGCTGTCGGAAAGACTCCTCCAGAAGTTATAGAGAACTTTGCTAGA
>Ga0272449_1002118_pt1 | contig 18967 bp, 20 predicted proteins | sample YNPCB0241_FD_198679 | JGI IMG/M metagenome (GOLD analysis project Ga0272449, IMG submission 198679) | Hot spring sediment microbial communities from Yellowstone National Park, WY, United States - YNP-CB-024-1 | ecosystem: Environmental > Aquatic > Thermal springs > Hot (42-90C) > Sediment... | reverse complement strand
ATACCCAGCCGTACCAAATGACGCTTTATCGACGCTAACTCGAACAGTATGACACAAAGCAGCACGCCGTTGAAGAACACCAGCGATATGAAAGCGTTCTCGTGCATTTTCCAGCGCACCAACACATACAAGAACAGAAACATGATGTAAAACCCGAATTTCCGAACGAGCCCGCGATACCCCAACGCGCTGGATAAACGACGATCGTAGATTGATACCAACACTGCCAGAACCAAGTCGAACAGTGTAAGTATCAGTCCCAACTGAAGCAACGCGGGTATCTCCGCAGGACCAAAACTGATTTCAAGATTAATCTTATTGAACATTTCGTTCACAATTTCTCATCCCCCTGTTTGAGCAATTGTGCCAATTCTTGGCGGATTGTACGCATATCCACATAACGACCGGGGCAGCTCTTACTGGTCGCGTAAATCTTATCCAGTTTGCCAGCAGCGACAAGAGCGTTGACTTCTTTATGACCGAGTACTGCGTTGGAAGTGAGCTTGTATCTTCGGCAGAGTGTTTCCAGAAGTCGCAGTAGCGCCTCGCGCTGTTTTGCTGTCATCGGCGCAAGATCATGGTTCCCACTGAGACAAATACCGATACTGCAGTGGTTCAGCCCGCGCACATGAGCGCCTTGCTGCGTTACCGGACGACCAGTTTCTACGGTTCCATCACGGCGCACTACATAGTGGTAGCCGATCGTTGTCCAGCCGCGTGCGACATGCCAGCGCGTGATATCCGCAGCAGTCGTATCCGCTTTGCCGCTCTGCCTCGGATCCGCAGCGGTATGCACAAAGATATACTGTACGGTTTTCAGCAACGCCATCACACTACTCCCCAAAAAGAGTGGAGGAAAGACACAATGAGATGACGCGTTCAGTCTTTCCTCCACTTGGTAGACATGATCTTTGTTGGCTGGCACATTAGATGCGCACGGTGAAGCCCCAGTAGATTCCGTGAACGCGCATATTATCGACCATCCACTTATAAGCAGTCCACGCGACCAGCGTATCGACCATCGTTTGGGTCGGCAGTTCGCGCGGGTTCAGCATTCCCTCATAATCAGAGAACGCGACATGGAGACAATCCACACCGAGCAGATAGATGATGTTCTTCGGTGCCGCCATATCCACGAAGATTTCCAAGTCGCGGAACTCGCCGTCCAACGCCATATCCGCAGGACCGAACTTGCGACGCGTCTGCTGCAGCGAGGTGCGAATCATGTTCAGCTGGTTCATATAGGTACGGGTATCGGGGTGCATCACTGCCAGTTTCGGCATCGTCACATCGTAGTTGTAGAACGCTGCTTGATACAAGCGTTCCAAGTCCAGCGGGTTGAATCGGAAGTCGCCACCTGCAGGATGCGCCCATACACGGTCGGTGATATTGTACGCAGGATAGAGCGGGTTGCCCTGAGCATCCCGTGCAACGGGATAGACAATCTGCGGCTGCTCGATACGACCCGAACCTTGAACGAATATGGTCAGTTCCGACGGAACCATCCACCAGCCGTTCTTCAGGAAGTTATTCTTGATGTATTGCAGCCGTGCAGGATAGCTCATCTGTCCCCAGTTCGACGGGGCGCTGTTAGGAACATCCGCAACACCGCGATTGACGCTTCCGACAGTCTGCTGACGCATGTTAGCACTATCGACCGTGACGGTATCTACAGACGAATCGTACCAGAAGCTCGTACTTTCCAGCGCACTCTTTATATTTGCCCAGCCTGTGTTTGAAGCGATATTCTGAGCAAGTTGCTGAATCCAACTTTCGTTTATTGGATTCAAGAAGACCTTGCCTGCTTGTTGAGTACGATACCACGCGATAGAGTTGATGTAGTACGGGATACTGCCCCAGCTCATCGGGTTCGCCGTTGTCTGCGTCGTAAAGTCGGGGTCGTAGTCCAGCACATACGCTTCACGCGACTGATCCCACAAGCGCACATTCATCGCTTGCGACTTCTGCATAATCTCCATCTGGATGACTTTCTCGACATGCTCGTTCCACGCTTGCGTGCCGACCAGCACTTCATCGAACTGCGGGAACTGAACACGGTAAGCGACCGCGCCGGGATACCACGCGACACTGCGGAACCGCGCCTGCTCCAAATCGAAGGTGTTCGGAATCAACGAAGGATCCGTAATGCGGTTCCCATACGCATCATAGTAATCAATCGTACGGTCAGCACCCGACTTCTGGTCCGTCAAGTCCGTGAAGTTCACCCACGGCGACCGGATCTCGTAGATGCCTTCCCCGACATCCGTCGCGACCCGGAACGCTTTGGGCCACTGCATCGCTTTGTTGTGCCAGTTCTTCGAGTGGTAGCGTTTGAAGTAATCGAGCGTCGGCGCTTTGATCGTGACGGCGTTGATGATTTCGTTCCGAAAGTATTGCGGTATCGTCGCACGCACCCACATTCCGCGCGTTTCTGGGAGCTGCGGCGGAATATGGTGACGATGTGTACGCAAATCACTACGGTAAGTATCGTTCCATGCCATTGTTCATTTTCCCCCTCAGTCTATAAGTTGCGGGGGATCTCACCCCCCATCTGTTAAAGTATCGCGTGCTTACTCAGATATACCCATCTGTCGCAAGAACTCTTCGAACCTTGTAAAGCCCGTGCGTTGTGTGCGCGGCTCCTCAGGGCGAAACGGACGCGCATTCGGTATCAGGGACGGCGCAGACGGCGCAGACGGTGCATTCACCATGAACGGATACGGTGTCTGCTCCCGCTCACGCATCGCTTGCATCGTATAATCATACGCTTTCGCTTTCAGCAATACCGACGGCGGGATACCCAGCTGCTGTGATGTGCGTGCGATTTCCTGCACTTGCTCATCAGGCAAAATCACACCAAGACTCGCTAACTGCTGCGCGACTGTACGAATGTTCTCCGCCTCTATACTCGTCTGCAGATACTCCTGCACCGCAGATTGCCAAGCGACCAGCGTATCTACCGTCTGTTTCAGCCGTTCCAGCTCGCTTGTGTTCTCTTGAGAAGACGACTCTTGTTTGCTTTCTTCAACAGATTCACCAAACGATTCCAAGAGCAGATCCCACAGACCCTCCGTATCGTCCGCGTCGAAACCAGCAGCATTTGCATCTGTGTCAGCAATCAGTTCATCTGCAAGTTCATCATTCTCATCAACATCTTCGGGTTCTTCAATCTCATCCGCTTCTAATTCGTCTTCATCATCCCAACTTGCATCGTCGTTGTCTGCACTCTCCTCTGGTTCGTCAAGCTCTTCCATAACGCTCTTTGTATCAGAAGCGTTGCCCCACACAGCGTTGATCGATTGCTCCAGCGACGCGCTCCAATCGACATCTTGCGCACCATCTTCCGAAACATTCGGTTCCACAGGTTCAGCTGCTTCTGGTAGTTGTCCCAAGAACTCCGCAAACGATTGAAACATCAGCTAACCTCCTATTACAAAGTATCGCTTTGTACCATCTGCTCTAACTGCGCAATCGATTCTGGTGAAAGCAGTGAAATCGCATCGTCTTCCGTAATCGCGCCCGAATTAAGCATCTGAATCACAGCTTCCAGCGGAACTTGTTGGTTAGTAGCAGGTTCAGAAACCATCCCTGTAGGAACACCAACCATATCCATCGGTGCAGACATTACAGCACCTGCAGGCGCATGAGATGCAGGTGTCATTTCTACGGGTGTCATCGATTGTTTCACTTCACGCAAATCAATACCGAAATCTTTCAGAAGCCGATCAATAATCGGTTCTAACCGATAAACAGAACCTGTTTGCATCAGCACCTGCAGCATACTCGCCAAGAGCTGTATCGCTTGCATATAGTTCTGACGACGCTCGTTCAAACTCAACTGACCCGTGTATGCCAAGTCTATTCGGCAGCGCGAAAAGAAATCTAAATAGTCAACCTCTTCAATCATCGGCAGATACGGCGTATTTTGATTCACGGGTCCCAACCGAATATACCGAAGCTGTCCATCGATGTCTATGGGTTCCAGATAGACCCGTTGGAACTGTTCGGGAAGCGACGCCAGATAGAACTGGTACGCCCGTGTGAACCGTGCCAGCATCTGTGCTACCCGTTCCTGCTGCACAGATAACTTGACATTTGTATGCTGTTGCGATGCAACCACTTCACTTGCAACACGGGTCACACCAACCACACCCAGCATGTATGGAGAAACACCCGTGACGGAAGTAATAATCTGTTCCAGCTCGCGTAGTCCAATCTGCAACTCTTGAATATTGACACCGCCTGCAAAAGTGACAGGCGATCCTTTGTATGCGTCTTCCCAGTTATAACCAATCGCATTGAAAATCGACTCGAACTCTTGAAACGCTGAACTCTCCGTATCAAACGCATCGAACCGATAGAACGCCCAGCGTCCCTTCAAAGCCTCCTTCAGAATGCTTTCCACGAGCTTCTCGTGCGCCTCATAGAGATTATAGCCCCGGTAGACAGACCGCACGCATCGTTCCAATATCCCAATCGGCAGTTCAATCCCGTCTTCTGTCCAGTCTTCAGGATAGCTCTGTACCCGCTGCAGTCCCATATAATCCGCAAACGAAGTAAAGTACGGATAAGTAGCACCCATTCCGCTGCTTACAGTCCTCACATAATCTTCATCGACTGTACGCTCTTCACCCACCAACAAAAAATAGTTATAGCGCCCGCCCAGCTCATGCGTTTGTACGAGCCGACCATTTACATAGTAAGAAAGTTTGTACCCGTCGTAAATCTCCATGCAAGGTAAACCCGACGGCAACTCGTTCACAGGTTCGTTCCTGTCGGGATTGCGTAACGCCGCGCGACCCGCTTGGTACTTTCGATACAAAGATAGTCCCTTCTTGCCTAATACATGCTCCAGATAATGTTCGGGGATAACAACCAGTCGTGCAATCCATTCAAAACGGTGCCAGTTAGGATATGCGACGGTCAATTCGGGACGCAACGCGGAGACTCCCAGCGGTGTAAGAGCTAACCCGCCGACACCAGCAACCAGATAATCACGCACAGCAAGTGTCGTAAGCGCAGCGACCTCATCGTGCCAAATCCGTTCAAAAATCGCCTGCACTTCGGGACGCTCAGGCGTGTATCGAAACTCGATACGACCAATTAGAAGTGCGCTGAGTGTATCGATATCCGTTGCAGCGCGGAGCCGTAGCGACTCGCTCCTGAGATATTCCAGATGCGTCAGACGCGCACCGTTCAACTTGTCTTCTACATAACGCCAGCGCGGGTCTAAGGTCTCTTGTGCGGTATCGCGCTCCCAGTACGCATGGTCAAAAAAACGCGCAGGCGACCACAACAACGAGTACGCATGCGGTAGCGAACTCGATACCCCGCTCACACCACCCAACGAATTAGAAAACCGCATCAGTTATTACCCTCACTGGACTGTTTTTTCTGTGGAACATAAAAACCCGTCCATTTCGTATTGACTTCTTTCATCACATCTTCGGGTGTGACATATTCACCTGTTTCTTGCCAGTGTCCGACAGCACGCGCACGCGCCTCGTTATAAGTCATCGGTTCACGGTTCGGGTCGTCTAACCGATCTCTGAAGTACCACGGTATCTCCGCTTGCAGTTTCATGCGTACCGAAATGACGGGCATCGTGCGGTACGCACGCTGATAGTTCACACTCCCGCAAACAGGACATCTATCGGTCACGCCCGCTTGATAAAACGATTCGTGGTTTACAAACTCATAGACGGTTCCGCAATCGTTGCAAGATACATCGACTCGACCACGCGGATAATCGGGATGCTTAGCCATTATGACCACCTCACTTTATCTAAAGTGCGACGATAAACGACGCGATGTCCTTGTCGGTTCGCTTGCTTATTCAACTGATCCAACGGAACAACATTTTTTTGATAGAACTCCAGTATTTGGTGCTGGAGATAGTTTTCTGTAGGCGGAAGCGGCACTGTTGGGGCGCGTCGTTTTGCTAAAAAGTCCAGTGCATACGCCAGCGCAGTTAGTGCATGGTCAGGCTTTTCTATATCGCCCATACGGATTCGGTGCGGTTTTGCGTTTTTGAGTTCCTGAACCAATCCGCTACAGCTTGGTTCCAACACGCGCACATGCAGGTTGTTCAAGCATTCACGCAACCGTGCCCAACGCCCTACGCGGTCGCGTATCCCTGTCAAGAATGGGTAACCCAAATCGCGCAAGTTATCCGCAATAGAACGACGACCCTTCTCACTTGTAAAATCAGCATCTCCAATAACTGCCAACACTTCGCCTTTGCCTGTTTTGTATTGCAACGCTTGTCCAACCCATTGCGCAAACTGGAACTCGTCAATATGTGTTTCATAACCCACATATGGAATACGGATAATTCCGTCAGTACAAAGCGCAGCAAGCACAACAGCACTTTGCGATTTGTATCCGTAATCTACACCCAATACCCAAACCGCATGTTCCATCGCATCTTGATCCTCGTCCGTAAATGCAGTCACAAACTCTGGTCTCACAGCGAACGGGTTCAAGTACCCGACAAGAATCTCCGCACCGTATTCCTGTGCAAACACTTCAGGCGGAAGCACTTGACGCTGGAACTCTATCTCTGCAGGATCAATATACGGGTTCGCCCAAGTTGGAGAACGCATCAGCGTCGCACGCTTATCAATACTCACAAGCATTTCAAAACCCGACAGATTACTATACGGCAACTGAATCCCTTGTTTCTCTGCGAACTCCACAACCCAGTTCAATCCTTTAGGTGTACCCGCCATAATCACATGACCTTGATAGTCAGAAAGCGATGGCGCAATTGAATAGTAATAAAGCTCCGCATCGATATCGCTTACCTCGTCCAATATTGCTAACGATAGTCCAGCACCACGATGCGAAACGCGGTTCTTTGCAGAGCGCGGTTCCAACCGTACACGCCCCGCTTTGAAATGCGGGTCTTTCGGATCTTTGATTTCCCGAAGCGGGAGATTCGCCTTCGCGCAAAACTCCGTGAAGTAGTTCATCACTTCTTTGATTTGCGGATGTTCAGGTGCAATCAGACGCACACGCGGACGCGGATGGTTTATCTCATGCAACCAGTGGATATACCAGAGTAGCTCCATCGCTAAATAAAGCGTTTTTCCCCAGCGTCGTCCGCAAAGCAGAATCTTATAACGCGACCGCTGTCGCAACAAATCGCGCTGAGCATCATACGGCGTGACCCCAGCGAATTGCTCGAAGAAACGGATCCGCTTCTCCAATTCCGCATCGTCTAATACGCCAGCACTCGGCAATACCATGCGCTATCCCCAAACCATCCACTGACTCCCACGCGGGGGACCTGGCATCCAACCCGTGCTTACTTGCTGCGCTGCAGGCTGCGCTGAACCGCTACTACGACCGCGACGGAACATGCCACTAATCGCATCCGACAACAACATATAGATCAACAGCGTATACAACATCCGCTCGTTGGGAGGCAACTTGCTCATATACTCAAACAAATTCATTGGTTGCTGTTGTTCTGGGCGGGGCTGTCCCCCCGCAGGCGCTGCTCCACCAGACAGCGACTGTTCCCCTGCAAACAAAGAACGCACGCGCGGCATGAAAATGAAGTGTAAAGGATTAGTCAAGTGTTCCATCGGAACCACATAATGCTCGCCTGTATCGTTGTTGCGAAACACCATCACGGGACGATTATCCGTCTGCGCAGGAAACGCTGTGTAGTTGTTCCCTCTGACCTCTGGCACTGGTTTACTTACCGTGTACGGCGCATTGAGCACCGCTTGCTTACCCATACCTTGAAGCACAGTATCCACCGCTGCTTGCACATAGGGACTCACCATCGGGAACGCGTGTTGGATAAATGCATTCCGATTAGATAGTGGTCCCGTACCATTCTGTCCATTGCCTTGAAATCCATTCTGCTGCTTTCCCATAAAACACCTCCTATTCGCGTCCGCCGCGCCGTGTGAACGCGACCAGTGCTAACGCAATCGCTACCAGAAACCACGGGTTCTTCAACAAGTCATCGAACTCGCCACTGCGTCTAATCTCTTTCTCGGTCTTTCCATCAGCCATCTGACCCACCGCACGGATAATCTCAGAAGTGGGGAACTCACCGACCACCTCTTTATCTTTGAGGATCAGCGTCTTGTCAGCACCGATATTCAAAGTGAACACACCGTTTGATGTGCCTGCTTTGACAACGGTTTCGTTGTTTTTGCGACGCGTTTGGACAGGCGCCTCACCCGATGTGATTTCGCGAACCACTTGCGCTGGAGGTACATTGACAACCACTTCAGGTCTTTGTCGCTCCGTCACGGTGACACGAGGCTGATCCGTCGTGGGTGCAGTCGGTCCAGCGTTTGCTGGAGCCGGTCCACCGCTTGTTGGAGACTCTCCACCACCTGCTGGAGCCGGTTCACTGCCTGTTGGAGCCGGTTCGCCGTCTGCTGAGTTTAGTGGAACTTCTTCTCTTATTCCGCCACTATCGGACTGCGCTTTCTTTTTATCGTCATCGTCATCACCACCACCCAAGAACCGAGACAGTCCAACAGCAGCGCCGCCTGCAGCTAATAGCCCAGCACCGTACAAAACACTTTTCGGCAGCTTCCTTTTGGTTTTCTTATCGCCAGTTGGCTGTTGCTTATCTTCTTCTTTTTGTGCAGGGTTTTGGGGGTTGGGAGTTTGGTCTATTCTTTTCAACAATTTTGCATTGATGTAGTATTCGTCGCCATAACGCAGCAGTTGACCAATCGGACGGGTTGTATTTTTATCCACACGCAACCGCAAAAACGCACGCGGGATCCCTTTGGAACGGCGTGTATATACCTCTAATTGTCGCACTCCTTGCGGTGTTGTAATCTTGATTGTTTGACCGTCCACATCGATTTTTGCTTGATCCCCAAAATGCTTGCGGAGCGCTTCTGCAAGTGTCGTTACATTTGGATGTGTCGGCTCGCTCACAATATTCAACTTCTGCAGGTTTTGAATCAGCTTGCTTAGATCGAAAGAACCAGAAGCAGGCGCTGGGGGCGCACCAGTAGGTGGCGCAGGCGCACTACCTTGCGGCGGAGCCGCAGGGGAATTGGGGGAACCCGTCGGTAGTCCTCCGCCTGCTGCAGGATCTGTAGGTGGCGGTTGTTGTCGTTGACGAGCCCCGCGCTGAAAACGACCGCTCGGATCAAATTGAGGCATTCCTCTAAACTGTTTTTGCATTGTCCATTACCTCCGTCCCATAAGTAGAAATAGCGTCATAAGCAACAGCATCCAGCTCGGTATCTGATCTGAAGATTGCGTTCCCGTAGTCGGTTGTGCAGGAGCTGCTGAAGGCTGCTGCAGGTTCAGCAACTCCTGCAACGGGCGTTCCATCACAACCGCCCACTGGTTCTCTCCCATCGGACGCAACACACGCGCCATGCCGTCAACACCTACTGTAAATACGCTACCGTCCCCCAACGGGAACGAAGTCGTCACGCCAGCAGGTAAACCTTTGTCTTGACTCGCGTTAGGATCTTGTTGTGGCTGCTGTTGTTGACCTGTACCAGATTGCTGGAACGCTTTCAGAATATCGTCCTCAGAAACGCCCAGCGCAAAAAAGCGACGCTGCTTGGGGTCATAATGCACATTCCCCATAATCGGTTGACCCGTCCCGCGACGCAACTCCCATACGCCGCTTGGTTGCTGCACAAAAACGAACGAACGCGCAGCATCGTTCGAATCCTGAAAAATCCGTATCTGACGCGCACCCGTTTGCGGATCTTGCTCAATACGATATTGATACCCGTTAGGTTCTCCCACACCCGCACCATAGAACTTCTGAAAGACATTCGCAAACCAAGTGCGTGCTTCCTGTTCTTGCTGCGGATTTTGTGAACCTTCAGTTAGAACAGGCTTAGGCTTAGGCTTAGGTTTAGACTTGGGCTTAGGCTTAGGCTTAGCCTTAGGCGCAGGCGCAGGCGCAGGGTTTCTTGGTAGCGGCACCCTCTTGTTTATAACATCCGTTGTGAACCCAAGATGCGCATAAAGCATCCGAAGATCTTTGGGTGTCAACCCGGCAACAACATTCGGGTTGTTAGCAACATAATTTTCCCAGAACTGCAATGCGTGAGGTTGATTTTGACTCACCCACGAAAGCCATCCTTCACGCCCTTCACCACTGTAATGATTTGTAATGAACTGATTTGCAATCTCATGCACTTTATTGATTCGTTTTTGCCTTTCCGCATCCAAAACAGGGCGCGGCGCACTATCCGTTACTTGCGGGTTCTGTCCGTCCGGCGGCATTACTGTTTCCTCCCCTGTTTATTAGATTCCTGCTCACCTTTGCGTGCAACATTCTGCACGCGCGTCTTCCAATCTTTGCCAAGCAATGTGTCCCAATCACGCACACTATAAGTCCCCATAGCACGCCATAAACCCAATGCTGCACGCTGCTCACGCGGGCTCAACTCGCGACCCGCAACACTCAACGCGATATTCTGCACATACGGAAGAATCTCGTCATCTTTCATCTGACGCGCCTTTTCACCCCAACCCGCAGCCCAGTGCTGAGAACCGTAAGTCTGCATCGCCCAACGCTTCAAACCCCAATACACCGACGCTGTAACCAAATCGCTATAATCAGGGACATCGGTCAAATCCGTCACGCCCGGCATATTCTCCAGCGCTGTTCCTTGAAACGGACGCGGCTTCGGCGGAAGCAACGAACCCTGCGTCAACGACGCTTCACGACGCGTCTTTTCTAATTCCTGCTCAAACGGACTTGGAACATTACTTGCGTTCCGCTGCGGACGAGGCTTTGGAAACCGAGCATCCCATTCTTTCGGATCCAGATGTACCAGCGCCGACGCTGAACGAATCAAATCCTCATCTTCAATCCCCAACTGCAGCGCCGCACGCTTCGCGTACTCATAAGCACGGTTCTTATCAATATCACCGAACGAAGGAACACGCGGCTCCTTTATGCGACCGCGCTCTTTCAAGTAGTACGCACGCGCTTGCGACGCGATCTGCCGTATCGTTTGCATTTCCGACGCGTCCCGCTGCTGCACACCTAACGACTGCGCATTCGGTTTCCGCATTACGCGCTCTCCTCCTTCAACCCACCATCCACTTTATCAAACATCGTGAGCCATTCCTTCTCTTGGTTCTTGCTCGCGTTCTGCTTATCTAACCCTAAAAGCATCGCGCGATGCTGCAATAAATCCAACACCACTTTTGCTGCACGCGCATCACCGTCCAACGCTCTCTGATGATAAACCGCAAGCAGCTCTTCTACACGAGCAATATCGCGCTCACGCGCACGCTCTAACCGCTCACTAACCGTCACCACAGGACGCGCATTCCCATGCCAATAATAAGCAACCTCTTCAGGGGATAGACCAGTCATCTCAACAATCTGTTTTTGCGTGTACCCGCGATACATCAACTGGTCAATAATCGCTTGTATCGTTGCTTCATCACTATTGACCAGCTTCGTATTGCGGAACACCACATCACGCCAAGTCAATCCCTGCTTAGCCAACCGCGCCACCTCCACCCGCACCAGCAGTCGCTAACAACTTGACAATCTTCTGCAAGACCCCAGGATCCGAACGAATCAACATCAATGCAAACTCTGGGTTCGATAACGCCTCTACAGCAGCTTCTTCTATTTTTGCTTGCGGGTTGGAAGCAGAGGGCGCACCTCCCTCCGCACCCATACCGCTTCCTATCAAGCTTGCCAGCAGTGCTGACGGGTCGGCGCTACCACCCCCCATCAACGCCGCTAACGGGTTTCCACCGCCCGCAAGTGCTAAACCGCTCAGCACGGGATCCGTGCTTGCAGACGACAACAACGGCATACTACCCCCAGCACTGCCACCCAGCAAAGCGTCTAATCCCATACCTGCGCCACCACTACCGCCCGTCAGCGTCTGAAACGCGCCTGCAGCAATCTGCTGCTCAGGACCCGGCAACTTAATCCCCCCCAGCGGATTCCCCTGATAGTTCGCCATCACCATCACCCCAGTCACTATCGTCTATACTATATTCCGATTCTGAACACGCTAACTCTAATATCTGATCCCAGTCTTCCGCTCCATCATTGTCAGAGGATTGCGTTTCCATCGCAACACATCCAGTAGTTTCTACCTGCGCTGCAAGCACCGCATCGACAATCCCATCAATACGCATACGATAATCCCAATACGCACCTTCCGCATGCTCACGCAATAAATTCTCCAGAAAACCCACCCGCAACCGCAACACTTCCAACTCACGCGCCTGCAACCAATCCACATAATCACCATCTACCGCATAACGCAACCGCAACGAATCATCATCTAAACTGTCTACCTCGCTGAACCCAGCATTACTGCGGCGACGCACCTTTCGCGCGATCTCACGCAACCGATTCGCCATCACGGAATAGACATAGTTTGCACATTCACGACGACCACCACGCGCATAATCGACCACCAGCCAACCACGCAAAAACAAATCCGCACGCAAATCGTCTTCGTCATACCAACGACGCAAAACCGTCAATACACGGCGCATCAATGGCGCATCACGCTTCAGCAAAATGTACCACGCGGATTGGACGATGTTGAACCGATCTTCATCTGTCCAAACACCGTCCAACGCCAGATCGCGCTCGTCCATAGACAATCACCTCGCATCTGCAATACTCCCCAATAAAAAGTATCGCTCATACGCGAGTAGTATACCCCTTGACATCTTTTGCAAGGCGCGTGGTATACTCTAAGCATGCGTATTTGCGTTGATGAGACGATACGACGCACGCTGATACCGCTGCGCGACGATGAACAGCAACTGCTGGAACAATCCGTGCTTACGGAGGGTATTCGCGACCCCCTTGTTGTTTGGAAGCGCAACGACGAATATGTGCTTCTGGACGGACACCACAGGTACGAGCTTGCACAAAAGCACGGACTGGAGTTCAGTATTGTGGAGATGGAATTCGACGATGAGTCGGAAGCGGTGCAGTGGGTACTGCGCAACCAGCTCGCACGGCGCAATCTCAGCGACGAACAACGCACGCTGGTTCTCGGACGACTCTATAACCAGATGAAACTCGCACAAGGACGCCCACCCGAAGACGAAAAAGGGGACAAATTGTCCCCTTTTTCGGGAAATCATGCAACATCGCGGTATGTTGCGTCGTTGCACGGGGTGAACGAGAAGACCGTCCGTCGCGCGGGTGAGTTTGCCGAAGTCGTTGACGCGCTTGCTGAGATTGCACCTGAAGCCGCGAACGCTATCCTATTAGGAAAAGTGCCCGACGCGAAGACCGCACTCCCCAAAGTGGAACCCGAACTGCTACCAAAAGTTGCAGAGCGTATCGCGCAAGGCAAAGCACAGTCAATCAAAGACGCTGTGGAACGCATCCGACGCGAAGAACGACAAACCACGAAACCCATCTTGCAAGGCGTCTACGAAGGACTCGACATCCGACGCGGCGACTTTCGCGAAGTGCTGGCGGATATACCCGACCGTTCCGTTGATATCATCTTAACCGACCCACCTTACCCGCAAGAGTATCTTCCGCTCTGGGACGACCTCGGCGCATTCGCGGCGCGAGTCTTGAAACCAACAGGTGTGCTGCTTGCCTACAGCGGGCAACTCCATCTCCCGCAAGTTCTTGCAATGCTCACGAAGCACCTGCGCTGGTGGTGGATGTGCGCAATCCAACACACAGGCGCAAGCGGATATATCGTCGCAGGCGGCAGACGCATTATGAACCAATGGAAACCGCTCCTGATACTCACCCCATACGATGCACCACCACTTCAAGTTCAATTCCACGATTTGATTGAAGGCGGTGGTCGACAGAAAGAACTCCACAATTGGGAACAGTCAACTGACGAAGCTGTGCGTATCCTGCAAATGTTCGGTCAACCCAACGCGCTTGTTGTCGATCCGTTCGCAGGGAGCGGCAGCTTCGGACGCGCCGCACTACGAGCTGACATGCGATTCATCGGAGCGGAGATCCTCACTACGGACGGAGAAAAACCATGAAAACTGTACCACTGAACAAAATGCGCCGAGACGGTGTGTTCAAAGCACTACATCAACAGCTCGCTCCATCTAACTTCTACGCACTCGATGGCGATTTAATCCTTGTTGAAAAAGTACCCCCGTCAACAGTCTATGTCGTTGCCCACCTCGAATTCAAAATGAACACGGAAGCTATCAGCTTCACCCAAGCAATCTGTTTCAACCAAATGGTCTCCGCCCCTCTACCGTGGCGCATCCCTGTCTACATCATCCGCGCACGCGAACCATTCGAAATGCCCCCAACAGACGCAACCCATCTCTCCCACGACTACTGTGAATACGCGCTGGAAAACCATCGTTTCGATATAGTAGAATATCTACACGCCGACTGGAAACCAGAACCACCGCGCGCTAGTGTCGCAACCGTTGCAGAAAACATCGGATGGCGCGAACTTATCGAGTGGGAACGCAAACTAAGACAAGCCAGACGCGCAGAACTCGCACCCTACATCAAAACAGGCTGGCAAACGCATCAAACCACACACAACCACAACAATCAAGTGAAAACCAAAACCCCCATAAGCAAAAACACGCTTACCCTCCCACTGTAAAAAACACCACACTACCCCACCTTCTCAAAAAACATCACATACTCGTGCTTGAACACATAGAAGTTGTGCTTCAGCGCACGATAACGCCACAAACGATACTGACCACGCTTACCACAACTCTCCTGAATATCCTTGACACAAATGCTCTTGAGCCGAAAACCATACCGCCTGACCACTTCCATCGTCTGAAAACCGAGCGGAACCCATTCGCCACGAGTATACTTGTCGCCAATCACCAACACAAGAAACCGACCTTCCGCTAAAAGCGACGCGAAGTTCTCTACCACCCGACCAAAGCCTTCCAAAAACACCTCAACACTGGACGCATTGGAAAGATCGCTGGAATCCTCGCTGAAACGAATAATATCGTGATACGGCGGATGCAAAATGAGCAAATGCGCATGCGTGAAACCCCACCCACACATAACTTCGCGAACAACATCCACCGTTTCAAGCCGCGTGCTGTCACCCACAATCGGCATAAACCGCACAGACCCCTCACCAGCCTCCATCCGAACACGCCACAAAGACTGCTCCACACAATCAGACCGCAAATCTACACCAATCGCACAACGACCAAGACGAACCGCCTCAATCAAAGTCGTACCATAACCAACAAACGGATCAATCACCAACTCACCAGGCTTCGTAAAACGACGCATCGCCTGATACGGTATCTGAGGCACAAAGTTCCCCCAATACTCCCCCGTATGCGCACCACTACTATCACGCCTGTCCAATAACCACAAACTGTCCGTGATGATGTCGTCATACTGCGACCAACGCTCCATATCAATCTCACCCAACAACTCCAACCTCCGCATACCGCACTCTCCAACCACCCACATTATACCGATAAATACCCACCACCAACAAAGATGAAATCACACCCCGCTTTTTCTGTATTAATGAAGCCGATGGCTCCCTCTCTCCCGAACAAAAGTGGGGGGGTAGGGGTAGCCGAGGCTGGTGTGATGGTGGTTTTCCACCGTCAACCACACACACAAAATCTCTTCTTGTCAGGGTCTTGAAGACCTTGGCGCAAAGGAGGTTAACATGAACGCTCCTGATATTTTCTTCTCGCAGCTAGAGTGCGCCTTAGTGGTGCGCAAGCATGCCCCCCGCGGGGGTCGTTTCGTCACAAGTTTCGACGCCGAGAAGTCCGTCTACCTGATCGAGACCAGCACCCGCCCTCGCGGTGCTCGCGTGGCTGACCGTTTCTTGGGCGGGTGGAACTACCCGTCTGGGGAGACGGTGCACCTCGTGTATGCTCGCTCTTTGCGGTCGCTGTACCACTATTGCGAGAAAGATGCTGCCGATAAATTGGTGCGCACCAAGCATTTGCCGAACGGCATGTTTGTAAACTTGGTCCGCGTGCGCACCAAGATGCCTCTGAGCATCGGGTGTACGCCAGTGCTTGCCGAAGAGGCCCTGGCTGAAGACGCTGAGTAAAGCATGCGCCCCCCCTTCCCCCGTGTTCTCCCGTGCGGGGGAAGGAGTTCCGCGTCAACGGGAGTTGACCAACTTTCCCTGCGTGGGGTTGTACCCCACGCGGGGAACATTACAAATACATCTTGGGGGCGGGATGTTCCCGCTCCAACACACAGGAGGAACACATGATGACTTGGATTTCAATCCCCTTTACGGGGAAGGTCGTCGTAAAAAACGGCGACCAAATCGTGCGTATAATCGTGAACTCGAACTCGCGACCCACTGTTAGATGTGGGAATTGCGAGTTTTACCCCACAAGCTGGCGCGGGGTAAAAAAGAGTGAAGAGACCGTGTTTTGGAACTTTACGTTAGGACCAGTAAAATCCGTGTGCATCCATACAGACAAAAAAGGCGCTCGTTGGATGCGTATTGTCTGGAAGTAACGTTTCCAGACGCCTTCCCCCGTGTGGCTCCCGTGCGGGGGAAGGAGTTGCCGCGAACGGGAGCTTCCCCTCTCTGGGGTAGTCAAGGCTACTCCAGAGAGGGGATGTTCTCCTCTCCCTGCTACGCCCAGCTCCCAGCGTAGCGGCGTAACTCAAGGGAGCGAAGGAGGATAGATCGGCATGCGATCCTCAAAGCTCACCGAGTGGGCTCGCAACGAAATTCGCGCAGTGTTCTACAGCGAGACAAGTCGCGGCGCGACACCACTTGCGCGTAACCGCGCCGCGTGGAAAGCACGCAAAGCAGAGAAGCGCGCCGTGCAGCTGGAGAAAGAGATACGCAACCACGGGGTTGATCCTTACGAGAAATTGCGCAACGGCGAAATTAAGTAAGTCGCCGTTGCCTTGCCGGCGCGTGTTGCGCCGTGCGCGTCGGCAAGTGCTTAGAAACGGCGCATCTTGCGTGCGTGGTTGCCCCGTCCGCGCACGCAAGACCAAGCACGGGGACGACACTTCCCCCGTGTGGGGTATGACCCCGCGCGAGGGGATATCTCAAAACTTCAGTTGGGCGTGGGATGTTCCCGCACCCGCACAACAGGAGGAACTATGGAACACATTCATCAGTTCCAAAAACTCTTCGGGCTTCCGGAGAAATGGAAGCCCTACTCTGAGGTGGATTTACCGGGCGGTCAATGGGCAACTATCGACATGAACCGGCTGGGGCTCATTCGGCTACAGCTGGGCGAGGGAGACAGCATCCATGCCACCGTGGCGTGGTTCAGAGGCGAGCTCGCCATGGCGGAGGGCTGCAATAAAGCCCTGGCGCAGCTCATTTGGATCGCAGAGAAAGTGGGGTTGCCCACCTGCAGCCCGGTATTAGAAGAAATCCGTACAACAGAGACATACCGACAAGCGGTAGAGAAGGATAGATTGCTTTAAAACAAACTACCCGCCCCCGTCCCGTGTGCTCCCGTGCGGGACGGGGGATAACCCGAACGGGAGTTCCCCTCTCTGGGGTAGTTGCGACTACTCCAGAGAGGGGAATGTTTCCCTCGCATTCACCCTCAGGGTGGGTGCTGATAATAGAAAACGGGGAACGCGCCCGTGACGGCGCGTGCGGGGCTGGCAGGCCCCAAAGACGGGATTCTATCCCGTACCCCAAACCACGGTAGCGGTTGCTACCGTGGAAATCCTGCTGTCGGCGCGGGGAAGCGGCGCGCCACTTGCCGCCTTTCCGGCGCGTGCGCGCCCGCGTGCGACATCCTTCCCAATAAGGAGGTAAGGTGATGCAGAACCAAACTCTGCAGAACCTTCCTCTCGCCGGCCACCAAGCCGACGCGGTTGTAAAAGCCGCGAAGGCTTGGCTCGCTGCCCCACTCGGGGAGTCGGCTAAGAGCAAGCGGGCATTCGTTCGCAACCGCGCGGACGAAGTGCTGCCGCAGCTCGACGCCGACGGTCAGGCGGTGGTGCTCGCGGTCATGGTCGCCAACTATCCAGTTTGGCACGAGAAATGCCGCGAGTTCCCGCTGGAGGTTCAAGCGAAGGTGCTTGACCTCCTGCTGTCTCTGCGCGTTCGCGCAGAGCGCAGCCTGCCGTTGGCGCGCCGACTTGCCCAACCCCTGACGGCGCGGGCGAAAGCCATCCGCCAACAAGCGGATGCGCTGGAAGCTCGCGTCCGAAGGGAGCTGCAGGAGAAGGCGGCGAAGCTCAACCGCGCCGCTGCGGGCAACCGCAAGCGCGGTCAAGAGCGGATCGCCGCCGAACAAGAGCGGCAAGCTCTTGCGCTCCTGCGGCAAGCGGAGGGGACGCTAGGCGGGTGCGATCACCCGCTGGTAGCTGAGGTGCAACACCTGCGTCAAAAAGAGGCGCAGGTACGCGCTGAGGCTGCAGCGGTACGCGCCTTGCCGAGACGCATGGTCGAGCAGGTCGAGCAGGCGATCGCGTTCGCGGTCGCGCCAGATGCCTTGCTGCATCTGGAGATGCCGAAGCGCTTGCTAGCACTTCGGCTCGCAGCACCACTCAGCGACGAGTGGTGGGAGACCGCCGACCAGTGCCTGTCGTTCCCCGATGCAGGGGCGGCGCTGGCGGATGCGTGGGAGCGTCTGCTGCGCGCCACGCGGAGTGAGGACGGGGATGAACCCACGCTCACCCGCGAAGAGGCGGAGGCACTCGCCGAGACAATCGAGCGACGCCTTCTGCTTCGGCGCGTAGCGGAAGATCCCTCGCTTTATGACCCGGCGCCCGAAAGCATCGCGCGGGCGCTCTTCCCTCGCACTAATCCGTGCTGGATTAGCAGCGAAGCCGCGATGGTGCGGCTTGCGGAGGAGCTCCGCCGCGTGCTGGAGGCGCCGTGCGTCGACGAGGCACTCATCGAAAAGATTGAGCGTCTCGCGGCGCGGGTCGAGGCGGGGGACAACTCCCGCATAGCGGAGCTTCGCCAACTGCAGCTTCGCGCTGCAAAAGCGGAGCTCCGCGAACGCGCACGCGCACTGCGTGCTTTCGAGGCGCGGAAACGCGCGAAGAAGGCGC
>Ga0272449_1002116_pt1 | contig 18972 bp, 20 predicted proteins | sample YNPCB0241_FD_198679 | JGI IMG/M metagenome (GOLD analysis project Ga0272449, IMG submission 198679) | Hot spring sediment microbial communities from Yellowstone National Park, WY, United States - YNP-CB-024-1 | ecosystem: Environmental > Aquatic > Thermal springs > Hot (42-90C) > Sediment... | reverse complement strand
AGTCCTTAAGCTTGATCTATTAATCTTTTATCAGTTCCTGCTGAATATAAATGAGGATAATTGTCTTGATCATTTTTAGAGGCTTGATTTTTAGGATCTTCAAGTTGGGCATAGACAGCATAACTTCATCCAGCAACAAATGTATAGTAATAGGGAGCCCTGAACCAGAACGAAGTACGGTTCAGGGCAGGATTTATTAAAATTAGAAAAAGGTATAGGTATCCAGCCTGATGGAAGAGATGGAAGTTGAGAAAGTCAGGAAGAGCAGGTTAAGGAATTATCTTGAAGAGAAATATAGACAACATTAGATGAGGTATAATTGAGTTCATTAAAGGTATATTCTATAGTATAGATAGCATCCATTATTTTTTCAATATTTTTGAGGTCATTTATTCTTTTAGTATCTCTGGCTCTTGAGAAAAAGATGCCTGGTTTGATGGTAAGAATTAAGACAGTAGCTAAGATAGCTATAATAGCTAAGACAATCAAAAGTTCAATTAAAGTGAATGATTTTGAATTTTGGCTTGGCATGTTAAGATAATTATAACATAGTTTTTTCAAAAATTGTTTCTTCCATAATTTAACTCTAAATAAGCTTCAACTAATTCTTTATATAAAGGCAAGGTTGCCACAGAACCAATGGGAACATCTTCAATAAGCAAAGTCATCACTATTTCTGGATTTTCATAAGGAAAATAGCCTGTAAAAATAGCATTTAATTTCTTTTTGCCAAAAATTTCTGGAGTACCACTTTTGCCAGCCACTTTAACTGGAAGATCATTTAAAATTTTAGCTGTTCCTTGAGTAACAGTCATCCTCATTCCTTCTTGGATAATCTTTAAATTTTCTTCTTTAATTATATTCTCTTTTAAAACTTTAGGCATTCTTTCAAAAATTATTTTATCATTTTCATCAATAATTTTTTTTACTATAAATGGCTGGTAAATTTTATTAGTAGCAAAAGCTGAAGTCCATAAAGCAATCTGAAGTGGAGTAACTAAAATATCCCCTTGACCAATGGAAACATTATAAGTATCGCCTAAACGCCAATAAGGATCAAAAATATTTTTTGCTTTTGTTTCTGGTGAAGGTAAAAAGCCTTCTTTTTCTCCTAAAAGATCAATACCAGTTTTCTGACCTAAATTAAAAAGGCGCCAATATTTGTTTAAAAGATTAATGCCCAAGCCTTTAATTTTTAAATTTGGTGGATCAGTTTCAAGATCATTATAAGGATAACCTCCGCCAACAACATAAAAATAAACATTAACTGAATCAGCTATAGCTTTTCTAATATCAGTCCAGCCATGAATTTTATTATCTTTAAAAATTGAATAAGTTTCAGGAAAATAAGGATTAGGAATTTTAATTTGACCAGCAGCATAAATTTTTGCTTGAGGACTAATTATTTTTTCTTCTAAAGCACCAGCGGCGACAATTAATTTGATGGTTGAACCTGGAGCATAAAGACCACTAATTCCTCTATTGAATAATGGATGGTTTTTATCTTTTAAAATTTGACTAACTTTTTCAGGATTTTCTAAAAACCAATTGGGATCATAAGATGGATAAGAAATTAAAGAAATTATTTCTCCATTTTTTGGATTTAAGGCAATAAAAACAGCTTTTTGATAATCGTGCTCCCGAAGATAATTTTTGATTAATTCATAAGCTTTCTTCTGAAATTCAAAATCAATAGTTAAAATAAGATTTTTCCCGGGTTGAGGATCTGTCTCTTGAATTTTTTTCAATTTTTTTTCTTCTCTTTCATAAACAATTTCTCCAACTTTACCATGAAGATAGTTTTGATAACTTAATTCAATTCCTGATTTACCAACAAATTCTTCTTGGTGATAAGTTTTTTCATCTTCTTCAGGAAAGCCAACATAGCCAATTAAATTGCCAATTTCCTCTTTACCAAAATAAATTCTTTTAAATGAAGGGACAATTTCCAAACCATCAATTTTTTTCGTTAAAAGAGTTAAAGCGGTTTTTTGATCAATATCTCGAATAATAAGCTCAGTGCCTCGATAAAAAAATTTTCCTTTAATCTCAAATGGCAATTCTTTAATTTTATTTAAATCAATATAGGCATCAAAAGTTGGCTTTGAATCAGCTAAAATTTTTTGAGAACGATCAAAGATTTTACCCCGAGGAGAAAAAATAAAATAAGTGACTGTTTTAAAATTTTTCTCAATAGCCAAGTATTTTTCTTTTAAAAAAATTTGCAGATAAAGAAAATAACTAAAACTTATTAAAAAAATTAAGACAAAAAGAAAAAAGAAAATATTTTGATTTTTAAATTGACTAATTTTAAATTTTTTTCCCGAAGGTTGAAAAAGGATTTCTTCGTCAATCATTTTAGGTCCTAAGCAAACTATAAATGACTAGATAAACTATCTGAAAAATTATATTAAAAATTAAAAATTTTAAAAAAAGGACCGAGGAAACAATTTTGCCAAAACTTAAAAAGAAAAATAAAAAAAGATAAATGACATTAAACAAAAAAAGATAAATTAGTTTTTGATAAAAGTGTTGGTGGCCTAAAAATTTTTCTAAAAGACAAATTAAAAAAATTGAAAAGGAGGCAATAAAAAGAAAAAAGCCTAGTGGTTTAATAAAAATAATATCCGTTATTAAAGAAAGAGAGATTAAGCTTAAAGTCAATTCTTTGATTTTCTCTTTAAAAAAATAATTTAAAACTGGGCCAAGAAAGATAAAAACTGAAGCAAACAATGGCTGAAGAAAAATTAATAAAATTAAATTAAAAATCATTTAATTAAATAGACTTTGCCAGAATCAAGTTCAAAAAGAAGTTGAACAATAATTTGTTGGCCAAATTGGGTTTTATTAATTTTTTTCACTGTTCCAACCAAAAAGCCTGGAGGAAAATTATCATCACCATAAGTTAAAACAAAATCATTGATTTTTATTTGTGTTTCTGGTTTAACATAATTTATTTCTAAAAAGCCATTAGAGATTGTTTTGCCTAAACCCAAAAGTTCGCCATCAATATTAGCAGTATTGAATTCAAGACCAGGAACGTTTAAAGAAGTAATAATTAAATAATTTTTGGTTATTTTGCTGACTTTGCCAACTAAGGTCCAGTTTTTGTCCAAAACTATGGTTCCTTCTTTAACTTTAGGATTTTCTGCATAAATATAGCCCAAAGAGTCAATTTTTAAAATATCAGCGGAGATAAGATTAGGAAGATATTTTTCTCTTTGACTAATAATTTCTGTTTCTTTAACTTGTTTAAGAGTTAATTTTAACTTGGCTAATTCTTGTAAAAGTTCATAATATTTTTCTTTATAGAAATCTTCTTCTTGGGAAGGAAGAACTTTTTGCCAAAAATTTTTTATTAGTTTTTGAAAATTTAAAGAAATATTAAAGATCGGCTCTTCCTCTGCTAAAGCCTGAGAACTGAACCAATAAAAAACCAAACTTAAAAGAAAAATAATTAAAATATTTTTTGTCTTTTTTCTAAACATTGATGGTTAATTTTTTGAAATTATTAAAATCTTCAATGATTTTTCCCAAACCTCGCACTGTTGCATAACGAGGTTCATCAACTAAATTAATTTTAAGCTTAATTTCTTTTTCTAAAAAAGAATCTAAGCCTTCAATTAATGATCCTCCTCCGGTAAGATAAATTCCAGAAGTTGAGATATCTCCTAAAAGGTCTGGTGGTGCTAAATTAATTATATCTTTAATATTAATAGCAATATCTTCTAAATCTTCAATAATGCTTTCTTTTAAGTCTTGGCTAGTAAAATTAACTTCTTTAGGAAGGCCTGTTAAAATATCTCTACCTTTAATTAAAAAGCTTCCTGTTTTAAGATTAATGGTGCCAATAGAAATTTTAGCATTCTCAGCTTGACCTTCGCCAATGATGGTACCATATTTTGACTTTAAATAATTAATAATACCATCATTAAAGGTATCGCCACCAAGACGAATACTTTTTCCTAAAACAATACCACCCAAAGAAATTAAGGCAATATCGGTTGTGCCACCACCAATATCAACAAGTAAAACACCCCTGGCTTCTTCAATATCTAAATTAGCACCCAAAGCTGCAGCAACCGGCTCTTCCACCAAATAAACTTCTTTGGCTCCAGTCCCTAAACCAACATCAATAACTCCTTTTTTTTGAACTTCAGTTAAATCTAAGGGAATGCCGATAATAAGTTTGGTGCCCAAAATCGACCAATATTCTTTTTTAATTTTTTCTAAAAGACTTTCTAAAAAAATCAGGGCTTCATCAAAATGGGTGACAATACCATGAAAAACTGGCCGAACAACATCAATATTTTGTGGATTACGACCAATCATCTTTTTTGCTTCTTCTCCAAAAGCAACCACGCTTCGATTTCTTCGATTTAAAGCAATTACTGTGGGAAATTCAGCAACAATTCCTTGATGCTCAACATAAATCTTAGTATAAGAAGTTCCTAAATCTATACCAATAAATAAATTTTTTCTTATTTTAACCATTAATAACTTTGAGCAAAGAGCCAAAATCCTTTAGCCCTTTGCCCACAATAAACACACTTAACATTTTGGTTTTTGGTTTTTGGATTTTGGATTTTCTTTGGTTTACATCTTGTTGTTGCTTTTGTTTCTTCTTTAATTTTTTCTTCACATTTTTCTTTTTCACACCAAGGAGCCAAAATAAAACCTCTTTTTGTTTCCATAATCTTTTTAAATTCTTTATAATCTTCAACCTCAAAAGTATTTCTTTCAGTAAAATTCTTTGATCTTTCAAATAAATTTCTATCCATCTCAGCAAAAATATTATTAATTTTATTTTTTAATTCATCTAGTTTTATTTTAAATCTTTCTTTTTTATCTCGACGAAAACAAGTTAAAATTTGCTTTTTGATTTCTTCAGAACCAATTTCAATTCTTAAAGGAACACCCCTTAATTCCCATTCATTAAATTTATAACCGGGGGTTTTATCAGAATCATCAACAAAAATATCTTTTTTAACTTCTTCTTTTATTTTTTCAATAAATTTATTTATTTCTTTTTCATTTTTCTTATCATAAATAGGAACAATAACTATTTCATAAGGAGCAATTTTTGAAGGCAAAATTAAACCATTATCATCTCCATGAACGCCAACAATAGCTCCTAAGGCTCTGGTAGTAATTGCCCAAGAAGTTTGCCAAACATATTTTAATTTTTTATCTTTATCTTGAAAACGAACATTGAAAACTTTAGAAAAATTTTGTCCCAGATCGTGGGAAGTACAACCTTGCAAAGCTTTACCATCCGGAAGTAAAATTTCATAAGTATAAGTAGCTAAAGCACCAGCAAATTTTTCTGATTCTGATTTTCTTCCCGAAAAACCATAGATACATAAAATTTCTTGATAAATTTTTTCATAAAGAGATAAAATTTTAAGAGCAAAATCTAAAGCTTCTTTATGATCTTTATGAGCAGTATGACCTTCGTGCCATAAAAATTCAGTGTTTCTAATAAAAGGAAAAGGTCTTTTTTCCCAACGAATGACATTTGTCCATTGGTTAATTAAAATTGGTAGATCACGATAAGATTTTATCCATTTAGCAAAATAAGGATACATAATTGTTTCTGAGGTTGGTCTGACCACTAATTTTTCTTTAAGTTCCTCGCCACCAGCATAAGTCACCACTGCAACCTCGGGAGTAAAACCTTCAAAGTGTTCTTTTTCTTTTCTTAAAAAACTTTCAGGAATAAAAATAGGAAAATAAAGATTTTTAACTCCTAATTTTTTAATTTCCTCATCAACTATAGCTTGGAGTTTTTCCCAAATTCTATAAGAATAAGGCTTGAAAATAATTGTTCCTTTTACCGGTCCGTAATCAATTAAATCTGCTTTTAAAATAACATTTAAATACCAATCAGAAAAATTTTTTTCTTTTTTTATTTCAGCCATAATTTATAAATATCTTTTATGGTGACCAGAATCAGGAAAGAAAACAAAAAAGCAAAACCAAGTCGGTGGATAATTTCTTCTTTTCTATAATCAATTTTTTTCTTTGTTAAAATCTCAAATAAAATAAAAAGAGCTCTGCCTCCATCTAAAGCAGGAAAAGGTAAAATATTAATAAAAGCAAGATTTAAAGATAAAACTGCTAAGAAATAAAATAAATAACCTAAACCAAAATTTTTAAAATTATCAAAAAGGTTATAAATACCAACAGGACCAACAATTTCTAAATCTATTTTTTCTTGAGCAAAAAGACTTTGGAAAAATTTTAAAAAACCAAGAAAAATTTTCTTGAAAGAAATAAATAATTTTTCCAAAGCTAAAAAAATACTCTTAAAGAAAGAAACTCTTTCTAATCTAAAATTAGCTAAATAAAAACCAACCGGAGGAACAACCTTAACAGATCTTTCTTGATTATTTCTTAAATAAAAAACTTCTACTTCTTTTCCTTTATTTTCTTTTAAAAATTGTGCTAATTTTGTTAAAGAATCAAAATAATAAATTTTTTCATTCATTTTGACATATAAAATTTCATCACCAATTTGAAAATACTTATAAGCTTGAGTATTTTTATTTAAAAAACCAGAGACAAAAATTTTTTTACTTTCAACAGGATAGCCAAAATTTAAACTAAAAACAAAGAAAAGATAAGTTAAAAGAATATTAAAAAAAACTCCTGAAATAACAATAATTAATTTTTTTAGAGGCTTTAAATTTAAAAATCCATCTGGGTCATTGGGGTCATTTTCTCCTTTAAGCTTGACAAAACCACCAAATAAAATTAATCCTAAAGAATAAAAAGTTTCTTTAATTTTTTTTGAAAAAATTTTCGGTGGAAAGCCTATAGAAAATTCTTCAACTACAAGACCAACCTTTCTTGCTCCCCAAAAATGTCCTAATTCATGAACTAAAATCAAAATTCCTAAAAAAAATAAAAAAGCCAGGAGTGTCATCCTAAAATTTCTTTTTCTTTTTGACTAAAAATTTTTTCGACTTCTTGATTGAATTTTTCAATTTCTTTATCAAGATTTTCTTTGGTTTTATAAAATTTATCTTCAGAAATTTTACCTTCTTCTTTTTCGGTTCTTAATTTCTTTAAAAATTCATCTCTCATTTGTCTTCCCCTAACCCTAATTTCCTCTTTTAAACTTTGTAACGATTTAACAATTTCTTTTCTATCTTCTTCAGTTAAGGGTGGAAATTTAATTAATAAACTATTTTTTTCCTTGGTGACAGTAATTCTCATTTTTCTTTCTAAAATAGCTGTTTCAATTTCTCTTAAGGCATTGGGATCAAAGGGTTCGAGTCTAAAAGTTAAAGGATCAATTTGGGAGATATGACACAGGGCTTTTAATGGATATTTTGAGTGATACAAAGAAATTTCCAAATTTTCTAAAAAACTTAAAGAAAGCTTGTGGGAACGAATATTTTTTAATCTTTCCTGAAGCTCATTTAATATTTTTTGAAGTTCTTTTTTAAAATCTTCTATCATTCTAGATTTAAAATTTTAAATAAATAACGACTAAAGTCAAATTTTGGTTTTGTTTGTGCTAAATTAAGCAAAAAATCAGTGTAAATTAAAAAAGAAATAAAATAAACAACAATTAAGATCAAAATAATATTTTTTAATGTTTTCCAGGCATTATCCATGGTTTAAAAGCAAATTAGCTAATTGAAGCTCGAGATTCAAATTATAATCAGAATCATAATAAAGATTTAAGCAATTTTTGATCTTTTTTATCTCTGGTAAAATTAATTTCCTCTCTTTTATTTTTTTTAAAATTTCTTTCCTTAAAAACAAAAGATAGTTTTCTAAAAATTCTTGAAGAGTAAAATTATTTTTTAATTCTTCTAAATTAAGCTCTTGTTGAATTAAAAATTTATTAAAAAGCTCAAATTTTTTTGAATTAAGAAATCTAAAAGCCTTACCTGGTTGATAAGGATAAAAACCTAAAGCTAAATCAATTTCTTTTTGACTAAATCCTTTTTCTTTTAAAAATTTTTCTGTTTCTTCTTTTTTGACTAAACCAAATTTGACTTTAATACTTCTTGATCTAATAGTTGATAAAATTTTATTTTCTTGATGACTAACTAAAATAAAAATTGTTTTTGATGGTGTTTCCTCGAATGTTTTTAAAAGAGTATTTTGACTATAAATTTGAAATTTATGAGCATTATCAATCAAAATAATTCTTTTTTCAGATTTTTTTTGAGATAAAGAAACTAAAGATCTGGCTGTTTCAATTTTAAAATTTTTATCTTCTGTCTGGATGGTTATTTTTTCAATTTTTTGTGAATCTAAATATTCTTTTAAAAAACTAAATTTACCAACGCCCTCTGGACCAACAACTAAAATTGGAGAAATGTTTTTCTCAATCAATTCTTTTAAAATTTTTTGACTTTCTAAGTTGCCGTAAATCATAGATGACTTTGAACCAATTTGGTATATAAATCAATTTTTTCTAAAACTTTACCTGTTCCCCGAGCCACTGCATATAAAGGATCATCAGCAATAAAAGTTTTGACCCCGGTTTCTTCAGAAACTAAAACATCTATATCTCTTAAAAGAGCACCACCGCCGGAAAGAACCATTCCTTTTTCCATAATATCAGCTACCAATTCTGGTAAGGTTTCAGATAAAACTCTTTTAATACCATTAACAATTTCTCTAAGTTCTCTTTGCAAAGCTTCGGCCACTTGTGAAGAATAGAGTTTTATTTGCTTGGGAAGTCCTGAAATTAAGTCGACTCCACTTACATCCATCATTAAATGATTGTTATTTCTTTGTCTTAAAAGAGCCGAGCCAATTTCAATTTTTATTTTTTCCGCAGTTTTTTCACCAACGGCTAAGTTAAATTTTCTTCTTAAATATTCTTTGATAGCTTCGTCCATTTGATCACCAGCAATTTTTAAAGACTCAAAGGCAACGATTCCCCCCAAAGAAATAACAGCTATTTCTGTGGTCCCTCCTCCAATATTAACGATCATATTTCCTAAAGGACTTTGAATGGGCATTTCTGCACCCAAAGCGGCTAAAATTGGTTCTTTAATGGGATGAACCTCTCTTGCGCCTGCTTCCAAAGCAGCATCAATAATAGCTCTTTTTTCAGTTGAAGTAATCCCGGCAGGAACAGAAACAACTAAAATTGGTTTAAAAAATCTTGTTAGTTTTAATTTATTTAAAAAATATCTTAAAATAGCCAGGGTGGCTTTATAATCAGCAATAACTCCTTCTTTTAGTGGTCTATAAATTTTTATTTCTCTTGGTGTTTTACCAATCATTTCTTTAGCTTCTTTACCAACAGCAATAATTTTTTGACTATTTTCATCATAGGCAACAACTGTTGGCTCAGTAATCACCACTCCTTTGCCAGGCAAATAAACATTAGTATTAGCTGTTCCCAAATCAATGCCAACTTTAAAAATCATTGTTTGATTAAAATAATAATATGACCCAATATTTTATTATAGATATTATACCATTAGTTAGACTGCCTTCAAAGGCGCCAGATTTTTTTTCTTATTTTTCAAAAAAGAAAATAAGACTAGGAAATATTGTTTTGGTTGAATTTAAAAAAAGAAAAATTTGGGGTTATGTTTGGCAAGTAGAATTAATTGAAAAAAGAAGAAAATTTTTAAAAGAAGAAAGACTTGAATTAAAACCTGTTTTGAAAATTATTAATCATCATCCTTTAATTTTTCCTTATCAAATAAAATTAGCTTTTTGGTTAAAAAATTATTACAACATTTCTTTAAGCACTGCTTTAAGTTTATTCTTTCCCTATAAAAAAATGATGACTTTAAACGTCAACGATTTCAAAAAAACCGAGGGTTCAGATAAAAATAAAAAAAATTTAATTATTGTTCCTCAAGAAAGCTATTTAGAATTTTTAAGAAAAAAATATCCTTCGGCTAATTTAATTTTGCCTCAAAGAAAAATTTTTTTATCTCTTTTAGAAAAAATCATTAATAATGATGGTGGAGTTTTTATTGGCACAAAAAATTCAATTTTTCTTCCTTGGCAAAATTTAGAAAAAATTATTGTTTATGATGAAGGTTCGATTTTTTATAAAGAATTTTTCAAACCTCCTTATTTTGACTATCGAAAGATCTTTTTAAAATTTGCTGAAATTAATAAGATAAAACATGAAATTGAGGGAGGGCTGCCTTCTTTTGATTCAATAACGCGGACTAACGCGGACAAGAATAGTTTACCCGGATTTGTACCGGATACTCTACCAGGATCTAAACCGGATAAATCCGATAATTATCCGGGTAATTCATCAGGGAGACATCCGGATAAAAATATAGAAAGTCTGCGTAAGTCTGCGTCCAGTCCGCGTGAGTCTGTGTTAGAAAGAATCAATGAAAAAGATTTTGAAAATAAAATTAAAGAATTTGAAAAAACAGTTGTTTTTGTTCCTGAAAAAAGTTTTGGTAGAAAAATTATTTGTGAATTTTGTTTTCAAGCTTTAACTTGTCAGACTTGTGGCAGATTTTTAGCTTTAGAAGAAAATTTTGTTTATTGTCCTTATTGTCTGAAAAAAGAAAATCTTCCGGAAATTTGTCCCTTTTGCCAAAAAAAATCTCAATTTATTATTTCTCAAAAAGGAGCTAGGGCTATTTATCAATTTTTATTAAATTCAAAAAGACAGGTTTATTTTTTGGAAAAAGAAAATAAAAAAATAATAAAAAAATTTAATGAAGAAAAACAAAGTGATTTGGTTGGTAGTCTTCTTTTATTAAATCCATTAATTGAAAATTTTTCCGCTTTTTTCTTTTATAACTTTGATGAATTTTATCTTGCCAATGATTTCTTTTTAAAAGAAAAATTTATTAGAATTTTGGAATTTTTTAAAGAAAAATGTCAAAAAATATTCTTGGTAAGTAATATTTTTAATCCTCAAGTTGAAGAGAAAATAAAGACCGGAAAAATAATCAATGATTTAATCGAGGAAAGAAAAATTAATAATTTACCACCATTTAAAAGATTGGTGATTTTAAAAGAAGGAAGTAAAGATTTAAAGAAGCTTCAAGAAAAACTTTCTTTAATCAAAGAAAAAATTAAAAAAGAAAATCCGGAAATAGAAATTTTTGGACCTATTTTTGCAAGGCCATTTAAAATTAAAAAAAGATTCTTTTTAGAATTAGTTTTAAAAATTGATCCTCGGCTTGATTTTAATTTAAGGAAAATTTTAAAAGATATTGAGGTTGAAGAAATTAATGCTGATGCTATAGGTTATTAAGAAGATACGGTTGGCGATTCTTGAAAAGTTTCTACTTGTGACAACAACTTACGGTAAACAAAAGCATTAGCGATCATTGTTGTAGGAATAGTAACAAATAATCCAACCAGAAGAGCAAGTGCTCCTAAGATATTAATAAGTACTAATAAAATTCCGAATAAAAACAAATTCCATTTAGCATCTTTTGTTATTTTTGAGCTTTTCTTTAAAGCTTCGATAGGACCAAGTCCTTTATCAATAATAAGGTAACCAAAAAACTGAAATTGGATTGCCCAGATAATTCCTGGGACAATCAATAAAATTAATCCTCCGAGAATAATTAATACATAAAGGATGGACCCGATTAAATACTTGAAAAATAAAGGATAAGAAGAAAAAAGGTCTGAAATTTTGGCTTTTTCATTATCGCAAAATTTCAAAGATATCTTAATTAGGCCCATGGTTATTATTGTTCGTACAATAATATCTATAAGAGATAAAATTAAAAGAAGGGGTGATTTTCCCTTTGCTAAATATGGGATAGAGGTTAAAACAACAGAAATAACTGCTACTAATATTAAAAGAAGAACGAAAAAACCAAAGTTGGTTTTGGTTAAGTTCCATCCAAAACTTATCGCTTCCTTTTTGGAAAATTTTTTTACCATTTTTGTTTTGTCTTTTTAATTTATCGACCAATATTTACCGGATTGTCTTTTAATATCGACCTTTTAATAATTATTAATTTTATAATAGGATGTTATATAATTAAAATCAAAAATAATGAATAAATCTATAAAAATTGATCTACCATACAGAATAGAACAAAGATATATCCTTCCTTCTCCAGAAAAATTTTTAGATAAGATTTCTTGTTATTTAGAAAGAAAATTATTCTCAAATAATGAATATGTGCATACAATATACTTTAACAACGATGAACATACCGTACCATTTGAATTTTCAATAAAAGCAAGAAAATATTTATCTCACCCATCTAATCCTGTTTTGAACAACGATTTATATTTTCTAGACCTAAAAAGAGGAAAAGGTGAGGACAAGGAAAAAATTAGGTTACAGATGCCACTGAAAGAAATCATAAATTTTATAAATAAGACTTATCATTTTTCAAAAATTCCTTTGCGACCATATATAGCCGTTGAATATCTTCGCTGGCACTACGTTCCCAAAAAGACAACAAATATTCGATTGACTCTTGATACTAATCTAAAATATTTTTTCTTTCCCCAAAATCAAAAAGAGGCAGTTGAAATAGGAAAAGAGAATTATGCAAGGGTAGAAATAAAAGAGGCGGCACTAAATTTAAGCTTGTCTGAAAAAATAAAAGAAGTACTTAAAGAAGCCGGGGCTTTTCCCACTATCTCAAAGAAATTTACAGCTTATAATCTTCTTGGTTTGTATCGCGCGAAAACATTTGGTAAACCGTTTTATAAAGAACTTAGGGGTTATGAAATAGAATCGAAATTGGAAACAGGTGATGAGAAGGTTTTTCAAAAAGCTAAATGCCTTTTTGATAATAAGAACCTTGATTTTAGATTGCCATCGCATTTTCCGTACACTTTAGAATCTGCAAGTCTCAATAAATACTACCAGGATGATCAAGGTTTGTTTAAAGCAATATTTAGAGGAAGTGAAGTGGAAATTGTAAGAAAAGGTGATGCTGAAATTATTAAGGATCCTTTTGGATTAAATTGCCTTCTTAAAAGAAAAGAAATAAAGGGGCACATTGTTTCAGTCGACTCAAAAATAATAACTTCTGCCAAGTTACGAGGAGAACTTTACAGAATGAGAAAAGCTTTTTGGGTTGAAAATCCAAAAACTCGCAGATTTTATCATATTTCTTTAGATTGCTCCCTTGGATCGCCTGGTATACTTTATGAAATGGAGGTTGAGTATACAGGAAGATACACTAACACGGAAAGTACCCCGGAAACAACAAAAGAAGAAGAAGAAATTATAAAAGATATAACTAGAATCACTAAAACTTTGTTAGAAAAATTTCCAGAGCTCAAACCCTCTCAACTTACCAAACAAGATTGGCTTGGTATTTAAATTTAATAAATTTTTATTAATCATGGACCTGGCGGGATTTGAACCCGCGACCCCTGCCATGCCATAGCAGTGCTCTACCACTGAGCTACAGGCCCAAATAAGGCGAGATAAATAACCTCGCCTATTTTAACTCAACTTTAGCTCCTGCGGATTCAAATTTTTGTTTTAACTCCTCTGCTTTCTTCTTTTCAACTTTTTCAGCAACTTTTTGTGGTGGATTATCAACGATGTCTTTGGCATCTTTTAAAGATAAATTGGGATTTATTTCTCGAATAACTTTAATAACATTAAGTTTATTGGGTCCGCTTTCCACCAAAACAATATCGACGACACCTGCTGCTTCAGTCTTTTCTTCAACTTTGGCTTGAGCTGGTGCCTGAAAGGATATGGCTTGAACACCAAATTTTTCTTCTAGAGCTTTAACAAGCTCATTAAGCTCCAAAACTGTTAAATTAGAAATTTCTTCAATAATTTTTTGAATTTTTTCAGCCATTTTAATTTTTATTTTTTAATTTGCGACAAAACAAGAGTTAATTTCCTTAAAGGAAATTCTAAAGCATAAGTTAGTCTATAAACTTGGCTTTTAAGATTTTGTAAAATTTTCAGGATTAATTCTTCTTTTGAGGGCAAATTAATAATTTCTAAAACTTCTTCTTTTGACAAAACCTTACCCTCGAGATAGCCTTTTAAAATTTCTATTTGAGCTCCTTTTTTAATTAAATTTTTTAAAGATTGAAAGCCGGAAAGATTTTCATCAAAATTCCAAATAAAAGCAAAGGGTAATTTTAGTTCCTCATCAGAAATGGGGAAATTTGGATTAGCTTTATAAACTAAAGTTTTTTTCACAACTTGAAATAAAGAATTATTTTCTTTTAAAATGTCCCTTAATTTTTTTTGCTCGGGTGTTTTCAAATTTAACAAGCTAATCAACAAATACCCCTTGTTAGATTTAAATTTCTCAACTAAATCTTTTAAAATTTTTTCTTTTTCTTTTTTTGTTTTCATTGCCTCGTCCCGACTTATGCCTTAAGCTGCGGGATTTCTTCGGCGACAAATAAATTTTATCATAAAACTATTTTCTTTGTCAAGAGTTATCTTAAACCGGTTATTTTTAAAATTTTTTCTAGGTTTTTCTGGGCAATTTTATTTGCTTTTACTTTTCCTTGATTTAAGATTTTCTCTAAATAATTTTTTGTCATTTTCTTTTTTCTTTTTCTTGCTTCCTTAAAATATTCAAAAAAAGCAGAGATAATTTTTTCTTTAAAATCAGCATAACCAAAACCATAAAATTCCCTTTCAATTTCAGCTAAAGATTTATTAGTTAAATATTTATAAATAACCATTAGATTGCTAATACCGGGTTTATTTTCTGGATCATATTTGATTTCTTGACCTGAATCAGTAACAGCTTTTTTAATTTTTTCTTTAATTTCTTTTTCAGAAGCAAAAATTTCTAAACAACCCTCGGGCAAAGATTTAGACATCTTTTTTAAAGGATTATCTAAGCTCATAATTTTTTCTGTCTCTGGATTAAGATGAATTTCAGGAATTTTAAAAACTTTACCAAATCTTTGATTAAATCTTCTTGCCAGTTCTCTGGCAAGTTCAATATGTTGAACCTGATCTCTGCCTACAGGAACTAAATCAGCATTATAAATTAAAATATCTGCAGCCTGAAGTACTGGATACATAAGTATTCCAGAACCAACTCCAATTTTTTTATATCTTTCACCTTGTTCTTTAAATTCATGCATTCGATAAAGTTCTCCTAAATAACTTAAGCATCCTAAAATCCAATACAAATATAAATGGGCCGGAATATCTGATTGACGAAAAAGAACAGTTTTTTTAGGATCAATACCCAAGCTTAAAAGTGAACTAGTTAATTCATAAGTTAAAAATTTTAATTCTTGGGGTTTATAAGGAACAGTTTGGGCATGTAAATCAGCAATCATTAAAAAAATTTCATATTTTCCTTGAAGCTTAATAACTTCTTTAATCATTCCGAAATAATTTCCTAAATGAACTTTTCCTGTTGGCTTAATGCCGGTTAAAATCCTTTTCATTTTTGAATATTAATTTCTAAACCCGCTGGTTCAGTCAAAAGCTCAGGAAGAAAAATAAAAATATCTTTGACTTCTTGTGGATTTAAAAAAACTTTTGTCTTACCCACGGCAATTAAATTTTTATTTTGATTATAAACTAAACTAATAACTTCGATATCTTCTTTTTGAAAAGATTTATTAAATAAACTCAATTGAATTTTCCATTTTCCATTTTCACTAATTATTTTTTCGTTATAGTAAGAGATGGGGATTTCTTCTTTTTCTTTTTTAATAAAATCTTCTGCTTGGGGTTCAATAATTTTTAATTTTATTTCTCCTAAAGTAAATTTAGGGGTAGGATGATTGATTTCTAAAAGATATTTTTTTGTTTCTGGCTCTAAGGTGGTTTCTTTTAGGGTTGTTGTTGCTTTTAAAATACCATTGAAATCATAAATTTCAAAATAATATTTAATTTTCTTTAAAGCCAGGTTTTTGTTTGGATTTTCCAAAAGACCAACAATATCAATTGAATTTGAATAAACTAAATATTTTGTAGGATAAATTTTTAAAGGCTCTGTGTATTTTATTTCGCAAGGAGGGCAAGGGCCACCACAATCAATTCCCTCTTCTCCTTGATTTTTCTTGCCATCAAAACAAGTGGCTATAACAGGTCCTCTAATTTTTAAAAAAATAAAAAAAGAGATTAAAAAGAAAATTAAAAAAATTATCAATCCATAAACTATTTGTTTTCTCAATCTCCAATTCATTTGGGATTTAGTCATTAGAAATTAGACATTGGTCATTTTTATTTTTCCTCCTCGCAGTACCTACTTTCAGCCCTAAGGCCTATCATCGGCTCCAGGCCGTTTCACCTGACTGTTCGGAATGTAAAGAGGTGGTTCCAACCTGGACATACGACCACGAGGAGGAAAAGATGGAGTGCTGAGGTGATAAAAGTTAAGTTCCAAAAGATTTCGGCCATTAGTACCACATACCTCAACCCATTGCTGGGCTTACAGTTGTGGCCTATCAACCGGATCGTCTTTCCGGGGCCTAATGAGGAAGCCTAATCTTGGGGTGGGCTTCGCGCTTAGATGCTTTCAGCGCTTATCCCTTGGCAGCATAGCTACCCGGCTGTGCTCCTGGAGAAACAACCGGCACACCAGAGGCTGCCCCAGTCCGGTCCTCTCGTCACTTAACCCCTTCTATTACTAGAAGGAGTAGATTATACCTTCACCCAAAAAATGGAAGTGAGCAGTGAGCGATGAGAGATGAGAAAAATTTTTATTTTAATTTCTCACATCCCATCACTCACTTCCCATCATCATTATTTGGGGGTGGCGTTTTGGCAGAAGTAAAAACTTCTACCGTCGGCATTTCGCCTCAATCGTTACGGGGTCAAACCCAAGGCGGAATAAATTTCTCTTAAAGATTTTTTCTTCCTAGTTGCATAATTTATCTTTTGCAACCGATGAATATACTTTGCTAATTTCTTTAAGTTCTCTTGATTTATCTTCTTTCTCAAAATATGACTACATTTTATCAAGATTTCTGCTTGTTTTCTTTTAACTCTCAGATAAGGACTTATTATTTTTAAAATCTTTCCAACAGTTTCGTACCCATTTATCCGAAGCTCTGTGATCTTGTCACTTCTTTTGCTTATATAACCTATACCGAGCTTTTTGCGAATCCAAAATAAAACTTTATCGTTTCTTTTATCTTGATAAAAGCAAATTGTCAACATAAATCTTCTTTTATTTTTTACATCCTTTCTCTTTTTAATCTGTAACATCAAGCTCCCATCACCATCTAAAAACCCTGCTATATAAGCTAAATCAGTATTTTTTACCTTGGATCGACTTCCCACGGTATTAGCCTAAATTTAATTCCGGTCCTCAAGTAAATTATAGCATAGGTAGCGACCGAACTACCTATGGAGGATTAAGCCCAGAACATTTAGGCTTCCACCGTTATGAGCCACATTGTCATCCTTGATTACTCAAGGAAGTAGCAATTTCTTACTAGGACCAGCTCCCCTCAAGCTTCCAAACGCTGACAGCAGATAAAGACCGACCTGTCTCACGACGGTCTGAACCCAGCTCACGTACCCTTTTAACGGGCGAACAGCCCGACGCTTGGGACCTTGTTCAGCCCCGCGCTAGGGTGAGCCGACATCGCCTTGTACCTATTATTTACTAATAGGTTTGGACTATATCTTCACCCAAAATATGGAGGTGAGCAGTGAGCGATGAGAGATGAGAAAAATTTTATGTCAATTTCCCACCTCTTGTTTCTCACATCTCATTTCCATTTTTGGGGCCGACGTGTAAACAAGGATAAAAATCCTTGTTTAGGTCCTTTCGGACCAAGTCTCTACGGGGTTTAACTCAATTTTGTATTTCATGGAAGGAATTATTTTATCAGCAATCAATTCTCGAAGCCTATCTACAAAAGAAGATAAAAATCTTATTCGCCAATAACTCTTATCTCTATTCAATCTTGCTTCCAGGCCTATCTCTTTCAGTTTTTCAATAATCTTCTTTTGATCTTCCAGACTATATTGTTGAGTATTCAAATAAAAACTAGAAGATCCGCATCTGCTCCCATCGTCCATAAACCATACTGCCAGAATTATTGGATCTAAAACTAGATTATCAGGAATAATCTTTTTACCATTTCTATAAAATTCATATAACAACACTGTTAATTCTGGTAATTCTTTGGTATAGAAACGATAAGCCACTCTTTTTCCGTTGCCTTTTCTTATTTTTGGTGGAGAACCAGCAACATCTTTCAAGACAAAATATTTCCAATCAACATAATCTTTTGCTTTAGCCGAATGATTTATTTCCAACAGGGCGTTTTTTCTACCAGGAAAAAACCTTAAATACCCATCACCCAAAACACATCCAATAATTACAGATCTTTGGAATTGAGTTAAACTTCCCACGGTGTTGTCCATATGTCAATTTTAACATATGGAGTCCACCGTTATAAGTCGGTTTTTGTATCCTGATTGCTCAGGATAGCACCCCGAGTCTAAAATCAAGGTGCCGAGCTGGGCCGTCGATGTGGACTCTCGGGCCCAACCAGCCTGTTATCCCTAGGGTAACTTTTATCCGTTGTCTCCGGCCTTTCCCTAAAGAGCCGTCGGGTCACTAAGTCCGGCTTTCGCCTCTGCTCGGCTTGTCGGCCTCGCAGTCAAGCTGGCTTATGCCTTTACACTTTAATCCTGGTTTCCATCCAGGATAAGCCAACCTTTGAACGCCTCCGTTACCTTTTAGGAGGCTGCTGCCCCAGCAAAACTGGCCCCCACTCACTGTTCCTGAGGTTTTTCCTCGGGTTAGACTTTAACTTAATGATGGTGGGTGTTCCATTGACGGCTCCACTTTGCCCGAAAGCAAAGTTTCATCGCCTCCCCACTACGCTGTGCACCATTAAGCCAAAGTCAATGAGTGAGCCCAGTAAAGCTCCTAGGGTCTTTTCGTCCCGCTGCCAGCACCCCGCATCTTCACGGGGATTGCATTTTCACCGAGCACCTCCTCGAGACAGTCCCCCAGTCGTTACGCCTTTCATGCGCTCCGGAACTTACCCGGAAAGGAATTGCGCTACCTTTGGACGGTCAGGGTTACCGCCGACATTTACCGGTGCTTAGTC
>Ga0272449_1002115_pt1 | contig 18981 bp, 21 predicted proteins | sample YNPCB0241_FD_198679 | JGI IMG/M metagenome (GOLD analysis project Ga0272449, IMG submission 198679) | Hot spring sediment microbial communities from Yellowstone National Park, WY, United States - YNP-CB-024-1 | ecosystem: Environmental > Aquatic > Thermal springs > Hot (42-90C) > Sediment... | reverse complement strand
GAGCCATCGGGTTGCCGCCGCACGCGCACGGGGTACTCGCGCTCGAGTGCCTCCAAGCTGCCACTTTCTCCCAGATCGAGCAACTTCGCCGCCATAGATCAGCCTCCGGAACTTCCCGGCACGCCGCATTCGGACGCATCGTTGCGCCGCACGACGCACCTTTCGTCACTATCCCCTGTGGCGGCGCCGGCTGTCAACGATCAGGCGAACCGCAGGATCGCATCAGTTCGGAGAGAATCCGCTGGGCCGCCTGCTTGCCCCGCTCGCCGATCTCTCCGGTCGGGCCGACGCAACTCGGGCAGCCGGACTCGCAGCCGCATCCCGCGAGCAATTCCGCTGCGTGATGGAGCAAGCGGGGCACGATGCGGAAGAGCTGCGGGCTGAGGCCCGCTCCGCCGGGATAAGCGTCGTAGAGGAACAGGTCCGGTTCGAAGCACTTCAGGCCGCTGGTGAACTCTTCGCTCACGGCCACTCCCAGATCGCGCGGATCCGACATCAGCAGGAACGCCGCCACGGTGCGCAGCACGTTGCCCAGGCCGGTGACGCCGCTCTGGATCTCGGTGGGACTGAGTCCCTCCAGCCGGTCCAGGAAGGCGCGCGGGAAGTGGAGCCAGAAGGCGGTGGTATGCATCTCCTGCTCGGGCATGGAGAGGTTGCCCGCGCCCACGTTTTCCATGGTGTAGAAGCGGACTTTCTTGAAGCCCACGATCTGGCGGTTCACGCGGACGTCGCCGTAAAGCGCCCGCGCCTCGCCCACAGGCCGCGATTCCAGCTCCTCCAGCACTTTGACCTGGGAGTAATCAATGGCGTCGGTGAAATAGTCGCACTCCACCCGGCGCACATAAGCCTTGCGCCCTTCGTAATCGAAGCGCTCGACCTGATACTGGCGCGCTTCGTGCAAGTAAATGGCTTTCTCGTGCAACGCAGTCAGGGCCGAGGGGAAATCCACCTCGGCGATGACCTGAGGCTCTTCCGTAATGTCTACGACCACAAAGTTGTCGCTAGTGACGGAGCGCAGGCTGATGGCGTCGGCGGGATAGGTATCCGAAGTCCAGTGCCAGGCGCCGGCGGAATGGTGGAGCAAGCGCAGCTCTTCGAGGAAGCGGCAGAGATCTTCCGTAGGGTGAGGTCCGAACTTTTCGCCGTCGCGGATGGGCAACTCGAAGGCGGCGCACTTCAGATGGTTGATGAGAATTTCGAGATTGTCGGGATTGACGTAGGCGTGCTCGGGCGATTGCGAGAAGAAATACTCGGGATGCTCGATAATGTACTGGTCCAGGGGAGCGCTGGAGGCCACGAGGACTGCGATGGAGGCGGACTGGCGCCTGCCCGCACGCCCGGCACGTTGCCAGGTGGACGCGATCGTGCCAGGATAGCCGGCCATGACCACGGCGTCCAGCGAGCCGATATCAATGCCCAGCTCCAGAGCGTTCGTGGCGGCAACGCAGCGAATGGTTCCCTCGCGCAGGCCACGTTCGATTTCGCGCCGTTCGCGGGGCAGGTAGCCTCCACGGTAGCCACGCACGGCGCCGGGCGGAAGCGAGGTCCGAGCGGCGGCATCTTTCAGGTAAGTGACGAGCACCTCCGTAGCCAGGCGGTTGTTGGCAAAAACGAGAGTTTGCAGACCGCGCTGGAGAAAGTCCACGGCGATTCGGCGCGCCTCGCCCAGGTAACTGCGGCGGATGCCGAGCTGTCGGTTCACGACCGGCGGGTTGTAGAAGACGAAATACTTTTCGCCCGAGGGCGCCCCGTTGCGATCCACCAGCTCGACCGGCTCCTCCAGCAGGCGCTCGGCCAGCTCGCGCGGGTTAGCGATGGTCGCCGAGCAGCAGACGAAGCGAGGTTTGGAGCCGTAAAAGGCGCAGATGCGCTTGAGGCGACGGATCAGGTTGCCCAAATGGCTGCCGTAAATGCCCCGGTAAGTGTGCAGCTCGTCAATGACGAAATAGCGAAGGTTCTCGAAGAGTTTGGCCCAGCGCGTGTGATGGGGCAGGATGCCGGTGTGGAGCATGTCGGGGTTGGTGAGCACCACGTTGGCGCGCTCGCGAATCGCCCGTCGCGCATCCTGAGGGGTATCGCCGTCGTAGGTGAAGGCGCGCGTGTCGGCGCCCATGGTATCAATCAGGGTTTGCAACTCGTGGAGCTGGTCCTCGGCCAGGGCTTTCGTAGGAAACAGATAAATGGCGCGCAGCGCGGGCTGCTCGAGCAGATCGTTGAGGACGGCGAGATTGTAACAGAGGGTCTTACCGCTGGCGGTGGGCGTAACCACGACCACGTTGCGCCCCGCGCGCAGGTGCTGGAAGGCCTCGGCCTGATGGGAATAGAGCCGCTCGATGCCCTGTGCCGCCAAAGCCTGCCGCAGGCGCGGATTCACGCCGTCGGGGAACTCGACGTATTCGCCGGGCCGGGCGGGCTGGTGGCGGATGGCGCGCACGGGCGAGGCCTCGCCGGCGGCGAGGCTCTGGAAACGCTCCAGCGAGGCTTGCAGGCCGGCGCGGCGGGCGAGACCGGTTTGGGAGCCGGGCGGCTCCAAGAAATCGAAGGTCAGGTTCGCGGGCATGGGTTTTCGCCTTTTCTTTGCTCCAGTATAAGGCCAGACCCCGCCCGCTGTCACTCGGTCAGACGGGTGAACGCGTAGCGTTCCAGAGTAACGGCGATGGCGTAACCCTGTGCGTCCGGCGCGGTGGAAATCCGTAGTACTTTGCCCAGGCAGTAGAGATCGAGCGGTTCCGCATGGCGGTTTCCTGCCGGCCAGGAAATCGCGAACTCGATGCGCTCGCCGACTTCGATCTCTTGATCGCTGACGAACAGGACCCCGCGGGAACTGAGGTTGCGCGTTTCGCCTCTGGCGAAGAAGGGAATGCTGCCGCGGCGGAGGATCCGTAGCGGCAAGCGAATCGGATAGCGCCTGTGCTTGCGCTGTTCCATCATCCCGGCTAATTCAGAGTAGGGGAGATGGCCTGTCCGGGTCAATCCGTTACCATGGGGTTACAGTTCCGGTACGGAAGTTCTGTCCGGGTGCGGGTGGGCGCGGCTGTTACAATGCAAATGCAAAGGACGCGTGTTGCGGCGGCTTTTCCGGATTGTCGCTGGCTTTACCCTGCTCGTGGTGGGCCTGATTCTCTCGCTGCCTGGCGTTCCCGGACCGGGTCTGCTGATTGCCATTGGCGGGCTGGCGATTCTCAGCGAGCATTTCCGATGGGCGCGGCGGATTCTGGCCTGGGCGAAAAAGCAGGCGTTGCGGGCGCGGGACAAAGTTCGGGAACGACGGGACCGGGGTCGGGTGCCACGGTCCTGAATTTCGTGCTACGCTGGGCTTCCGGTGCATATTCCTGACGGCTTGTTGAGTCCCGCGATCTGGGCGGGCGCGTACGCGGTCTCCGCGGCTGCGATCGGAATAGCGGCTCGCCAGGCCCAGCGAAGCGCCCAGGAATCCCACCTTCCGCTGCTGGGCGTGATGGGCGCCTTTGTGTTCGCAGCGCAGATGGTGAACTTCCCGCTGGGCTTCGGCACGAGCGGCCATCTGGTGGGCAGCGTGTTGCTGGCGGTGACGCTGGGGCCACCCGCGGCGATGGTGGTCATGACAGCCGTTCTGTTGGTGCAGGCTCTGGTGTTCCAGGACGGCGGGCTTCTGGCGCTGGGCGCCAATGTCTTCAACATGGCGGTAGCGGGACTGCTGGCCGGCTACCTGCCTTGGGCATTGTGGGGTCGGTCGCGCCTGCGGTGGATCGCCCTGGCAGCCGGCGGGTTTCTCTCGGTGGCGGTCAGCGGCGCGCTCGCGATGGCTGAGCTGGCGCTTTCGGGCGTCCGGATAGCTCCCGTGCTGGCGTGGGCTGCGGCCGGGTTGTTCGCCATCAACGGAGCCATCGAGGGCCTGCTGACGGTGGCCATCGTCCGGGCGCTGGCGGTCTTGCAAACGAGGACCGCGGAAGCAAGCGCCACGGCGAGGCGCGTGACGGCAGCACTTGGGATAGCGGCGTTGTCGCTTGCGACGGGCGCGGTCGCGATGGCCTCGCAATCGCCCGATGCGCTGGACTCGCTGGTCGAGCGAACGGGCATTGCCGGGCGCGTGCGGGCCTGGGTCGCGACGCCGCTGGCCGAATATCGGCTCGCGTGGGCGCCCGATTCGTGGTGGGGACAGGCCCTGGCAGGCCTGGCGGGGCTGGCGCTGATCTATCCGCTGGCCGTGGCCTTGGCCCGCGCGTTCCGCAAACGCAGGAGCGCCTGAATTGCATCACCTCGTTGTAGACGAATGGACCCGGCGTCCCGGCTGGCTTCAACGCCTTGACCCGCGCGCCAAATTGATTGTGCTCCTGGCGTTCCTGGTTTGCGTGGGTACTTTCCGCAAGCTGACCGTGGCGGCCGTGCTGGCGTTGGGCGGATTGGTAGCGGCGGGTGTCATTCTCGGCAAGTTGCCGGCTCGTGGAGTGGCAGCGCGCGCCTTGCTGGTGGCGCCCTTCGCGGGACCTCTGGCTGTCGCGAGCGCCCTGAGTGGACAGACCGGGCAGGCGATCAGCCTGCTGATGCGGGCCTTGCTTTCTGCCGCCGCTGTCGTCGTGATCGTAGGGGCCACGCCCATGCCGCGATTGCTGCGCGGGATGGAGTGGCTCGGGGCGCCTCGCTTCTTCGTTCTCATCGTGCAGTTCTTGTATCGTTACCTGTTCTTGCTTTCCGAGCAGGCGCAACACATGAGGCTGGCGGCTCTCAGTCGCGGAATCGGATCGCGCCATGCGGGTATCCGTCGCGTTTTATGGCGCGCGGCGGGCGGGGCCATCGGGGTGCTTTTTGTCCGCTCCCATGCGCGTGCAGCAGCGATTCACCGGGCGATGCTGGCCCGTGGATTCCGCGGCAGTCTGGTTCCGCTGGAGGAATTGCGGATGCGCCTTGCCGACTGGGTCTTCTTGCTGGCCGGGATTACTCTGAGCGCGGCGATTCGCCTGGGCGTGCGTTCCGGCAGCTAATCAAGCTATGACGCCCTTGATCCGGGTACGGAACCTGCGCTACCGCTACGAAGACGGCACTGTGGCCCTCGATGGAGTAAATTTCGACTTGTATCCCGGCGAAACGGTAGCTTTGTTGGGGCCGAATGGGTCGGGCAAAACCACCTTCGTACTCCACTTGAACGGCTTGCTGCACGGCGAGGGTGAGGTAACAGTTTGCGGCATGCCGGTCGAGAAGCCCTACCTGGATGAAATCCGGCGGCGTGTGGGGTTACTCTTCCAGGATGCGGACGAGCAACTTTTCATGCCCACTGTGCTCGAGGACGTAGCCTTCGGTCCACTTTGTCGCGGGATGAAACCTGCCGAAGCGGAAGCGCGGGCTCGGGCGGCCTTGAAACAGGTCGGGATGGAGGGCGCGGCGCACAAAGCGCCCTACCATTTGAGCGCCGGCGAGAAAAGAAGAGTAGCTCTGGCCACGGTTCTGGCCAGTGACCCGGAGATTCTCGTCTTGGATGAGCCGACGACCTGGCTGGACCCGCCCAGCCAGTCCGAGCTGCTAAGTCTGCTCCAGGCGCTCCCGCAGGCGAAGATCGTGGTTACACACGACACCATCTTCGCCGAGGCGATCGCGACCCGCGCCGTTTACTTCGAGCGCGGGCGCATTATCGCCGAGGGCAGCGTGGCTGACCTCCGGCACCGCTTTGACTGGGGCCCGCGAATCCTGCCCCGAAGCGCGGAGAGCCGATAAGTCAGCCGCGCAGATGCCCGGGTCAGCTACCGCCCGCCAGCTTCTTGCGGTACTCGGCCCAGCGACGCTTTTGCGCCAGCGAGATCCGTTTGCGAGCCTCAGCGCTCAAGGTACGGCGCTTGGCGGGCGCTGCGGCAGGAGCTTTGGCAACGGCTTTGACGGCAGGCGGGCGGCCTCGCCGCACTCCGAGCAACTCCCTTACCTGGCGAATTTGTTCATCAATCCTCTGCCGCTGAAGCTGGAGTCCTTCCAAAGCGGCAGCTAACAACTCACGGTCCGGTACTCTACTGGAAGCTCTTGGCATGGTCAACACCTAATCTAAACAATAGCACAAAACGAGTTAGTGGAGTAAAGTTTCGCAAGAAAAATTAATGAGGGAAAGGAGCGCCGCCCGCGCCGGCTATTTCCCTTCTCGCGGGGAGTTGTTTGGGGCGGGCGCTGCGCCAGGAGCGGGAGATTCGCAGAGAAGGGTAACCGGCCCCTCGTTCACCAGGTGCACTTGCATCATTGCCTGAAAAACGCCGGTTTCGACTGCGATCCCCCGGGCGCGCAGGGCCTGCACGAAATACTCGTAAAGGGACCGGGCCTGCTCGGGCGGAGCGGCGCGGTCGAAACTGGGGCGCCGGCCTTTGCGGGTATCCCCGTAAAGGGTAAATTGCGAGACCACGAGAATGGCGCCGCCGACCTCCCGGACGCTGCGGTTCATTTTGCCTTCCTCGTCCGGAAAGATGCGCAGACCGACGATTTTTTCGGCCAGATAGTCAGCGTCGCGGGGCGTATCCTCGCGGGCCACTCCTAGCAGTACCAGCAAACCTCGCCCGATCGCTCCTACCACCCTGCCTTCCACCTCGACCCGGGCTTCACGGACTCGTTGCACCACGGCTCGCATATGGTATAAGTATGCCAGAGCGAGACCGTGATCGAGACTTACGCCTACGCGCGCGCCGGCCTTCTGGGCAACCCCAGCGACGGCTACTACGGCAAGACGATATCGTTTTCCGTGCGCAATTTCCGGGCCCGCGTGCTGCTTTATCCCAGCGCACGCTTGGAAATCCGCCCTTCCAAGGCGGACACCCCGGTCTTCGAAAGCCTGGAGGATCTTTACGAGACCACCCGCTGGCGAGGCTATTACGGGGGCATCCGGCTGATCCAGGCCCTGATCGTGCGCTTTATGGATTACTGCCGCGATCACGGTATTCGCCTGCCCCACCGTAATTTCACCATCGAATACGAAAGCAACATTCCGATGAGGCTGGGGCTGGGAGGCTCCAGCGCCATTATTACCGCGGCCCTCCGCGCCCTCTGCCAGTACTACGGGATCGAGATACCCTTGCACTGGCAAGCCGACCTCGTCTGGAAAACCGAAACTGAGGAATTGGGCGTGCCCGCCGGCCCCCAGGACCGCGTCGTCCAGGTTTACGAAGGCCTGGTGTACATGGATTTTTCCGAAGAGCTCATGCGCGGACGGGGTTACGGCCACTACGAGAGGCTCGATCCTGCTCTTTTGCCCAAGACATACCTGGCTTACTGGACCCGATTGAGCGAAGGCACCGAGGTCTTTCACAGCAACGTGCGCGAGCGCTGGCGGCGAGGAGACCCGGAAGTAGTCGAGGCGATGCGAACCTGGGCCCAATACGCCGAGCGCGGCCGCCAGGCGCTGCTCGAACGCGACTACCGGACCTTGCACGACCTCATCAACCTGAACTTTGACCTGCGCGCCAGAATCTACCGCATCTCCGAAGGCAACCTGCGCATGATCGAGGCCGCCCGACAGGCAGGCGCCAGCTCCAACTTTGCCGGCTCGGGAGGGGCCATCGTGGGCACCTACGAGAGTGAAGACACCTACAAGAAACTGGTCGAGGTCATGCGTCCCATGGGAATCGCGGTGATCCAGCCGCAGATTCTCCCCGAGTAAGCCGTCGGCCGTCTGTCCAGTCTGTTTGCTTTCCTGCTACAATCGCCTTGCCATGACACGACGCGAATTTATGGGCGTTTCCGCCTCGGCTCTCGCCGCTCCCGCCTCGGCGCGATTCCGCAAGGGCATCTGCGCAACCATTTTTCCCAAAACCATGCCGTTGGAAGAGCAATTCCGGCAGACGCGCGCCGCGGGCTTCGAAGGCCTGGAAATCCCGATCGGCGACTTGTTGCCGCTGGATACCGGGCGCGAGCAAGCACAACGGCTGGCGGACGCCGCTCAAAAGGCAGGCGTGGAAATCGTAAGTTTGTGGGTTTCGGCGCCGCTCTCGGCCAATCCGCTCAATCATCCCGACCCCGAGGTCCGCGCACGCGGCGTGGAAGCACTGCGCAAGGCGATCACGCTCGCTTCCTGGATGAATTGCGGCGTCCTGCTCATCGTGCCGGGCCGTCTCGGCACCGGGCCCAAGTTTCAGTACGGCTACCAGGAGACTTGGGATCGGGTAAGTGCAGAAATGAAAAAAGTGGTGCCGGATGCGGAAAAGGCGCGCGTCTGTCTGGCGCCGGAAAACGTCTGGAACAAGTTCCTGGTGAGCCCGCTGGAAATGCGCGCCTTCGTGGACCAGTTCCGCAGCCCATGGGTCGGCGCCTACTTCGATATCGGCAACATCCTGCAATACGGTTACCCGCAGGACTGGATTCTCACCCTGGGCGCCCGCATCAAACGCGTGCATGCCAAGGATTACAAGCTCTCCACGCGCGCCGAGCAGGGGCGTTTCGTGGATCTGCTGGAAGGCGACGTGGACTGGAAGGACGTCATGGCGGCGCTGGTCAAGGTAGGCTACCGGGGCTTCATTTCACCGGAATACAGCTACCGCCCGGACGACCCGGACTATATCCGCCGAATTTCCGCGGCGCTGGACAAGATCCTGGCGATGGCCTGAGCGGCTCACGCACTGAGGCGGGAAGGCGCCGCTCCGATCAGCTCGGCGACGTGCTCGCGCAACAAGGCCGTCAGCCGACGGTGCTCATGCAGGCTCAGATGAGCCGTGGGGATCGGGCGTCCGATGCGCAGGACCGCCGGACCCGGCAGGACTGTGAGCGATCCGGTGGGCAGGATTTTCTCCGTGCCCTGAATGCCCAGGGGAACCAGTGGAACGCCCGCCTTGATCGCCAGGTAAGCGGCGCCCTCCTTGAACTCGCCTAACTGCCCCCGCGAACGGCTGCCCTCGGGGAAAACCAGGAGCGAGACGCCGCGCTCGCGCACAATCCGCGCTGCTTCGGCCAGCGTGCGCAAAGACGCCCGTGGGTCTTCCCGCTCCACCGGGATATGGCCCGCCCTCCGCAGATGCGAACCAATAAAGGGCACTTTGTAGAGGCTCCGCTTGGCCAGAAACCGAAACTGGACGGGAATGTTTGCCAGCACCAGCGGAGTATCCATCAGGCTGAGGTGATTGGAAGCGAACACGTAAGCGCCCCGCGGATCCAGATGCTCCAAGCCCTCTACGCGGACGCGCACGCCGGCAATCGCCAGCAGCAGGCGCGCCCAGAGCTGCGCGATCCGGTGCGGTTTTCGACCGCTGGAATCGGCGAGGGCCAGCAGCCAGGAAACCGTGCCGCAGACGGCCGTGGCCAGCACGATCAGAGGCGCGGTCACCAACCAGGCGCGCAGTCGCAGCAGCACGGAACCATTTTACGCGCCCGCCCGGTCTTCCGCGGGGCCCAAAAGGGCCCGGGCTTCTCCGACCAGAAACAGCGAGCCGGTAATGAAGACAACATCCTGCGGGCCCGCCTCCTCTAACATTCGCAGCGCATCAGCCAGCCGCGGCGCCGTGCGCAGGCGGGGATGGTCCACCAGCTCGCGGATCAGCTCGGGTCGAACGGCGCGGGGTTGCGCGGGCGCCGTGACAATGACCTCGTCCGCAACGGGAAACAGGATGCCGGCCATTTCCGTTACAGCCTTGTCGCGCATGGCGCCGTATATCAGCCAGACTCGCCGTCCGGCATGGAGGCGCTCGATGTAAGCAGCCAGCGCACGCGCTCCGGCCGGATTGTGGGCGCCGTCCAGATAAATGTCAGGGCGGGAAGCGACGCGTTCCAGGCGCCCGGGCCAGCGCACCGTAGCCAGACCCTGACGAATGGCTTCCGGCGATACGCCCAGCAATTCGAGGGCTGTGATCGCCGTCAGTGCATTGGTCACCTGATGCTCACCGGGCAGCGGGCAACTTACCGGGATGCGCGCGGGACCGACGGCGACAAACGCGTTCCCTTCCGGACCCAGCACAACATCCTCAGCGCGCCAGCGATCGCTCACCCAGACCGGGGAAAGGCCGCGCAACCGCGCCTGGGTTTCCAGGACCGGAATTACCTCCTCCCTCTGAGGCGCAAAGACAGCCAGCGCGCCCGGTTTGAGTATACCCGCCTTCTCGGTGGCAATCGAATCGAGACCTTTGCCCAGGTATTTCTCGTGATCGAAATCCACCGGAGTAATCACCGCCGCTCGCGGCTGCACGACGTTCGTCGCATCCAATCTTCCGCCAAGGCCCACCTCGAGCACCCCGACTTCCACGCCCTGGTCCCGGAACAAAAGAAAAGCCATGGCGGTGACGGTTTCAAAGTAAGTGGGGTGCTGCTCAATGGCGCCGTCGCGAATCAAGCCTTCGGCAGCCTGGTGGACTTTCTCGAACGCGGCCGCAAAAACCTCGGGCGCGACGGGCTTGCCATGGATGCGGATACGCTCCGTAGGTTCCACGAGGTGGGGTGAGGTGTACAGGCCCGTACGACGACCCGCCGCCCGCAGCGCGCTTTCGATCATCGCGCAGGTAGATCCCTTGCCATTGGTGCCGGCGACGTGGACCCACTCCGCACACTGCTGCGGCTTCCCCAGAGCCTCCAGCAGCAATTCCATGCGCGCCAGACCGAGCTCCGCAGTGCGGGACTCGTTGGCCAGCGAATAAAGAAATCGAACCGAGTCCGGGTAGGTCACGCCCCACGCGCCCTCGTGAAAACTATCCTAGCCGTTGCGGCCAGAACCGCGCATCCGCCGATGAGCTTGGCTTCGAAAAGCCAGGGGCTGCGCGCTTCTTCCGGCGGCGCCAGGGATACGGCAATCGCGAGCCATGTCACCACGAGGCCGGCCAGAGCACTCCAGCGCAACCCCTGCCGCGCTGCCGCCAGGAACATATAAACGAACGGAACGAAGTAAGTGATCACCGTCATGTCCACCAGCAACTGGTAGCCCGCCCGCAAGGATTCGCCGGCCTGCATGACGAGCAGGAAGAACGAACAGGCAGCGGCCTCCAGCAGGATGATCAGGTGGGGCGTGCCCCAGCGCGGGTGCAGGCGGGCAAAGGCGGACGGCAGGTAACGATCGAGCCCGATGGCGAAGGGCACGCGCGCCGAACCCGCCAGCCAGGCGCCGAGCTGCCCGGTGATCCCCGCCAGGATAAGTCCCGCCAGCACTTGCCCGAACCAGCTCACGCCGAGGATCTGACCTGCGCGCGTCCCCGCCTGCGCCAATCCCGTGATCACGCTGATCTCCCCGGGCGCCACCAGAACCAGCACGGCCGCCGTCCCTGCCACGTAGAACAACGCAATCGCGATCCCGCTCAACCATGCGGCTCTCGGCACCGTGCGTTGGGGGTCGCGAATCTCGCCACCCATCACCGCACCCAGCTCCAGTCCGCCGAAGGCAAACGCGATCTGCGACCAGAAGTTCACCGTGCCCCAGTTCCATCGCGGCCACAGCCCGGCAAGCGGAGTAGCGACGGCGCCGCGCTTCCACGCCACGGCGCCCGAGACCAGCAACAGAATCCCTGCGGCGTACGTAGCCAGCGCGCCCAGATTTTCCGTCCATTTGCCGACTCGCAAGCCGACGATGTTGCTCAACGCGCCGACCCACAGCACGACCAGCGAGCCGGCAATCAGCAAAGCGCGATTCTCCGACATCGCCTGGCCGCGCTCTCCGGCCAGGTATGCCGCGATCGCCAGGCCGGCCAGAAGCAGGTTGGGGAAGTAGAACAGATTGCTCAACCAGTAACACCAGCCGCAGAGGAAGCCGTGCCAGTCGCCGAAACTGCGACGCGTCCACACATACAGGCCGCCCTGCTCGGGCCACCGCGCGCTCAGGCGGGCCACAGCCAGGGCCGCAGGCACGAAGAAAAAGACCGCCGCCAGCAACCACAGGGTCAGGGAAGCAGGACCGACCCGCGCCGCCGCCGCCAGCCAGCGGATGCCCACGACAGCAGCCAGGTTGAAGAGCACGAGGTCGCGCAGGCCGAGCTCGCGCTTCAAAACAGGCGCGCCTGAAGCATCTCCGGGACGGTCCGGCGCCATGCCGCTTCAGCAGACCTGTCCGGCGAGGAATTCACGAATCCGCGCAGCCAACTCGTCGCGCACGCGCCGGAAAACTCCCAGACGTTCGGCTTCGCTGCCCGTCGCGGCCGCGGGATCATCGAGGCTCCAGTGAATGCGTTGGGCCTGTCCGGGAAAGACCGGGCAGCTCTCGCGCGCGTGGTCGCAAACCGTGATCACGAAATCGAACGGCTGCCCGAGGAACTCGTCCACGGACTTGGAGCGGTGACCGGAAATGTCTATGCCCAGCTCGCGCATCACAGCGATGGCTTCCGGGCGCACGAAGCTCGGATGCGTGCCCGCGCTGAACACCTCGAAGCGGTCGCCGGCCATGTGGCGCAACAGGCCCTCGGCCATCTGACTGCGCGCCGAGTTGCCCGTACAAAGAAACAAAACTTTCTTTTTTTGTTTGACCGGCGTCGCTTCCGTCACGGACTTTCTCCTCCTTCCCCGATCATAGATCATAACCGCCTCACCCGCACGGGCGTGCGCCTCAATCCAGCCAGTCCAAATTCCGCCCGATGAGCAGCTCGAACTTGCGCGCGTGATGCGTGTTCTTCATGGGTACGCGTCGCGCTTCGAGCCCGTGATCGGCGGCCAGGGCCCGGATCTCGGCTGCGTCGTCGTAGGACATCAAAAAGGGACCGGTCAGCTCGCAAGCCAGAGCGAACAGACCCGGATGATCCACTTCCGAATAACGGTAAAGCCGCCGTCCGGCGGCGAGATACGGCGGGTCCAGGTAAAAAGCCAGATCGGGGCGCCCGCGCCGAGCCCGAATCTCCGCGATCCCGTCTCCTGCTATGAAACGAATGCGGCTCCGACGGGCGGCAATGTCCAGAATGCGCCTGGCAAGCGTCTGCGGATACCACCGCGAGGCCACGCCCCGACCATTCTCCCCTTTTCTCAGCAGGCCGGCGCCCGGCGCCAGAATTCCGCCGCGCTGGACCCGGTTGCGCAAGAGCGTGCGAAACGCCCGTTCCCACAGCGGCAATTCTCCCGTTTCGGCAAGCACGGCGCGGACGTTGTCGGGCGTCGGCTCGAAGGCGAGGATCCGCAGGGCCAGCCATTCAGCCCCCTCGCAATCGAGGATCGTCATCCACACCGCTGCCACGTCTTCGTCCTTTTCGACGAGCACCACCCGCTCGACCAGGTCCTCGAAGACGGCAGTCAGCCCCACGATGCCGCCGCCGGCGAAAGGCTCGATCAACTCGACCGGGCGAGGATCGAGACTGCTCAGCCAGCGACGCACGTAAGGGACCAGCCAGGTCTTGCCGCCCGGGTAACGAAAAGGACTGCGTTGCGGCACGCTCGCCACGTTGACCACGGGCGGAAACTTCCCCACCATGGCCGCAGTGTTCATTCGCCCTTGTCCGCATCGGCGCGCAGGCGGCGGGCCAGCGCAGCTGCGCATTCGAAGACGGCGGCGAGATCGTCGGACCCGATCTGTCCCTGAAGCTCGGTGAGCGTCGCTACGCAGGCGGCCAGGGCTTCGCGAACCGCTTCCTGGTTGGTGGCGAGGATGTCCCGCCAGATCTCGAAGGGACTGCCGGCGAGTCGCGTCATGTCGAGCAGACCCGGCCCGGAAGCTCGCAGGTGTTCTTCCTTGTCGAGTCGTTGTGCCAGCGTGAAGGCAAGCGCCGTGGAAAGCAACTGCGGCAGGTGCGAGGTGAAGGCCACTACGCGATCGTGCTCCTCGGGCGAGAGCACCACCACTTCGCTGCCGACCGCGCGGATCCATCGAATCAGCTCCTGCGCCGCCGGCGCTTCCAGTTCGGAGGGATCTTCAGGCGTCAGGATCCAGACGCGCCCGGCGAACAAGTCGGCCTGGGCCTCCCCTGCCCCACGCTTTTCCTTGCCCGCCATCGGATGCCCGCCCAGGAACCGAGCGCAGCGCAGGGACCGCCGGGCCTCTTGGACGATGCGCGCCTTCGTGCTGCCGGCGTCGGTGATGAGGCAATGAGGCCGCACGCGACCGTCCAGGCGGGGCAAAGCCTCCAGAATGCCGAGAATGGGGCGGGCCAGAAACACTAGATCGGCCTGCGCTGCGGCTTCTTCCAGGGCGGCAGCTGCGTCCACTGCGCCAATGCGGAGGGCGTCAGCCAGCGCGGGCGGGGAGCTGACGCCCAGGATCCGCCCGCGGAAACCGGCCTTCTTGAGCGCGAGGCCGAACGAGGCCCCGATCAGTCCCACGCCCACGATGGCTACGGTTTCAAACGAACTGGCGTTCACAAACTCCTGCCGACCGCCTGCGCGATGATGCGCAACTGCCCCATGAGTTCTTCGAATTGATCCGGCCTGAGCGACTGGGCGCCATCGCTCAGCGCGCGATCCGGTTCGGGGTGAACCTCGATCAGCAGCCCGTCCGCGCCGGCCGCCACCGCAGCGCGGGCCACGGGCAGCACCATGTCGCGCCGGCCTGTCCCGTGCGAGGGATCGGCCAGCACGGGCAAGTGGGAGAGTTTCTTGGCCACGGGAATGGCGGTGATATCCACCGTGTTGCGCGTGTAAGTCTCGAACGTGCGAATGCCGCGCTCGCAAAGGATCACGTTGTAGTTGCCTTCGCTCATGATGTATTCGGCCGCCAGCAGCCACTCTTCGATGGTCGCCGAAAGGCCGCGCTTCAGCAACACGGGCTTGGGTTGCCGCCCGAGCTCGCGCAGCAGGTGGTAATTCTGCATGTTCCGCGTGCCCACCTGGAGGATGTCCGCGTAAGTGGCCACCAGCTCGATCTGGCTGGCGTCCATGACCTCGCTCACCGCCACCAGTCCGTAGCGATCCGCGGCCTCCCGCAGCAGACGCAACCCTTCTTCGCCCAGGCCCTGGAAAGTGTGCGGGGACGTGCGAGGCTTGAAGGCGCCTCCTCGTAACACGCGCGCCCCGGCCCGTGCCACGCGCTCAGCCGCCGTGAGAATCTGCTCGCGGCTTTCCACACTGCACGGGCCGGCCATGACCACGACTTGCGGCCCGCCGATTTCGACATCCCCGACGCGGATCCTCGTGCCTTCGGGCCGGAAGTGGCGGCTGGCCAGCTTGTAAGGCGACATGACGCGGTGGGCTTCTTTAACCCCGTCCATGACGGCAAACTCGGTGGGATCCACGTGGCTTTCCGGACCAATGCCGCCCAGGATGGTATGCGCCACCCCGGTGGACCGGTGAACCGTGAAGCCCAGCGCCACCAACCGGTCAATTACCGCCTGAATTTGCTCCTCGGTAGCCCCCTCTTGCATCACCACCAGCATGGACTCACTCCGTTGCGCAGGACCCTCGAGGCTCGCTGTCGCGGCGGGAGCCGTCGGGATCCGACGCGCCGCTCTCCTGCTCCATGCGCAGCTTTTGCACGGCCCGCATTTCGTCAATGATGCGTTCGAAGACCCGCCGCACCGCTTCGGCGCTCAAGGGTCCGCCATTGTGTGACGTCACGTTGGCGAACACTTCGTCCTCCCGTTTGGGCTCGTAAATCGGCAGGTTGAGGATGCGCTTGAGCCTCCCGATCTCCTCCACGATGCGCGTGCGCTGGTTGATCAGCTCCAGGATGCGGAGATCGAGCGCGTCAATGCGCTTCCGGCACTCGGCGAGAGCCTTCAGGGCTTCCTCGCGATCCATCGCCCTTTCAACCTGCCATGGCTTGCTTGAGCTGCCGTGCGAACTCTTCCAGGCGACGCTCCAGATCGGGGCAGCCTTCCGACTCCTCAATGAGCCGCACGAAAGCGCTGCCCACGACCACGCCGTCCGCCAGCCGGGCGGCCGCGGCCGCCTGATCGGGCCGCGCGATTCCGAAGCCGACTGCCAGCGGCAGCGTCGTAACCCGCCTCAAACGCTGCACCAGCGGCTCGAGCTGCCCGGACAGGGCGTCGCGCTCGCCCGTGACGCCAGTGCGTGATACCAAGTATACGAACCCGGTGCAGTGTTGCGCTACCAGGCGGAGACGGGCATCGGTGCTGGTGGGCGCTGCCAGAAATACGGTATCCAGGCCGGCGCTGCGCAAGATCGGAGTGTAGGCCGACGCTTCTTCCACGCTCAGGTCGGTCAGCAGGAAGCCGTCCACGCCCGCCGCGACGGCATCGCGGGCTGCGGCTTCGAAACCGTAACGCAGCACCGGATTGAGGTAGCTGAAGAGCAGCAGAGGGATCTCCGAGCGCTGCCGGATCCGGCGAGCCACGTCGAAGACCCTGGCGAGGCTGGTTCCCGCCTGCAAGGCGCGCTGGCAGGCGCGCTGGATCACGGGACCGTCGGCGATGGGATCCGAGAAAGGAACGCCCAGCTCGATCAGGTCCGCGCCGCCACGCTCGAGCGCCTCGACCAGGGACACCGTGCGATCCAGGGAGGGATCGCCCGCAGTCAGATAAGCGATCAGGGCCCGTTCTCCCCGCGCACGGAGGCGCTCAAAGAGGCGGCTGATACGGGTCTTGGTCAAGTTCGGGGAAGTGATGCCGGTAGATGTCAATGTCCTTGTCCCCCCGCCCGGAGAGATTCACCACGAAGATCTGGCCTCTGGCTGCGGGCGCCCGGCGTATCGCTTCCGCCACGGCGTGCGCAGATTCCAGGGCAGGAATCAGTCCTTCGGTGCGCGCCAGCAACCTGGCGGCCTCCAGAGCCTCGTGATCGGTAATCGCCACGTACTCGGCGCGGCCCTGGTCGCGCAACCACGCGTGCTCGGGGCCGACCAGGGCGTAGTCCAGACCTGCGGACACCGAGTGGGTCGGCGCGACCTGGCCGTTGGCGTCCTGAAGCAAATAGCTGTAGGCGCCGTGCAGAACGCCCGGCGCCCCGCCCGCAAAACGGGCTGCGTGTTGACCCAGTTCCGGCCCGCGGCCCCCGGCCTCCACGCCGATCAAGCGCACGCCGGTGTCGGCAAGGAACCGGTAGAAGATGCCGATGGCGTTGGAACCGCCGCCCACGCAGGCGAATATGGCGTCAGGCAGGCGGCCTTCGCGCTCGAGAATTTGCCGGCGGGTTTCCTCGCCAATCACGCTCTGAAAATCGCGCACCATCATCGGGTACGGGTGAGCGCCCAAGGCCGATCCCAGCAAGTAGTAGGTATCGGCGACATTGGTGACCCAATCGCGCATCGCTTCGCTGATGGCGTCCTTGAGCGTGCGGCTGCCACCCTTGACGCCCACCACGTGCGCGCCCAGCAGTCGCATGCGGAAGACGTTGAGCTGCTGGCGCTGCATGTCTTCCTCGCCCATGTAAACCACGCATTCCATGCCGAACAGCGCGGCCACGGTGGCGGTGGCCACGCCGTGCTGGCCTGCACCCGTCTCGGCAATGATGCGCCGTTTGCCCATGCGGCGAGCGAGCAGGATCTGACCCAAGCAGTTGTTGATCTTGTGCGCGCCGGTGTGCAACAGGTCCTCGCGCTTGAAGTAAATCCGCGCGCCCCCCAGATGTTCGCTGAGCCTGCGAGCAAGATAAAGCGGCGTGGGCCGGCCCGCGTAGTCTCTCAACAAGGCGCGCAGCTCGTCCTGAAAGCGAGAGTCCTTGCGAGCTTCCAGATAGGCGCGCTCCAGTTCCTCGAGCGGCGCCATGAGCGTCTCGGGAACAAAGCGCCCGCCGTAAGGTCCGAAGTGACCGCGGGCGTCGGGTACGGGGATCAACATGTCGCTTCTCCTGACAGTGCGGCCAGCGCTTCGCGGATGAAACGCTGCATGCGCGCGTGGTCCTTGCGACCCGGGGCGCGTTCCAGTCGCGAGCAGGCATCCACGCCCCAAGGCCGGGCCCGGCGCACGGCTTCGCGCACGTTGCTTTCGTCCAATCCCCCGGCGATGATCACCTTTGCCTTCGGGTGGCGGGCCAGGCTCCAGTCGAAAGTCATCCCGGAACCGCCCCAGATCCCTGCCGGCGCAGCATCCAACAGGAAGGCTTCGGCGCGGGAGTCTTCGAGCCGGGCCGGGTCCCAATCCGGGGCCACCCGCAACGCGCGCCACACTCGCATACCTGCCGGCCACTGGATCTCATCGCCATAGAGCTGGACTACGTCCAGACCCAAGCGGGTCGCGATCGCCTCGACGCGATCGGCGGGTTCATTGACGAAAACGCCAACCTTGAGAGGGCCGGCAGGCAGATCAGCGAGCAGCTCCCAGGCGCGCTCGACGGGCAGAAACCGCGGGCTGTGCGGATAGAAGTTGAAGCCCAAGGCGTTCGCGCCTGCCTCGATGGCCGCCCAGGCGTCGTCCCGGTTCGTGATACCGCAAATCTTGACAATCATGAACGCAAAGCCTGTAAGGCGGCTGCCGGGTCTGAGGCCTGCATCAGGTGCTCGCCGACAAGAAACGCCTGGTAGCCGGCCGCGCGCAGGCGGCGCACGTCCTCCGCGGAATGGATTCCGCTTTCGCTCACACGGATCAGCCCTGAGGGCATGTACGGCGCCAGTTCCAGCGAAGTCTCCAGGCGAACCTGAAAGGTCCTCAGGTCGCGGTTATTGACGCCGATGATCCGCGCGCCTGAGTCGAGGGCGCTGGCGAGTTCATCACGGTCGTGGACCTCGACCAGGGACGCCATACCGAATTGTGCCGCAAACTCGCGAAGACGCCGCAGTTCAGAGGCGCTGAGCAGAGCAGCAATCAAAAGCACAGCGTCGGCGCCCCAGGCGGCGGCTTCGGCAACGTCGTATTCATCCAGCGTGAAATCCTTGCGCAGCAGGGGGAGCGTGACCGCGCGACGCGCCGTCTCCAGATCCTCGAGCGATCCACGGAAGTAACGCTCTTCCGTCAGTACGGAAAGTGCGGCGGCCCCACCGCGCGCGTAAGCCGCGGCCAGGGAAGCGGGATCCACGTTTTCGGCCAGAGACCCGCGGCTGGGGGAAGCCCGCTTGATCTCGGCGATGATCGCCGGCGGCTCGCCCGTGAGCGCGGCAGCGAAGTCGCGGCGCTCGATGGCCGCAGCCCGCTCTTCCAGCTTCTCGCGCGGGACCTCGCGGGCGCGCATCCGGCTGCGCTTGTGAGCCACGATCTCAGCCAAAAAGTCGGGAAGCGTGCGAGTCACCGGGGAGATCTTCCATAGTAACATCAGCGGAGCCAGCGCCGC
>Ga0272449_1002114_pt1 | contig 18983 bp, 15 predicted proteins | sample YNPCB0241_FD_198679 | JGI IMG/M metagenome (GOLD analysis project Ga0272449, IMG submission 198679) | Hot spring sediment microbial communities from Yellowstone National Park, WY, United States - YNP-CB-024-1 | ecosystem: Environmental > Aquatic > Thermal springs > Hot (42-90C) > Sediment... | reverse complement strand
AAGACGGCAGGCAGCGGCGCGACCACCTCGTTGGCGATGCCCAGCACCTCGACGGTCGCCAGCGTCTGCCCGCGCTCGACGGACGCGCCCACCGCAATCGGCGCAAGCGTGCAGTAGCCGACATATTCGGAGCGCACCTCCAGCAGCGCAGGCGGCCGCCACACGCGCTCTGGCTCCGTGTCCGATTCAGGCTCTGGCGTCGCATAGCCGCTCACGAACAGCGGGGGCATCGCCTCGTCGGGCGTGGGTGGCGCGCTCGCACCCTGCGCCCGCGTGAGCGCAATCTGCCACGTGCCGTCGCTCAGTTCCACGCGCGTTGCGCCGTGCTGCACCATAAGGTGCGCCAACCGCTCCACCTGCTCCAGTGCCTCGTTCACCATTTCCATTTGAACACCACCGTCTCCACCGTGCGTAGCGCGTAGCTCAGCACGACAATCACCAGCGCAATGTAGAGTACCAGCGCGGCAGCCTCGCTGGTCTGCGCGGCGGCTTTCAGCACGCCCTCGCGCGCCTCGCTGGGCATCAGCGTGAACCGCGCCAGCAGCGAGTCAATCGCGCCCAGCAGGTTCAGCACCTGCGCCTGCAACGGCTCGCGGAAGAAGTAGGCGACCCCAATCACCGTGCCGACGGTCAGCGGCGCAAACAGCTGGTACTTTTGCCGCTGATGCTCGTTGTAAATCACGCACTCGTTGCACCGCTGCTTCAGCTCCCATTTGCTGAGCGTCGTGTTGTGCGGGATGTATTTCGCGTTCTTTTCGGGGTCGTCGCTGATGCGCACATCGCGCAAGGCGAGCGCGATGTTTTTCTCCTCGCACATGCAGCCGACGCCCTCGCGCCAGCAGGTGCGCCGCGCATGGTAAATCGGGCATCGCTCGCGCACATAGTCGCGGCAGTAGGGTAGCTGCCAGCACTTGCCCAAGAACCGCTGCGGAACCTGCTGCTTGCCCACCTCCGCGCCGAGTTTGAGCGTCTGATCCATCCCAGAGCCGTAGCGCAGCCGCTTGATGGCATGCGACAGGCTCACAAACACCGTCAGCACCAGCCCTGACGGGAACAGCACCCACGCGGCGTTGCGGATGCGCGAGAGCGCGAAGTCGCCCAGCGTGTTCGGGTTCGGCAGTGTGCTGACCTGCCCAATCAGCAGCGGCAGCCCCCAATAAAACAGCGCGGCGGCAATTAGCAGCGCGACGCCCACCAGCGGCTCTTCCAGATAGTTCCACGCCAGCCCAATCACGATGAAGCCCGCGCCCAGCAGCAGCGCGTTGCCCGCCAGTCCCAAGTTGTCGCGAATGCGCGCCTGGTCTTGCGCCGTGAAACTCTGCCCGTCAAGGTTCGCAAACAGCACAGCGTACAGCAGATACACCAGCCCCAGCACGAACAGGATCGCCCCCGCGCTCATCAGCCACTGCGTGATGGTCGTAATCCAGCGCAGCATGAGCTGGCGCTGATACTCTTGCTGTATCGACGGTCGCTTGGACATAGGCACTCCCCACTCTGAGTCTACCCGACGGTTTAGGGCTTCGAAAGTGTCGCTGTTCGGGTGGGCGCACGGTCAAAAAACGCGAAGGCGTCGGGCATCGCCTCGCGCACAATCATCAGGTGGTCGCAGCCGTCGTACTTTTTGTAGTCCAGCGTCTTCAGGTTCAGCCCCTGCAGGCGGCGGTAGGCGTTCTCGATGGTGGTCTTGAGCATGCTCAGCTCCTGTTCGCCGACGGTCATCAAAATCGGCAGGTCGGCGGGCACTTGGGTGGGCTGTCCTGCGCCTGCGAAGATGGCGACGGCGCGGAATCGGTCGGGGAACTGCGCAATCGCGGCGAAACTGTGCGCCCCGCCCATCGAGTGCCCCATCAGGTAGACGCGCGCAGGGTCAATCGGCAGTAGTTTCTGTGCGGCTTCGAGCGCGCCGCCGATGTGCGCCAGTCCCATCTCGGCGCGCGGGGCAATCACCGCCCAGCCGCGCTTCTCTGCCTCCTTCAGCACGATGCCCAGCCCGTAGCCCTCGAAAAACAGATGCTCGTTGCCGCCTGCGCCGTGCAGCGCGACCACCAGCGGGATCGGGCGGTTCAGCTGGAATTGCTTCGGGATGAACAGGCGGAAAGCGACCTTGCGCTCGCGGTGCAGCGTCGCCATCCAGTAGTCGCCGGGCGCGGCGCGCCAGCCCGATTGACCCGCCTCCCAGCCCGCCGTCAGCTGCTCCGCCAGTTGCAGCAGGCGCAGCAGCGGGTAGAAGGTTTCGGGGCTGTCGCCTTTGAGCGCGTTTTGCAGCACCTCCCGCGCGTTCAGCACGGTCATCCGCTCAACAGGCTCGGCGTCGTCGTGCGATTCGGCAGCGCGTTCGAGCGCCTCCAGCCGCGCTTGCAGGTGCGCGATGACGCTGAAGGTCTGCCGCCACTGGCGCAGCGTCTGCTCGCCGCGGCGGAGTTCGAAGTGCGCTTCGTAGTCGCCTTCGGGCGCGCGGGTCAGCAGGGTCATCGTGCTGCCTGGTTCGGGCGCGTCCAGTGTGTCTTCGCTGATGGGGCGCGTCTCGTCGCGGCGCACGATTCGCCAGCGCAGTTGCAGGGGCGTTTCGGGCTTCTCGGCGGCGTAGTAGGCAAACAGTTGCCCGCGCAGCACGACCTCGCCGTGTTCAAGGGCGTCTTTGTCCACCACAGGGGGCATGCGTACGCCCAGCGCGCCTGCGTAGAGCAGTTCGGGCGTCGGCGGCGCGTCAGAGCGTAGCGCGGCGCACGCCTGCGTCAAGTTACGTGCAAGCGCGTCGAACCTGCCCGAAAAGAAGGCGGTCAGCCCCTCCGAGAGCGGGCGCGTTGCGCGCAGGCGCGCCTCTGCCGACTCGCGATGCGCCTCCCAGCACGCTTCGGTCTCGATCAGGCGCACTGCCAAGTCTGCCCGCGAAATCGGCGACTGGCTCCACGCCGCCGCCCAGCACAGTAGCCCCACGACCAGCGCGACTCGCATAGCGCGATTCGGTTCGCTGCTGGGCGCGCGGTTCCTGCGAGCTATCATACCAATCGCAGGGACACAGTTTACAAAAACAAGCGCGATTGACGACCCCCTCCTTAAGGTTCCCCCTGCAAACAGGGGGAACCGAACCCCTGCGCGGTTCCCCTCGCGAAGCGGGGGGGGGAACCTCACGGAGGGGGCAATGGTAAACTCCGCCCGTGCGATTGGTATCAGACCCGCTTGGGGATCTCGAAGCCTTTGGGTTGGTTCTGGCGGCGCAGCATAGCGTTCGCCTCGCGGTCGCCGACGAACTGCTTGCGCACGGGGTCAAACCGCAGCGCGCGCCCCAGCCGATACGAGATGTTCGCCAGATGCACCAGCTGCGCCGAGATGACGCCCTCCTCCACATCGCAGTGCAGGTCGCTGACGCGGCGCGAGCGCACCGCTTGGATGAAGTTGCGGTAGTGGTTCGGCTCGCCCGTGCCGCCAAGTTCGGGGCGTTGCGGGTTCTCGCGCTCAGGCAGCGTCTCCTGAGGGCTGCGGCGCGGCTGGTAGCCGTCGCCCGATGACATGTAGCCCAGCGAGCCATACACCAAGTTGCCGATTTTCGCGCCCTGCTCGTCGTTGGTGAACAGCCCGCGCACTTCGAACACCAGTAGCGTGCCGTCCTCGTACTCGAAGGTGGCAATTTGCGTGTTGGGCGTCTCGCCCTGATCTTCGTAGCCATAGCGCCCGCCGACCGAATGCACCTTGACGGGGTAGCGCTTGTTCAAAAACCAGCGCGCCACATCCACCTGATGCACGCCCTGATTGCCGATGTCGCCGTTGCCGTAGTTCCAGAACCAGTGCCAGTTGTAATGCACATAGTTCGGGTTGAAGGGTCGGCGTGTTGCGGGTCCTTGCCACAGTTCCCAGTGCAACCACGGCGGCGGGTCGGTGTCTTTTTGGAACCCGATGGGTCCGCGCGGCTTGTAGCACAGCCCGCGCGACATGTAGAGTTTGCCGATTTCGCCTGCCCACGCGCGCTGTACGGCGAGGCGCGTCACGGGGTCTGAGCGCGTCTGGTGCCCCACCTGCACGATGCGGTTATACTTGCGCGCTGCCTGAACCATCGCCTCGCCCTCCTCGAAACTCCAGCAGGCAGGCTTTTCGACATACACATCCTTGCCCGCTTGGCACGCCCAGATGGTCAGCAGCGCGTGCCAGTGGTTCGGCGTCGCGGTGGAGACGGCGTCAATCTCTTTGTCTTCCAGCAGTTGGCGCAGGTCGGTGTAGAGTTTGGGGCGCGCGCCTATGCGCTGTTCGACCATCGCGCCCGTCTGTTGCAGCACGCGCTCGTCCACATCGCACAGGGCGACGATACGCACGCCTTCGATCTCCGAGAAGTTGCGGATGTGTGTCTTGCCCTGCCCGTTCAGCCCGATAATCGCTACGCCAATCGTGTCGTTGGGGCTGTGGCTCCATCCGCGCAGCACGGTCAGCCCCGCCGCCGCGCCCAACATCGCCCGCCCCGACTGCTCCAAAAACGCGCGTCGTGTGATGGGTTGCATAGCTAATCTCCTCCAGCAAATCTGTGTTCGGCGTTCCGAGCAGGGTTCCTGCCTTTAGGTATGGGGGTACAATTCGTGCGCGATGCAAACTCCAACTGTGCGGGCAACGCTGGTATTGTGGGCAGTGCTGCTGGTGATTATCGTGCTGTTTGCCGCCTCGTTGTTGGCAGCGCGTCGGGCAGGCGCAGGCATGCTTGCCCGCGCGAACGCGCCCGCCATCCCGCCAGAGCGCGTCATTTTGGACTCAAGCGACCTCATCATCGAAGGCTGCGTCGCGCCGTTGCCGTCGGGCGAGCAGGAGGTGCGCCTCAAACTCTACAACACGGGGCTGACCGCCCTGCGCGAGATGCGGGTAGAAGTCGCGCTGGACGGCAAGCCGCCCAAATCGCCCGCCGCGCCCATCACCATCCGCCGATTCCCGCGCAAGGCGACCCCTGAGATTGTCCTGCTGTTCGATAAAACCGCCAGCCGTAAACTCTCCATCGATGTCAGTTATCGCTGGGGGCTGTTGGGATCAGGCGGCGGGTCTGCATCCGCGTCCAAACTCTTGCCGCCCTGTCAGAGCGCGCCCAGCCAGTGAACCCGCGCCTGCTCGATGCCCACTGTGCCGTCCGAGTGTTTGCGGAGCGTGCCCAGCACCGCCACACGGTCGCCCTGCAGGAGCGGCAGCGTAGGCGCGTCCACCCTAACTGGGATGCTAGCCTCGCTGAGCGCGTCGCGCACCTGCAGCGGCGCGTCCGCCTGCAGCCAGTCCGCCGCGACGACCATGCTCGGCAGCAGCACAGGCGTCCCATCAGGTAGCATAGATAGGCTCTCGATGCGCCGCGCAGTCTGCGCCTCCGCCTCACCCAGCAGCACGGGCAGGTTCACGCCCATCCCCGCCGTCACCCACACTGTGCCGAGCGACCGTGCAGGCAACCCTTCCGCACGGACGACCAGCGTGTAGACGCCTGCAGGCAGATGCACCGCCGCGAAGAAGCCGTTGCCATCCGCCGTGAGCGTGCGCACGAGCGACCCCTCGCGATAGACCTCCACCGTCGCGCCGTCCACAGGCGTCAGCGTGCGGGCGTCCAGCACCGTGCCCATCAGATGCCCCGCCGTCGGCGCGAGTTTCCACGCCATCGGTGGCGTTGGCACCCACGCGCCGAAATAGTCGCCCAGCGCACGATAGAACGCCTCGTCGTAGCGGCGCGAGCCTTCCTCCGTGCCGACGCCCGTCGTCCCCGCATACGAGAAAAAATTCACCCCATACACACGGTTGCCTGCAGGCGACGGCGCACGCGCAAACTCCACCTGCTTCAGCGTGTTCTCGATGCTGTTCAGGTAGTTGCCAATCCCCACCACGCCGATGCGCCCGTGCTGATGGTCTTTCAAAAAAGTCGCCCAGTTGCGGAAAAACGCCGCCCGCGACGGGTTCGACTCATCGTAGTAGACCATCGGAATCGCCATGTCGAGGATGCCCTCTTTGAGCCAGCCCTGCCAATCTTGGAACACGGCGCGGTAGGCGGAGCGATTCACCCAGTCGTCGCTGGTTTGGGGTCCGTCGCCCCAAGTGATGAGCGCGCCGCTGACCACGAGGCGGGGCTTGAGCGCAGTGGCTTGCGCGTAGATCCTGCGTACGACTGCTGACACCTGGTCGCGTCGCCACTGCTTCCAGAGCGGGTCGGTCGGGTCGGGCTTGCCTGTGCGCCCGTAACGGCGATTGAACCGCGCCACACTCACAGGATTATAGCCCCACCGCTCACCCGTGTAGCGGATGTAATCGAAGTGGATGCCGTCGATGTCGTAGCGGCGCACGATGTCCAGCACGACCTTCGTGAACCATTCGTGGTACAGGGGATGCCCCCAGTCGCCGCCGTAGCCGACTTCGGTAATACGGTTGCCGTCGTAGTCCTCGGTCTGGATTTCGGGCGCGCGGTTCAGGATGTGCTTCGGGTCGTTGGGCCAACTGCTGCCGGGCCAAATCGGGTGGCTGTTGACCCACACATGCACCTCGATGCGAGGGTTCCCGCCGTGCGCTTTCTCGATGAGATATGCCAGCGCGTCGAAGCCCGCCTGCTGTTGCGTCGCGAACGGCTCCAGTGGCGAGAAGTAGTGCGCATCGCCCCGCTTGCGCATCTGCACAATCACAGCGTTCATCTTCGCCGTGCGCGCCCGCTGCAGCAGCGTGTCCACCTGCTCAGGCGTGTGGAACCCCTCGTTGAAGCCGTCCACCCAGAAGCCTCGAAACTCCGCCTGCGCATGCGAAAGTGCTATCGTCATCGCTATCCCTGCCACGAATGTCCATCCGTGCCGCATCGGGCGGATAGTGTACCCAAACGAAGCGCATAGGGGATAGATGCCGTTGAGCGTTTTCCCTCCCCTGCCATCCGACGCATGAACCCCGCGCACGCCTACTCTGTCCCCCTTGCCCCCCACTGGGCGAGGTGAAGGCGTTTTCTAACCATGCCTCTTACTAACTGACGCCCTCTATCAGCAGATGCTTCGCGAAGTCTTTCCAAATATCCTCTACATATTGGTCTGCCGTCCTTCGGTGCTTTTTGAATGCCTTCCACGCAACGAGGTTCATCACATCGTATTGCGGAAAGTGTAGCAACGCCTTCAGGTGGTGTTCAGAAAGCCCAAGACCTCCGAGCCAGTCTACCGCAACGAGAAGCCTGCCCACTGCAAGGTATGGAAGGTACTCCGCAGGCTGTTCGCGCATAATCCGCTGCACTTGCCGCGCTTCCTTGCCCGCGAAACAGCGGTAGGCTATGGCGTTGGCGAGGCTCTCCTCAACAATACGCCCCCAGACCTCAAGGTACGGATTAGGCGCGCCGTCAGGCAGGGTGTCCATAATCGCGTGCCCTAACTCATGGTAGTAGACCTCGTCCATCACGAGGTGGTGCGAGATCCCCAAAAGGTTTGCCCAATCCACGATTCGCTCGCAGCAAAGGAAGACCGCAGGCGCTCGGTGGTTCAGGAAGGCGTTTTCTGCTTCGGCTGTTCGCATGCTGGTATCGCCCTTTTCCAGCACAGCTTCTCGACGCTGTCGAGACCAGTTCCATAATTTGAGGTACAGTCCGACGGTGACCATTTCCGAATACTTTGACCATCTGCGCTGATCTTCCTCACGACGCACCAAGATGTCAAGGAGGTCATCTTCTTCTTGCATCGACAGCAATAGTTCACGAACAATTTCGGGGTCTAACGCGCGGCAGTATTCGGACGGATATATCAAGTCCATCTGGTGGGGATTCACAAGAAACACAGGCAGGCTAACGGCTTCGAAACCCATCTCGGCGTCCATTCGGCTCCAGAGTTCGTCGCGTCCAAAGTCCATCTGCGTTCCTGCAGGGGAGCCGAGATTGTATACCTGCACAGGTATGTCAGTCATTTTGCGCTGATTCATAGACCTCACCGACCTTTTCTCAACTGGCGTGTTTCATTGTGTACCTCGAAGAGGAGCCACATCTCACCACTTATGATAAGATTATTTATAAAATATGTCACTGGCTCTTCAAAAAGTATTGATCCAATGTTGAGGTGTTCTATCACTCGCGACTTCATCCACTGCAGTACTTCCTCGGACAAGCGAAGCGCTGCGTAGGCATCATATTGGTGTCTCCCCATGACATCATGGATGCTAAAGCAAAGCTCTAGCGAGTTTTCAGGCATGTTCAGTGTAGAAATCTTTTTGTATACAAATAGACACTTAGAAAATGTGACAGTTAGGCGATTCTTCTGGTAAACATTTGACTTTAGTATGTACTCGTCAATTACTCTGCGCACTATTCTTGTTGTTTTTGTATCTGATGCAAGGTTGCGCAAGAGGTAACTTTGAAAGCCGTCTATTGTCGAGCGCTTAATGCCTAAGTACTGACTGGCGTGTTGCACATAGAGCCTAAGTGCCTCCTCACGGAGCGAAAAGGGCAGGATTCGCCTTTCGAAGATTTTCTTCAGCATCGTTAGGGTCGGAGAAGAGTCAAGCGGCGTCTCTTCCGACAAATGCTCATGTGCGATAAGTGTTTCCGTAATCGTTGCGAGGGTTTCGGGCGTGATAGCGCCGCGGGTATCCATCAGGATAGCCGTCTCTATCGCACGAATGGCGCGCGTGCCCAACACCCGTGCATACGAGCTTAGCAAGCGGTTCAGGAGACGCGGGTTCGCGTGCGCGCTTATGAGAGCGTTGAGCAGCTCCGTCTCGCTCCACTTCTCAAGCGCCCGTTGGTCTTTCAGTTCACGCAATCGCCGAAGCAATTGAGTTTGCATCGCGCCATCCTCTACATAGATATTATATCCTATCGTGGCGACACAAGTATTCCGTTTCAGACACTGTTTCCAAATCTGCCCCGTGACCCCGATTTGCCCCTCAACGGGCTTGGTCATCGGCTCAGCCATCGGCTTGACAGGCTTGCCGACGCCAATCGACCCTAAGAACCAATCACGCCAACGCGCACGGGGCATCGCTTAACTCCCGCGCTGCAGAGAGTTGCTCCAGACCAGCAGATGGTCGTCTAAAGTCTTCACCGAATTATCCGCCCCATAGACCATATGCGGTTCGTCCGGACCGCCGAACGCCTGCTCCGCCGCGGTATACCCCTTCTGGAACATCATCGGCGACGCTCCAGCCGACAAGGTAAACATCGTATCCAGCGTCCTACGCACATGCGAATTGGGGTCGTTCAAGCCATAGTCCTTGAGAAGCATATTGAGCTTCGCCCTTGCGCCTTCAGAGAGCTCCAATTGGTTCTGTTCGGCGAACTTCGCCGCCGCCGTCAAGTTCGCAATCCGCGACAGCACATGGGGCATCGCGGGACGAAACAGCATGAACCGTGTGAACATCCGCTCATCCTCTGGGAGCGACGCCTCGTTTTGCAATGCACCGAGTATAGAATCCAATTCTAAAGCGGTGTGTTCTACGGCTGCGCTTAGGTCTGATGCGTCGCTTTGTTCGGGATTGCAGCCCAGTAGATGTCGCGCCATCGCCGCTTGGACACGGAGACCGCCAAGCGGGTCGCCGACCACATTCCCCGCGCCTTTGGGCATAAACGCGCCCCGCGCATAGTTGTTGTTGTAGCCGAAGAACTCCGCCACGGAGGGATGACCAACCAGCTGATTTTGGTCGTTGTATTCTGTGTTCCAATCGTAGTAGGTGTATCGCCTCCCGTCGGGACAGACCACCTCGCGCGCAACAGCCACGGGCGGGTTCCCATTTTGTCCATGTAGCCAATAGCGGTCAAAATCTCTTGCGTACCGACGAAGGTCGTTGTCGTGATTTCCGACCGCCGCATCAATCCCGCGGTCGTCTTCCGTCGCGAGGGCTTCGAGATGGTCGCACACATGGTCATGCAACTCTGGTTCGATCTCGCCTTTTTGTGCGCGATCTATTAGTTCCGCTAACCCTTGCAGGAAGAGATGTCCATCGGCGGAACGCGCCGTCTCCGTTACCAGCAGCGGCGCGCTTGATTTGCCCGTCTCGTTTAGTTCGTCAAGCGCGGCATGGTGCATTTCGCTGTTCACGAAATAGCTCCCCAGAATAGACGGCGTGTGTTTGGTTTGTTCTTCAGTATATCCGAACAGGCGTTTCGCGATTTCATCCGTGGACAGACCGCCTATGATACCGTCGACGACGACGACGCCATACGAGGCGAGCATGCGTGCGTACTCCTCCGCAGTTTGCTGGTCGCCGATACCCGTACCCTGTTCGATGTTGAGTACCAGTTCGCCCTGCGCTTCGGTCATCTGTTTCGCGAGTTCGCGGGTTTCGGGGCTCATCTTCCCTTCGCGGGTCTGCAGTCTCTCTCTGAGTTGCCGGTGCAGTTCTTTGAGTCTCTCGACGATATTCTGTTTTTCTTCTGGGCTTGTTGGGTACTGTGCGAACTGCTCTGGGTTGTATTGCACCTCTTGGTCTATCGGAACACCTTGCCAGTATTGAGCTGCGCCCAAAACGAGTTTCTCGTCTCGGTTCGGTTGCCACAGCAGGTAGGTGACGCCGGAGGCTCGCGCGGCTGCGCCGCGTCGCCCTTCCAAGAATCTGTTATACCGCATCTTGACCCACGCGAGTTTGTGAGTGGTCTTGCCCCCGCGCGTGCGCTGCGTGTATAGGACAATTGCCCATCCCATCGGGTTGAGTGCGCCTTGTTGGTTGTTCTGCGAACCGTTCTTGTCTCTCATGGCAATTCGTAGCGGCAACGCGCCTAATGCAGTCGCTTACAGCGCGGCAATTATACCGTATCTGTGATTTTGGCTTGTGGGTCGTTGCGATGGTGGGGTATGTGGAGCAAGTCGTCGAGGATGCAGAAGGTTGCAATGATTGTGTCCAGCATGGTTGACCTCCGTGTGCGTGGGGGGATTGTACCCGCACACACGGGAAGACTTGACAAGGTGGCAAGTTGGGTATAATTAAGCACACACACGGGGATCGTAGCTCAGTTGGTCAGAGCGCCTGACTGTGGCTCAGGAGGTCGTGGGTTCAAGTCCCATCGGTCCCCCCAAACGGGCCGTTAGCTCAGTTGGTAGAGCAGCTGACTCTTAATCAGCGGGTCGCAGGTTCGAGTCCTGCACGGCCCACCAAAATCCTATTAAGCGATGCTTCGCGGGGTACACTTACGCCGTGAGAATCGAGACCATCATCCCGATCGAATCGCTCACGCCGCGCCAGATAGTGGCGGAGCTGGATAAGTATATCGTCGGACAAGCCAAAGCTAAGCGCGCCGTCGCGATTGCCCTGCGCAACCGCTACCGCCGCCAGCAACTCTCGCCCGAGCTGCGCGACGAAATCTTGCCCAAAAATATCCTGATGATTGGTCCCACAGGCGTCGGCAAGACCGAAATCGCGCGTCGGCTGGCGATGCTGGTGCGCGCGCCGTTCATCAAGGTCGAAGCGACCAAGTTCACCGAAGTGGGCTATGTCGGACGCGATGTCGATTCGATGGTGCGCGATTTGACCAGCATCGCCGTGCGTATGGTCGAGCAGGAGAAGATTCAAGAGGTGCGCCCGAAAGCGCAGCGACGCGCCTATGAACGGCTGGCGACCCTCCTGCTGGACAAGACCGAGCGCCCCAAGCGCGGACGCCGACGCGAAGTCACCCCGCTGGAGATGCTCTTCCAAATCCTGCATCAAGACGACGACGAGGAGGACGAGTCGCCCGCCGTCGAGGAGACGCCCGGCGAGAAAGCCGACCGCCGCACCCGACGACGCCAAATCATGGAGCAACTCAAATCGGGCGCACGCGACAAAGAGACCATCGAAATCGAAGTGGAAGAGAGCCTCACCCCGTTCGTGCAGGTCTTCTCGCCGCAGGGCATCGAGGAGATGGGGCTGGACGCCGACCTGATGCCGCCATTTGGACCGCGCAGCCGCAGCAAGCGCGTGGTCACCATCGCCGAAGCCATCGACATCTACACCCAGCAGGAGGCGCGCAAGATGATCGACCGCTCCGCCGTCGTCAGCGAAGCCGTGCAGCGCGTGGAGCAGACGGGCATCATCTTCCTCGACGAAATCGACAAAATCGCAGGCTCAGGGCGCGCCGTGGGTCCCGATGTGAGCCGTGAAGGCGTGCAACGCGACCTGCTGCCCATCATCGAAGGCTCCACCGTCACCACCAAGTTCGGTCCCGTGCGCACGGATCATATCCTGTTTATCGCGGCGGGCGCGTTCCACACCGCCAAGCCGTCGGATCTCATCCCCGAGCTGCAGGGGCGACTGCCCATTCGTGTGGAGCTGGAGCCGCTGGGCGCGGAGGACTTCCGCCGTATCCTAACCGAACCCAAAAACGCGCTCACCAAGCAGTACCAGCAACTGATGGCGACCGAGGGCGTGCAACTGGAGTTCACCGACGACGCCGTCGAGGAGATCGCGCGGATTGCAGGCGAGGTGAACGCCCGCACGGAGAACATCGGTGCGCGACGCCTGCACACAGTCATGGAACGGCTGATGGAAGACCTCTCGTTCGACGCGCCCGACCACGCAGGCGAGCGCATCGTGATTGACCGCGCCTATGTGCAAGCCAAGCTCGCCGATGTGGTGAAAGACACCGACCTAAGCCGATATATCCTGTAGGCGGCGGGGGGGAACTTTCGACGCCAAGATGGGATACAATTACCTATGGAGGACAGAGCGTGAGAACGAAATGGCTTCGCGGGGGGATTAGCCTGCTGGCGTTGGCATTGGTGTTCGCCAGCGGCTGGCTGACCCGCAATCTCTTGGCGAACCGCTCGATGCATAGCGGCGCGGCGGTAGTGGTGCAGCGCGACTTCGCGCCCGCGCTGGCAGACGCCCGTACTCCTGCAACCAATCTGGATGTCTCGGAGCCGTCGATGGTGACGCTGTACGACCGCGTGTTCCGCCTCGTGCGCGACGAGTATGTCGAGCCTGTGGCGGCGGACAAACTGACGCACGGCTCGCTGGAGGCGATGCTCGCCGCGCTGGATGACCCGCGCTCGCAGTTTTTGCGCCCAGAGCAGCGCGAGCAGTTCGCCCGCGCCCTCAACGGCGAGATTCAGGGCATCGGCGCAGTGCTGACTGTGGTGAAGCGCAAGACCACCCTGCGCGTCGGCGACGAGACCGCCCCGCTGGAGCAAAACCTCCTGCAGGTGGTCGCCGTCGCGCCCAACTCGCCCGCCGAGAAAGCAGGGCTGAAACCAGGCGACTTCATCGACGCCATCGACAGGCAGTGGGTCATCTCCGAAGACCCGTTCGCCGAGATTGCCCAACTGCAGCGCATGCACAGCCCGCGCGAGCAGATTCGCCAAGCGAGCGAGCGCGCCCGCAAGCGACTGGAAAGCAGCATCTCGCTCAGCGAAGCCATTCGCCGCCTAAGCCAGACCCCGACGGACGCCAAAGACGCCAAACCGCTCAAACTGACGGTCAAGCGCGCGGGGCAGACGCTGGAGGTGGAGGTCGCCCGCGCTACCACGCGCGTGCGCCCGCTGGAGTATAGGCTACTGGAGGGGCGCTGGGGCTATCTGCGCCCGAATTTGCTGAACGCCGCCGCCAGCCGCGAGTTCGCCAACGCGCTGCGCACCCTCAAGCAAGGCGGCGCGAAAGGCTTGGTGATTGACCTGCGCGGCGTCGCCGTTGGACAGCAGGAACCCGCGCTGCAGATGCTCAGCCTCATCGCCACAAAGCGACAGGTTGCGCAGGTCGAGTACCGCGACGGGAATCGGTACAAAATGCGCCCGCTGAACCTGCCCAAGCCGCCCCAGCCCGCCAACCTGCCCGTCGCTGTGCTGGTGGATCGGGGTACTTACAATGTAGCGGAGCTGACCGCGCTGGCAATCCGCCAGAGCTCGAACGCTCGAATCTTCGGGATGCCGACCTTCGGGGACGCCTCACAGACGAACTTGTACCAACTCAAGGACGGGTCAGGCTTCACGCTGACCGTCGGACGCTATGTGGGGCTGGACGGCGCGAAGTTCCACCAGAAGGGCATCCAGCCCGATGTGCGCGTCGCTGCCGAGCCGCGCATGCGCGGGCAACTGGGCGGCGACCCCGCGCTGGAGCGTGCCATTAGCTGGCTGCAATCGCAGGAGAAACGGTCATGAGAGAACGCGGACGCGCTTGGGTCTACACACTGCTGTTGATGCCGCTGCTGTTTGTGGGCGGGTTCGTGGTGTCGGAGGCGTATGCGGTGCTAACGCACGGTTCGCCGTCGCTGATGCGCGAGTCGCTGCGCGACCTCACGCGCCGCGAGACGCTGGAGCCGACGGACGCTTTCCGCAGCGCGCTCGCCGAAGTGGAAGCGCACTACTACGGCAAGCCGCCCGCCATCGATAAGCTGACCTACACCAGCATCGACGGAATGCTCGGCGCACTGGAAGACCCCTACACGCGCTTTATGGATCCCGACGCCTTCCGCCGCATGCAGGAGGACACCACAGGCAGCTTCACAGGCATCGGCGCGCTGCTGGAAGACGCCCCTGGCGGCGCGCGCATCGTGCGACCCCTGCCCAACAGCCCCGCCCAAAAAGCGGGACTGCAACCCGGCGACATCATCATTGCTGTGGACGGTAAAAGCTTAGAGCGCGTCGCCCTCGACGAAGCCGTGCGCATGATTCGCGGACCGCGCTTCACAGAGGTCAAACTCACCATCCGCCGCGGCGAGAACGAACCCTTCACCGTGACCCTCAAGCGCGACCTCGTCGAAAGCCCCACCGTCGATGTCTACTTGGAAGACGACGCGAACAAAATCTACCGCATCTGGCTGCAGAACTTCAGCGAGAAAGCCCCCGCGTTGCTGGATCGCGCCCTGCGCCAGATTAAGCAGGAGGGCGGGCGCGCGATTATCTTCGACCTGCGCGCGAACCCTGGCGGACTACTCGATTCGGCAATCGAGGTTGCCAGCCGATTCATTCCAGGAGACAAGGTCGTCGTGAGCGTGGTCGGCAGGCAAGGACTGCTGGATCGGAAAAGCACCCTGCGCGGACGGTACGCGAACTTGGATGTGCCGATGGTCGTGCTTATTAACGGCGGCAGTGCGAGCGCGTCGGAAATCGTCGCAGGCGCGCTACGCGACCACAAGGTCGCCCCCCTCATCGGCGAGGACTCGTTCGGCAAGGGTCTGGTGCAGACCGTCATCCCGACCTCGCAGAACACCGCTGTCGCCATCACCACCGCCAAGTACCTCACGCCGAACGGCACCGACCTGAACGCGAAAATCGTAGACGGCAAGCGCGTCGGCGGTCTCAAGCCCGACATCGAGGTCAAGAACCCCGACGACTGGCGCATGACCGAAGAGGACAAGGCGCGCGATAAGCAACTCCAGAAGGCGCTGGAAGTGCTGCGCGAGAAACTCAACGCCTCGCAGGAGGGCAATGGCATCCTGCGGGCGCAGGGCGAAGCGGAGGTGAGCCGATGATTCTGTTTATGGGCGCGGATCACGCGGGCTACTCCCTCAAGGAGTACCTGAAGAGCCACCTGACCCAGCAGGGCTACGACATCGTCGATGTGGGCGTCTACTCGGAGGAGCCTGCCGACTACCCCGATGTAGCGCACACGCTGACCGCACGGCTGATGAGCGAGACGCGCCCCGCGCTGGGCATCCTCATCTGCGGCACGGGCATCGGCATGAGCATCGCCGCGAACAAGCGTCCGGGCATCCGCGCGGCGAACGCCAGCGAACCCGTCTCCGCCGCGCTGGCGCGCGAACACAATAACGCGAACATCATCTGCTTGGGCGCGCGCGTGGTCGGTCCCGAACTCGCCCGCGCGACGGTGGAAGCCTTCCTGCGCACGGGCTTCAGCCCCGAAGACCGCCACCACCGCCGCGTACAGAAACTCGAACTCGCAGGAGGTGAAACGCAATCCCGCACCGACTGACCGAAATCGGACAAGCCGAGCGCGCCATCTTGGTCTTCTGCCGTGCCGACGCGCACGAAGAAGCCTACTGGAGCGACGAGATGCGCGCCTTGGCGCACTCTGCAGGTGTCCGAATCGTCGCAGAGGCGCGCCAGAAACGCCAACTTCCCGATGTCGCCACCTATATCGGCAAGGGCAAAGCCGAATCGCTGTTCCAACTCGCCCGCGAACACGAGGCGGATGTCATCCTGTTCGATGTGGAACTCAACCCTGTACAGCAGCGCAACCTGGAGCAGATTACCCAGACGCGCGTGATTGACCGCACGCAGCTGATTCTGGACATCTTCGCGCAGCGGGCGCGCTCGCGCGAGGGCGCGCTGCAAGTCGAACTCGCGCAGCTGCTGTACCTGATGCCGCGCCTGGCGGGTAAGGGCGTCGCCCTGTCGCGCTTGGGCGGCGGCATCGGCACGCGCGGTCCGGGCGAGACGAAGCTGGAGATCGACAAGCGGCGCATCCGCGAGCGCGTCGCGCACCTGCGCCACGAAATCGAAGAACTCCGCCGCCAGCGCGTCCACCAGCGCAGTTCACGGCGCAAGCTGCCCTTCCCCAGCGGCGCCATCGTCGGCTACACCAACGCGGGCAAGTCCACCCTGCTGAATGTGCTGTCGGGCGCGCAGACCTATGTGGACAACCGCGTGTTCGCCACGCTGGATCCCACCACGCGCCGAGTCGTGCTGCCTGATGGCTGGTCGGTGCTGCTGACCGACACCGTCGGCTTCGTGGAGAACCTGCCCCCGATGCTGCTGGAAGCCTTCTACGCCACCCTTGAGGAAGTGCGCGAGGCGGACTTCCTGATGCATGTCATCGACATCTCCAGCCCGCACTGGGAACTGCAGCGCGATGCGGTGGAAACCACGCTGGTCGAGCTGCAGGCAGACCAGAAGCCGACGATTACCGTGTTCAACAAAGCGGATTGCGTGCGCGACACCGCCCTGCTGCGCCAACTGGTCGCTGACACACCCAACGCGGTCTATATCTCCGCCCGCTTCGCGCAGGGCATCCCGCACCTGATGGATCGCATCGTGGCGACTGTGCAGGGGATGCTGGTCAGCGTCGATGTGTGGCTGCCGTATGAGGCGACTGCGCTGCTTGCCGAGTGCTACGAGTTCGGGCGCGTGCTGTCGGTGGACTACCACGAAGAGGGCATCCACCTGCGGGCGCAGGTCATCCCTTCGGTCGCCGCGCGCCTGCGCGAAAGCCAGAAGTAGTGGGGTAGAATTGCGCTATGCTGTATAGCGACGCAGGAGGCTTGGCTTGATGGTTCGGGTACGCTACGCGCCCAGCCCGACAGGGATGCCCCATGTGGGCAACATTCGCACCGCGCTGTTCAACTGGGTCTTCGCCCGCCACCACGGAGGCAAATTCATCGTGCGCATCGAGGACACCGACCGCACCCGCTTCGTGGAGGGTTCCGAGCAGGCGATTCTGCACTCGCTGCGGTGGCTGGGGCTGGACTGGGACGAGGGACCCGAAGTCGGCGGCCCGCACGCGCCCTACTACCAGTCGCAACGGCTGGAGATTTACCAGCGCATCGCGCACCAGCTGGTGGAGGAGGGCAAGGCGTACAAGTGCTTCTGCACGCCCGAAGAGCTGGAGCAGATGCGGGCGCAGCAGCGGGCGCAAGGGGCTGCCGCCACGATGTACGACCGCCGCTGCCGCAAACTCACCCCCGCCGAAGTCAAAGCGCGCGAGGACGCAGGACTGCCCTATGTCATCCGCTTCAAAATGCCGCTGGAAGGCACGGCGGAGTACGACGACCTAATCCACGGGCGCACCGTGTTCCAGAACAAGCTCACCGACGACTTCGTGATGCTGAAATCGGACGGCTTCCCAACCTACCACCTCGCGAATGTGGTGGACGACCACCTGATGGAGGTCACCCATGTGCTGCGCGGGGACGAGTGGGTCTCCAGCATGCCGCGCCACCTGAACCTTTATCGGGCGCTCGGCTGGGAGCCGCCGCAGTTTGCGCACCTGCCCCTGCTGCTGGGACCCGACAAGCAGAAACTCTCCAAGCGGCACGGTGCAGTGGAGTTCACCGAGTTCATCCGACAGGGCTACCTGCCCGAAGCGATGTTCAACTTTCTGGCGATTTGCGGCTGGAACCCCGGCGACGACCGCGAGATTCTCAGCCGCGAGGAGATCATCCAGCTGTTCTCCATCGAGCGCATCTCGGACAATCCGTTCGTGTTCGATCATGACAAGCTGCTGTGGATGAACGGCTACTACCTGCGCCACTTGCCGAAGGAGCGGCTGGTAGAGCTGTGTCTGCCGTACCTGCAAGCGGCGGGGTTGGTTCCCCAAACACTGGACGAGGCGACACGCGCCTATGTGGAGCGAGTCGTGCCGTTGGAGCAGGAGAAGATGAAGCTGCTCAGCGACGCGCCGCGCCTGCTGGACTTCTTCTTCACGGACGACTACCCCATCGACGAGGCGGCAGTGCGCAAATGGTACGGCGAGCCGCACATCCCGCAGATGCTGGAGGAGCTAATCCGCCGCTACGAGGCGTTGGAGCCGTTCACCGCGCCCGAGATCGAGCGTGTCACGCGCGAGGTGATTGCCTGGCTGGGCGTCAAGGGCGGCGAGGTTATCCACCCCACGCGTGTCGCGCTCAGCGGACGCACCACAGGACCGAGCCTGTTCGAGATGATCGAGGCTTTGGGCAAGCCGCGCGTGCTGCAACGCCTACGCAAAGCGCAGGGATGGGTGTTTGGGCGGTGATGGAGGCTCTGCGCCGGCTGTGGGGCTATCCGCTGTTTCGAGTGGGCGAGGGCGTGCTGACGGTCGGCGCGGTCGCCACCGTGCTGCTGAGTTTCATCACGCTCTACCTCGTATCGCTGTGGGTCAAGCGACTAATCACCCGCCGTCTGCTCACGCGCACGAGCCTTGACCTCGGCGCCCGCGAGGCAATCGGCTCGCTCTTCCGCTACTTCGTGCTGTTTCTGGGCAGCATCGTCATTATTCAGAGCGCGGGGATTGACCTAACCGCGTTGAGTGTGCTGGCGGGCGCAATCGGCGTCGGCATCGGCTTCGGGCGCGCCGTTCTCCGTGGGGGCGGCGGTCTCGGCGAGGGCGACGGCGCCTGTCGGCTCGGCGTCGTGCCGCTCCAGCGCGTGCAGATGCGCCAGCAGCAGCCCCCGCAGCTCCATCAG
>Ga0272449_1002113_pt1 | contig 18987 bp, 12 predicted proteins | sample YNPCB0241_FD_198679 | JGI IMG/M metagenome (GOLD analysis project Ga0272449, IMG submission 198679) | Hot spring sediment microbial communities from Yellowstone National Park, WY, United States - YNP-CB-024-1 | ecosystem: Environmental > Aquatic > Thermal springs > Hot (42-90C) > Sediment... | reverse complement strand
GCAAACTCCCGTTAGAGAAGGTCGTTTCTCGGGGCTACTCGTTCTTTGAGGAAATCCTCTGGCACTTGCGGCGGCAAGGAGCTCGGTTCGTGGAGGTTCCCATCGTCTTTACCGAGCGGGCTGCCGGGAAGTCGAAAATCAATTGGCGGGAGGCTCTTTCTGCCGTTTTTTTGATCCTGGCATTGGCCGTGGGGATTCGACCGCGGCGGCAGTAGCCTTAGCTGGGGATAACGGGGCCATCCTTGAGGCCCACCGGTGGTTTCGGAAAAAAGGGTTTTCCTTCAAGAATGCAGTGCTGGAAAGTCGGCGGAGGTGTGTTCGTTCGCACAATAGCTGTTGCGACGTTTCTTCTCCTTTACTCCTGTTCGGGCTGCACCTCGGGGAGTGCGAATCCCGCGGGTCCGCCGGATTATCCCCTCCGGGTCCTTTGCACCACGGGGATGATCGCCGAGGCAGTGGCTGCCGTGGGTGGGCGGCACGTGGTAGTGGAGCAACTTATGCCTCCTGGGGTGGATCCCCATCTGTATCGGCCCACAGCCCGCGATAAATGGCGGATTAATGCCGCTCAGGTGGTCTTTTACAACGGGCTGCATCTGGAAGGTCGCTTGGAACCTCTGTTGGTCAAACGGGCACGTTTCCTGCCCGTTTATGCTGTTACCGAAGATCTCGGAGCCCACATGCCGGAGTGCTTACGTCCTTTGGCCGAGGGGGGGTCCCTTTATGATCCCCACGTGTGGCTAGATCCGGTTTTGTGGGCCGAGTGTGTCAAGTACATTGCCCGACGATTGGCCCAGCTCGATCCTGAGCGAGCAACCGACTATCGGGCTCAGGCCGAGCAATATCTGATCGCCGTGAGCGAGCTCGACCGCTATGCCCGGCAACAACTGGGAGCGATCCCGCCGGCTCGTCGGGTTCTGGTGACCACCCATGATGCTTTTGGCTACTTTGGCCGCCGGTACGGGCTTACCGTCAAAAGTCTTCAAGGTTTGAGTACCCTCGACGAAATAGACCTGCGGAGCATGAATGCATTAATCCGGGAGCTGGTTGCTGAGCAAATTCCTGCCGTTTTTGTGGAAAGTAGTGTGTCTCCGAAGGCCCTACAGGCTGTAGTGGCCGGCTGCCAGGCTTTGGGCCATCGCGTAAGAATAGGTGGGGAACTTTATGCCGACAGTCTCGGCCCACCGGGATCCCCAGGGGAAACTTTCTTAGGGGCCTTCCGCTGGAATGTGGACACCATTGTTGCTGCCTTGCGGTAAGGTAACCCGGAAACATCCTGGAGAGGTTAATTAGCGGGTTGCTTTTATGTCCGAACAAATTGCTCTCGAGATTCACGACCTTACAGTTGCCTATCACCGAAAGCCTGTGCTCTGGGATATTGATGTGGCGGTGCCTGAGGGTCGGCTTGTAGGGATTATCGGCCCCAACGGGGCGGGCAAGAGCACCTTGATCAAAGCAGCTTTGGGGCTTGTGCCTTTGGCAAGTGGTCAAGTGTGGTTTTATGGTAAGCCCCTTCGGGAAAGCCGGCATTTGCTGGGCTATGTGCCCCAGCGGGAGACGATCGACTGGGATTTCCCTGTCACGGCGATCGACGTGGTGCTGATGGGAACTTACGGCAGGCTAGGTTGGGTACGTCGGCCGGGAAAGAAGGAAAGGACCACCGCCCTTCAGTGCCTCCGGGCCGTGGGAATGGAAGATTTTGCCGGCCGACAAATCCGCCAACTTTCTGGGGGCCAGCAGCAACGGGTATTCCTTGCCCGAGCTTTGGCTCAGGATGCCAAGATCTATTTCTTGGATGAACCCTTTGTGGGGGTGGATGCTGCCACGGAGCAAACCATCATCAGATTACTGCAACAACTTCGGCAGGAAGGAAAAACCGTGTTCGTGGTGCATCACGATCTCCAGACTGTTTCCGAGTATTTCGATTGGGTGTTGCTTCTGAACATGCGTTTAATTGCAGCGGGGGAAACTGCGGTCGTTTTTACCCGGGAAAATCTCCAAAAAGCCTACGGAGGCCGGCTGACGCTCCTTGCTGAGGTGGCCGAGGCCGTCCACCGCAATACCCTGCCCTGACTGGAATGCACCGTCTTTCCGGTTGTTCCTTCCCACAAGTTTTTGCGTCGTATTTTGCGACCAGTTGCGAAGATCGGATTGGAGCACACTGAACAACCGCAGGTTCTTAGTTCTTAAGGGTTCTGAGAGCTAAAGGTTCGTTTTTTACAAAGGGGGCTCTGGGTTTAAACAGTGTAAGAGCCGCTAGGCTTAAAATCGAAGGTTGGGAAAACTCGGGCTTCCGGATTGATAACCTTAAACCTCACGTAGCTGGCTGCAACTATGGCGGATGTAAGGGTTTGCTCTAAGGTGTTGTTATGAGTTATGTAACCCTGCTGGTGCTAGCCACGACAAGCGTTCTGGGAGCCACGGCTGGGGTGCTGGGCTGTTACTGTGTGCTCCGAGGTCGAGCTTTGGTGGGGGATGTTCTGGCTCATGCCGCTTTGCCCGGGATTTGTCTTGCCTTCCTTGTTGTGGGGCGGCGGGACCTTCTGGCTTTTGTCGTGGGGGCCTTCCTGGCAGCTTTGGCCGCGGTTAGTACCATGGTCCTTGTTCGGCGATATCTGCGAACCAAGGATGATGCCATCCTGGGAATAGTTCTAAGTGTGTTCTTTGGCCTGGGGATTGTTCTCCTGTCGCTAATCCAAAAGCTGCCCACAGGAGGAGCAAAAGCGGGGCTTGAGGTCTACCTGTTCGGCCAGGCCGCAGCGATTAGCCGGTCGGATCTCCACGTGATTTTGGCCGTGGGTATTCTGGTGGGGATTGCGGTTTTGCTCCTGTACAAAGAAATACTTTTGGTGACATTCGACCCGGCTTTTGCTCGGGTGCAGGGTTGGCCGGTAAGTACGATCGACCTTGTCCTGATGAGCCTGGTAGCCACGGTGACCATTATTGGTCTGCCGGCGGTGGGGGTGGTACTCATGGCTGCTCTTTTGATCATTCCGCCGGCTGCCGCACGTTTTTGGACAGATCGGCTGGGCCGAATGCTCCTTTTGGCTGCTATCTTTGGAGCCGGTGCCGGGATACTGGGCACAGCAAGCTCGGCAGGGTGGATCCCAACTCTGAGAAGTGGGCCAGCCGGCGAACCCGGCCTTCCTACTGGCCCCATGATTATTTTGAGTGGTACTCTGTTTTTTGTCATCTCGCTTGCTTTTGCCCCAGAGAAGGGGTTGGTCCCGCGAGCGGTCCGGCTACTCGGCCTTCGCCTTCGCACAGCTCGTGAACATTTGCTGCGAATGCTTTACGAAGCTACCGAACCCATATTCCCTCGGGTGCGACCGGTGAGTTTCCAAGAGATTCGCGGGCAACTTGGGTGGGGCTGGTTATTTGCTCAGTTGCTGGTGCTAGAGGCAAGTTGGCGAGGTTGGGTGCGGAAGGAAAATGGAGACCTAACACTTTTGCCGGCGGGATGGAAAGAGGCAGCTCGGGTGGTCCGGGCACATCGCCTGTGGGAACTTTATCTGGTCGAGCAAGCCGGTATCGCCCCCGATCATGTCCACCGGGATGCCGACGAAATGGAGCATCTGCTCCCGCCGCAGTACGTTGCCCAGCTGGAAGAAAAGCTCACTGAGCGACTACCCCCGGAGGCCGACCGTGTTCCGGCCTCTCCCCACGGGTGAGATTTCAGTTTCGCAAAGAAAGGGCAAAGTTATCGGAAATGTGAGAGATTAACGCATTCTTCTTTGACCGGGTGCCAACCGTTGATGGACTGGGAATGGTTCGGGCTGAATGAGCGGAATTTGGTCTCGGCAGTCACCATTATCGGTATTGCTGCCCTCACCAATGTGGCTTGTGCGGTGATAGGCTGCTACTTGGTCCTTCGCCGCATGAGTCTCCTGGGGGATGCCATCGCCCATGCTGTGCTGCCAGGACTTGTGGTGGCATTTCTTTTGGGGGGCACTCTATCCTTGCCAGTTCTATTTTTAGGGGCAGTGGCTGTCGGAGTTTTAACGGCTGCCTTGACCCAGACCCTTCACCGCTTCGGCGGAGTGAGCGAAGATGCCAGTATGGGCGTGGTTTTTACGTCGTTATTTGCTCTCGGGGTAGTCCTCATCAAATACCATGGTCCGAGTATTGATTTAGATCCCGATTGTGTACTTAGTGGTCTTCTAGAGCTTGCCGATGATAATTTGGTCAGCCTAGGTGGGTTGGAAATTCCCCGGGGGCTTGTGACGGTGCTTCCGGTGTTGGCAATCAATTTGGCCTTTATTGGCATCTTTTGGAAGGAACTTCTGGTAGCCTCGTTCGATCCTGCATTTGCGGCCTCTTTGGGTTTTCGACCTATACTGCTCCATTATGTTCTCATGGCTTTAGTGGCCTTGACCACAGTGGCCTCCTTCGAGCAGGTCGGTTCCATTCTGGTGATTGCTATGCTTGTACTGCCGGGAGCAACGGCCAATCTTCTTGCAGATCGTCTAGGACCGATGCTTGTGCTTGCAAGCCTCTGTGCGGCCTTAGCGGCTCCGATCGGCTTTGTTCTGGCTTTGTGGTGGGATGTGAACATCGCCGGAGCCATGACTTTGGTGGTGGGAGTTCTGTACCTGTTAGCAGCTTGCTTCGGCCCTGAACATGGTCTTCTCAGTCGGTTGATTCGGCAAGCAACCCTGCGGGTAAGGATTTTGGCGGAGGATATCCTCGGCATCCTTTTTCGGGCGGAAGAGACAGTCCCGGGGCAGCCGGTGGCTATCGAATCCCTACGACAACAACTGGCAGCTGGGCCGTCTTTTTGGCTTGCACTCCGGTGGTTGGTACATCGAGGGTGGGTCCGTCGGGAGGGCAAACAACTTTGGCTTCTTCCGGCTGGGCTCGAGCATGCTCGGGGCCTAATCCGTTCGCACCGGCTGTGGGAAACCTTCGAGGTGGTGGAATTGGGACGGGATGCAGAGCGGGTCCACGATTCGGCCATGCGGGTGGAGCATTTTCTTTCTCCCTCCCTTCAAGCCGAAATCTCAGCAACAGTCGGCGACGTGGCAAAAGATCCACACGGGAAAGGCATTCCTCAAACATCTCTGGAGACCTCACAGGCCCCTAGGCCCTCCGCTTCGGAGGTGGCCGAAGGTTAGGCGGAGCGACAGGCCTGTTCCACTCGGCAAAATGCGAGGATTTCTTTCGTTGTGGGTTCACAAAGCGTTCGGGGTGGGGAGAAGTTTTCCGGAAAACCTGGAGGAGTGGGACTTCGCTAGCGGCAGGGCCGGTTGGCGGTTTTTTTCTTGTAGCGGTCCTGCTAGCGGAAAGGTCTCTTACGGACATTGTTTTTTGGAGACGGCGTAAACCCTGAGGAAATCTCTCGTTAAACGATATGGATATCGAGGGAATACCGGTGCTCTACGAGACAGAGGAACTTTTGATCATCAATAAACCTGCGGGGATTGCCACGTTAGCCCCGCCGGGAATTGATAGTCTGGAGGTGCGGATCCGCCAGTATTTGGCCTCAAAAGGGCCTTCCCTTGGGGGACTTTCCGGCAAGGTCTACCTGGGGATGCCCCACCGGTTAGATCGGCCTGTGACAGGGGTACTGGTTTTTGGGAAGACCCGCCGGGCCACACGGCGATTGGCCCGCCAGTTCGAACGGCGGCAAGTTCGCAAGATATACTGGGCTTGTGTTCAGGGAACAGTTCAGCCGGAGGAAGGTACTTGGTACGACCTTGTGCGGAAGATTCCCGACGAGCCGCGGGGGGAGATAGCCTCTTCTGACCATCCCGATGCCCAATTGGCCATCCTTCACTACCGAGTCCGGGGCTATTTCCCGTGGGGGACGTGGTTGGAAGTGGAACTGGAGACCGGTCGCTTTCACCAGATCCGAATACAGGCGGCTAGCCGAGGGCATCCCGTCCTCGGGGATTTTCTCTATGGTTCTCAGATTCCATTCGGTCCTCAGGTTGAAGATTGGCGGCTTCGGCCGATTGCCCTCCATGCCCGAAGTATTCAGTTTGTGGATCCGATCAGTCAGTTGCCTCTTTTTGTGGTAGCCCCACTGTGGCCCAGCTGGGAAGCCCTGGGAATCTACGACAACTCCGACCCGGAAGTAATTTGAACCCTGGAGTAGGACCGCGGCCATTTGAGCATAGGATCACTCGACGAAAGCGGCAGGGGATTCAAAGGAGGTCTTATAGATCTTCCCCTTTTCGCCGGCAAAAAGTGGGGTATTGTTCGATCCCTATTGGGGGAAATCCAAAGAAACCTTGATTTCGGGCTTTTTCATTGACTCCGCCACAGTGACTTGCGGCAGAAATGTCAAATGGAGGTCCTGTCGGCCTCGAGGGAGCAAATGGGAATCATGGGTGATTTCTTTCCAGCTAGGCTTGGAAAAGGTCGGCTAGTCCGATCTTCCGGCTTTTTCGGTTTTGCGAGTGGGGCAATCGTGGCGGTTGGTGCTCTGATGTTTTTCCAAGACGCCACGGGACCGGCAGTGGCGGCCCAGAAAGAGGTCCTAAAGCTTGCAGTTATCCAGATGGGGATTACGCCGGAGCTTCCGACCAACTACCAAAAGATGGCTACTTGGGTCGAGAAAGCTGCACAGGAAGGTGCCAGGGTGGTGGTCTTTCCGGAAGGAGCTATTTGGGCCGGAAGCGAAGATCTGCCAAAACTCCCTTCATATCGGGAGAAATTGGCAGCCCTTGCCGCCGAGAAACAAATTTACATTATCTTTGGGGAATCCGTTCCAGGAAGTGGATCCAGGCAGATTCAAGCCGCCCGAGTTTTCGATCCTCGCGGAAAAGAAGTTTTCCACTACGTAAAGCACTACGATGTTCCTTCGGAGAAGATCCCGGGTATTTTTGCAATCGATCGGACTCCGGCCAGCATCATCATTTGTGCCGACCGGTGGCTACGAACGGTGGAGGAATTGCCGATTCAGCTTGGGGCAAAGATCAGTTTCGAATTGTCGGCGAATTTCCAGGAGGAGTGGGTGCCGCAACTTGGGTGGTATTGGTATGTCCCGCGGGCAATCCGAAACAACGTCTGGGTAGTGTTTGCTAATAGTGCAAGCAACGTCGATTGCCCCGGTCACGGACATAGTGCGGTGATTGCCCCAGATGGATCGGTTGTTGCAATGCTCCCGGACAATCGCGAAGCGATGCTCGTTTGTGATGTCCATCCGGAGGTTGCAACTCGGACCGAGGCTTTAAAAAGAGCGAACCATCCCCTCCTTCGGGATTTTTGGAGCACCGGTTTACGAATGTTCAAAGCGGAGTTACCCCAGGTCGGGACAGAAGTGCTCAACTCATCGGCAGGCCGGTCCGTCACCTTGGCAGCGACGACCATCGTGGAAGGTATGCCGGAAATAGCCCAGGCAATTGCCGAGGCTAAGTCTCGAGGGGTAGATCTGTTAGTTTTTCCGGCCCAAAGTTGTGAGCCTACTGCAGTGGAAACTCTTCAGGAGCTTGCCCGACGTCATCAAATCTTTGTGGCTGCCGGAATTAAACCCTCCCCTTCCCAAACGGCGATGGCGGTCGTGGTAAGCCCGGAAGGTAAAATTCTGAGACAGATATATCCGCTCTCGGCAATTGATTCCTTGTCGGCGGAAGATTCCCTCGCGAATAGGATCTTTAGCGTCAATGGTGTGCCGGCAATTGCCATGGTGGAAAACGATATCCTATGGACGGAAGTCATCGAACTTGCGGCAGTCGCCGGGGTCCGGATCCTCGTGCACCTTGGTTGCAGTGACGACCATCGGCAGGATGACCGGGAGCGGCAGCTACAAGTTTGGGCCACGGCCGCCTCGTATGGGATGTTTTCTGCCATGGCGACCAATCAGCTCGCTGCCATTTGGGAGGATCTGAATCCGCGGGTGGAAAGGCGGGCGGTAATTGACAGACGTCCCCTAACACCGCCGCCGGAGGTGGAGATTCTTTCTCCCTTTAGTGCCAACCTTGTTCGAAGCACCCAAAAGCGGGACATTATTTGGGCCTCTAGGAGCATCCCACCGACTCCCACTTACCTGCAGGATCGGGTTGCTCGGCACCCGGCCCTTCGGGCGTGGCTCCTTTGGGGAACCCGTACGTTATTAGCGGATTAAGCGATACACCCGGGTAGGAGGAGTGCGGGAAGGGGCGATCATTTGCACTCCCGGAGGGTTAACCGAACTGGAGTCGGCTCCGAAAAACGTCATCGGGTAATTCGTCTAGGTCTGTTCTATGGGTTGACTCCAATCGAAATTAACCCGCGGCGGCAGCCTGTGGACGGAGGGGCAAAGAGAGAAATCCGGTGGGTGAGGCCCATTTCCTCCCAAATTCTGTAGTTAGGGAAGAATCATTTCTGACTAGATCCCTCTGGGTCACGCATTTCCCTGCTATTTCTTCAAATTGTTTTGCGGGTTTCCAGCTCGATTGCCCACGATTATCGAGGTTATAATTTGGTGGGAATCCGAGTGCCGAATCCGTCGGCGGGTTTTTTGGAACACTTTTCCATAGGGGGAGGGTGCAATGGCGATGCGAATCTCGGCTCTAGTGTTGCTTCTCCTGTTCTCGGGAGAGATGGTTTATGGATCGGGTCCTTACGATGGACAGATGTTCCGTGGAACCATTGCCTATAGTTGCGATGGGAATTGGAACGACCCCGACGATTGGGCAGCCTCGCCGGTAAGTTTAGCCATTTTGGCTGCGTTGGGTCTTCAGGAGAAGTTGGTTCATTTTCATTACAACTGCATTTTGTGGAGTTCTGTTGCGGAATGGGAGCGGGAACACGCCGACCGGGTCTTGGAGGCAGCCGAGAAGTTCGGGTTTGACCGGGGAAGGTTTTTCGATTGCCAACAGCAGCTTGAGGAAGCTGTGCTTCACTTGGCGGAGTGTATCAACGCTGCCTCGGCCGAGTCGCCTCTTTACCTCGTTTTGGCGGGTCCTGTGGACGTGGTTCGTAAGGCCCTCGAGCGATCCGATCCCGCAAAGAGAAGTTTTGTATACTGCATTTCTCACAGCCGGTGGAATGAGGGTTACGCTCGAGATGTTCCCTTTACGGCCACGAAACGGGAACTTATCGAGTTGGGAATCAAGTGGGTGCAAATTCCGGATCAAAATGTCCTATTGAGTGCAAGTCCTTATCGCCGTGCTTCCCTCGTGAAGCGTGGGTCCGATTCCCCCTGGGTGCCTGCTCGCGAGGAAGAGTTCCGGCCTTATTTCTGGATGCGGGATGCCCAGGATGTGCGGATGTTCTTTCTGTGGGAATCCCTGGTGGCCTCGGGACGTCCGGATCCTTCGGATGCTGGGATGATGTATTTTCTTGTTTCCGGGGATGTGGCGGCAACACCGGAAAAGCTTCAGGAATTACTAGTAACAGGGCGAATTCGGGAAATGATTCCTGAAAGACCGGTCGTCCGGCTGGAAGCGGAGAGTTTTTCGGGGTTGGAGGGTTTCCAAGTTGTAAGCACGGCTGACCGTTCTGTCTCTCATGGCTTGTGCGTCGAAGGAGCGGAGGGGGTTTCCCGGGGCTTCCTCCGTACTCTTTTCGATGAACCCTACACGGCCGAGGAGGCCACCTACGAGCTCCTCCTCCGGTATTATTTGGATGGAAAGGGGGCCTGTCGGTTTCGGATGATCGTGGGGGATAATGCCCCGGTCGATTGGGCTTTAGCTCCTCAATCTCCCACCTGGGTGAACCATACCCTCCCCTCTCGGCAGATAAAACGGGGGGATGCTGTCGTTCTGGAATTAGAGGGAAATTTGCCACGGATCGATTATGTCGAGCTTCGGATGGAGGGGCAAATGCCGGGAGCTCCGACGGCATTTCCTGGGGAGAGTGTGGCTCAGCTTTCCTCGCAGAAGGGTCCCTCGGGCGTGGAAGGCCAAAGGGGAGGCTCTCCTCCGGGGGAACATCCCCGGTTTGCGGTAACGGGCCCACTTGATAATCCGCGGGCTCTACCCGGACAGATTATTGTGGCCGGGGGCAGGCCAGGATATCTCAAAATCAACGGTGGGCGAGCTGTTTTCCTCTGTGGGCCAGACAATCCTGAAGAATTTCTTTACCTGGGGACTCTTCGGCCGGATGGAACTCGAGACGGTCCCCAAATGGAAATGATCGAATTTTTGGGGAAATCGGGAGTTAATGCTTTCCACTTTCAAATGTTCCGGATGCGTCGATGCAACATTAAGGACGAAGGGGATGATACACACTGTCCGTTTGTCGATCACGACCCCTCGAAACCGCTCAATGAAAAAGTTCTCGATCAATGGGATTTTTGGTTTGGGGAGTTGGAAAAGCGAGGGATAATTGTCCATCTTGAGTTCTACAATGATGCCACCGACGTGGAGCGGATGGGATGGACTTTAGATAGCGAGGGAAATCTTCATCCGGAAGAGCAGCGGTTTATCGACGGAATTGTCAAGCGGTTTTGCCACCGGAAGAACATCATCTGGGGAATTGAAGAAAGTTCCAACAAATTGCCGCGGGCACGCGTTCGGCATTTCCTGAAGATCGCCGAGCGGATTCGGCAGGTGGATCCATACCATCACCCTATTGTGCAGAGCTTTGTTACCCCAGAGACGGCCGAAAAGGACATGCATCCGGACGGAGTTACCAGTGCCGATTATCGCGACTCCCCCTATGTGGATATGGCCACTTGGCTCCACATACCCCCACATGGCAAGGACTTTGAGGCCCAGCATGCTGCCTATTTACGGTATGCCCTGATCGATCGAGATCGATTCATCACCATGCGGAACGAGACCGAATACCATCCGATCGATCGCCGAGTGGCTCGGATTCACAACTGGGCCTGTGCCCTGGCGGGGATGCATGCCTTGGAGGCTCAACTGAACGCAGCTCGGCCCGACCGCAGGGATCGGATCATCGATGCCGGGAAGGTCGTGGAGTTTATGGAGCAGACAGATTGGTACCTCATGAAGCCGGCGGATTCCTTGGCCAGCGGATCGACAAAGTGGGTTCTGGCTAACCCGGGCAACTCTTACATTGCCTATACCTATGAGTACACTGGCCCCATGGGTCTTAAAGAGCTGCCCAAGGGGCAATACGAGCTCTTGTGGTTCGACACGGTGAGCGGGAGGAGTCATCGCACGCGGATCGAGCAACCGGCGACCGGCGAAGCTCGGTGGGAGAAACCCCAGGAAATGGGCAACGAAATTGCCTTGTATGTTCGCCGTTTCGAGCCTTAGCCGGCTGGGGTTTCCGGGGAGAATTCAGAAGAAAAGAAGGAAAGGAGAATTCCGGAGGAAGGGACCATTCCGAAGAAAAGCACAATTGCGAAGAAAAGACATCCCCATTTTGCTCGACTGTTGGCACGGTTGCTGAAGAGTGGAAATCAGCTGGTAAAGGGTATTAGCTGCTGGGGGATCGGGGGTGGGAATCGGCAGCGTTAAGGGGTGTATGGGGCTTTGGCGGCCCATAACCTCTCGTACAGGTCTTGGAATTGAGCAACCATTTTCTCCAGAGAAAAGTGCTGGGCTACAAACTGGCGGGCCGCCCGGCCGATTGCCTTTGCCAAGTCCGGGTTTTCTAACAGTTGCTGGGTCAAGCGAGCCAGGGCAGCCCGGTCCCCCACGGGGAAAAGAAAACCCGTTTTTCCCGGCACGATCATATCGCGGGTGCCGGGGATATCAGTGGCCACAATCGGCCGACCATAGGCCATCCCCTCTAAAATGGCGTTCGATTGGCCTTCGTACCCACTTGTGGACCAGAGAACATCGATATGAGGTAAAATTCGAGGAACATCCTCGCGATGACCTAAAAAATGGACCCGATCGGTAATCTCCACCTGGTCTCGGAACCGCAACAGTCGGTCCCGTTCTGGACCATCCCCGATCACTAGGAGATGAACGTCGTCGCGAATAACTTTGAGGAGGTCGGCAGCCCAAATTGCGTCCTCGATCCGTTTTTGCGGCCAAAGTCGGCCGATGACCGCTAGCAGTTTTGTGTCGTTGGGCAGTCCTAGCTCTTTTAGTAGCTCTTCCCGAGAACACAGCGGCTTTTCCGGGGGAAGTTCCACGGCGTTGGGAATCACGGCGAATTTTTCTGCCGGAAGGCCGTGCTGCACGTAGAAGTCGCGAACGGCCGGGCTATTAACCACCACAGCATCGGTCCACCGGCATAGGAAGCGATCGATGGCGAATTGCCAGCCTGCCTTCCAAAGATCTACACAGCGTTCCGAAGCCACAATGACCGGCACCCGGGCCTCGCGGGCAGCCACTCGGCCATAGGAGTTGCCGGCAAAAAGCCAGGTTTGCACGATGTGGGGTCGCACCTGGCGAATGACCCGGCGGAGCCGTAAGTAGGCGGCCAGGTCTACCCGACGGCGTTTCCCGACCAAATGGAGGGGAATTCCGGCAGACTGTAATTCTCCCTCCAAAGGTCCTGAACGAGTGAGCACACACACATGAGGCTCGAACCGAGAGTGGTCTAAATGCCGGACCAGAAGACTCATCTGCTTTTCGGCACCGGCTCGGTCAAGCGTGGGGATAATTTGCAATAGGCGGAGTTTTTCAGTCACCCGTTTTCCTCGAACCAAATTCGGCATTTGCTGGGAATTTAGAGGACTTGGCCCTTGTCCCGGAAAATGCCCGAAAACCTGGGAGCCTTGTCACCGGAAGGTTACGAAGAACCGCTGATTTTCGTTAGTTCGGAAAGGTGGCCCAACAAACGCAAAATTCATCGAGATGTTGAGCCGAGGAAATATTTGGTTTTCAATGATTTCGAGGGTTGCGGACATTTGGGCAGTTGTTGCCTCCATATTAGGGCGAAGTATAGCACAAAACCGATGCGGGAGTATATGCAGAAGTTGACCGGGATCGGCTCTTCAGGCTAAGCGGTCGGGAGGGAGAGAAAGGTTTTGCCCGGGAACGGTGGAAAAGGTACTTTTGAGGGTGAGTTTCCCTATCCGGCATGGGGGGGAAGGGGATCACACCGGTATCAATCGTTCTCTTTCCGTTCACAAGAAGAAGGCGGGAAAGTATGAAAAACTCTACGGCTGAGAATTCCATCCGTCGGGGGGGCGGTTCTACCGGGGAGAAGTTCCGGGTTTGCCGCCGGGGTTTCCTACGTGCAGGGGGGACCGGGGCTCTGGTGGTGCCCTTTGTGCCTTATTATTTCACGGCGGGGTTGGAAGAGAGAAATCTTCCCCGATCGAAGAATGATCGTTTCGGCATCGGGGCAATTGGTATGCGTTATCAGGGAACGGTGATCACCTTGGAGGCCAGCAAATATGGCGACGTGGTAGCCATTGCCGATGTGGACCGGCATGTCCGCGAACAAGCCCGGGCAAGTTTCGGCAGTACTCCCGCCATCTATGAAGATTACCGAGCATTGCTAGATCGAAAAGACGTGGATGTGGTGATGATCGGTACCCCCGATCATTGGCATGCCCGGATGGTCGTGGATGCTTGTCTGGCGGGCAAAGATGTGTATGTGGAAAAACCGTTGACCCTCACGGTGCAGGAAGGTCAGGTAATTTGCAAGGTGGTGGAGAAGACCGGCCGGGTGGTGCAGGTCGGTTCCTGGCAACGGAGTGATTGGCGGTTTCGGCTGGCGGCCGAGATGGTTCGCCAAGGGCGGATCGGTAAGCTCCGGCGGGTGGAGGTGGTCCTCGGCAAAAATGCCACAGGTGGCCCTTTCCCGGAACGTCCGGTGCCCGGCCATCTCAATTGGGAGTTATGGCTCGGACAGGCCCCCTTAGTTCCCTATGTGGAAGAACGGTGTCATTACACTTTCCGCTGGTGGTACGAGTATGCAGGCGGGCAAATGACCGACTGGGGGGCCCACCATTTGGACATTGCCCAGTGGGCGATCGGTTCGCTTCCGGTGGAAATCGTAGGGGAGGCTACCTTTCCGAATATCCCGGGAGGGTACAACGTTGCAATCGATTTCCGTGCCTGGTACCGGTATGCCAATGGGGTGGAAATGACGGTGCTGGACACCGGGCGGAATGGGATCCTCTTTGAGGGCACGGAGGGAAGGATCTTCGTAAATCGCGGAGCCATTTCCGGTCAGCCGGTTGAGGCCTTAAAGGATAATCCTCTTCCACGAGAAAAATTCATCCTTTACGACTTTGATAACCTCTCCCGGCCGGAACGGGCCGGCAAGCTCGAGGCCATCGTGAACCATATGGGCAATTTTTTCGATTGTGTGCGGGAACGGCGTCGGCCCATTTCGGATGTTTGGAGCCAGCACCAAAGTGCCGTCACGTGCCACCTGGGCAATATTGCCATGTGGGTAGGCCGACCCCTCCGCTGGGATCCCGACCGGGAAATCTTCCCCGACGATCCGGAGGCCAATCGGCATCTCCGTCGCGAGGCTCGACCTCCTTACGGTCTGCCGGAGGTTTAAAGCCCGGAATTTTCCCCAATGCTTTTCTTACATTTTGCTCGGGCTGATTGGCCGGAACTACGTGCCAACCGCCGAATGGGTAGACTTGACTTTGCCGAAGATATTCGAACTAGCATCTGGACCCCTGAGCAAGTAGTTCCGATATCTTTTGGTTGAGCCGAAGAGCCAACCCGTGGGATAACTCGTCTTAGAGAAACCGACCGGGTTTAAAAGGGGGAGCAAGGAGTGCCGAAAAGAACGGTCGAGAGATCTTTAGCCTCTGGGCTTCCACTAAGGATTTGGTGGAAACGGCGGAGGCAAGAAGTACTAGCTGACGGTTTCCGGATCCGTAATTGGGCAACAGGAGTGTCGGAATATCGCGAAACCTTTGGCCAACCACCTGGTTCTTTTCATCAAATGATTCCGTGAAGCGGACCACCGCGGGCGGCCAAGGCCTCAACCCGTCGCACCACCTTCGGGTCTTCTTCTACTGGGGGCGGGTAGCCCGGCTTCATCCGGGCATCGATCACTAGCGAACCAAAACACCCCCAATGTTTTGCTGCGATAAAGGAGTCAATGCCGTGCACGTCGGTGGCGGGATTGCTCCGCGTGAAAGTAACCCAGAGGAAATTCTCGAGGTTTCGGGCCGTTTGGTCGGAATCATCGACCACCACAATCAAGGGGAAGATGTTAATCAAATCGCTTGCTTTATAGCTGGCGACAAAGCGAGCGACTGCGTTATCCGTCCCCGTTTTGTCGGGACGATAAGGTGGGCCCTCGATCACCAGAATTCCCGGCAGTACTACCCGGGGATTGCGGAAACCGAGGTCCCGAGGCAGGATGATCCGGGCATCAAAGGCCACCGGTAAAGTGCGTTTTGGAGGACCTGCCGCCACCACTACCAGCTTGGATCCCTGGTGCAGGCCATTGCCGGAGTAATCCAACGTGTCCATGTTGGTACAGGTAAAAAAGTGGAGATTCCGTCGCCAGTCGACCCGCTCGAGCAGGTGGCGGAAAAACTCCGCCACATCGTGGACATCGAGGCTGGGATTGTCTTCCTCGGCCACGATGAACAAATATTTGGTAAGCGAAATCTGCCCGTACCCAAGAAGGGCATAAGCTTGAGTAAGGAGTTGGCGGGGACGGCGGGGATCTTCGTAGGGAATATATTTTTCGGAGCCGATGGCCAAACAAAGCGGATGGACCCCAGCGGCATCCACGGCGTGGACGGCTTTCACCCCGGGCACTGCCCGAGGAACAACGGGTCCAACTAGCTCGTGGATGAGCTTGGCAAACATCGAGTCCTCTTGAGGGGGTCTTCCCACCACGGTGAATGGCCAAACGGCATCCCGGCGGTGATAGACCTTTTCCACGCGAATCACGGGAAAATCGTGGGTGAGGCTGTAATATCCCAGGTGGTCTCCAAAGGGGCCTTCCGGCAAAAGGACCCCTGGTTCGATATAGCCGACGATGCAGAAGTCGGCCTCGGCGGAGATTGCTAACTGACCCGGGCGGCAAATCATAGGAATGCGGAAGCCCGCCAAGAGTCCGGCAAAACTCAGTTCGCTAATTTGGGGAGGGAGGGGCATGGTGGCGGCCACCGTCATTGCCGGGGGACCGCCCACGAAGATATTCACTCGCAGGGGCTGGCCTAACTCGATGGCTCGGGCATGGTGTCGGGCAATATCCCGGTGAAGCTGATAGTGAAGGCCTATTTGCACATTAGGGATATATTTCCCCCCGGAGATTTGGATCCGATACATTCCCAAATTGGAGCTGAGGAGGCCTGGGTGGGCAGGATCCTCCGTGTAAACTTGGGGCAATGTGATGAAAGCTCCGCCATCCTGAGGCCAGCACCGAAGTTGAGGTAATTGGTCAATCCGGGTCTGGCAGGCCAACACGGGGCCGGACCGAACTTTGCGAGGCAGGGCCTGCCAGGCCCAAAAGGGGGCTTTCAGCAACAGTCGGGGCCGACGCAGCAGATCGGTGGGATCGAATCCTAATTCCACAACCCGCGAAAGCTGGTCCAAGGTATCCCGGAAAATATATCGGAGCCGATCCATGGTTCCGAAGAGATTGCTGACCATGGGGAAACGGCAGTTTTTGACGTTAGCAAAGAAGATAGCTGGCCCGCCAGCGGCAAACACCCGGCGGTGAATAGCAGCGGCCTCCAGATCGGCGTCCACAGGCTCGTGGATTTCCACCAGCTGACCGATCTTTCGCAGATCCGCAAGAAGCTGCTGAAGGTTTCGGTACCCCATCGGTGCCCTCGCCGGTGCCCACTTTGGAGGAAGCTGAACATTCGCTGGTCTGGCCAGCAGTAGGCCGGAGTATCTTTTTGCTAACCTCCGGAATTTTACCGGGCAGCTGGGAGCTGGTTGCTCCCCGGCCACATCCCTTCCGACCCGGCAAAACCCGTTCCCCCGGCATCCAGCCGGCCGAAGAATCGCGGAACGGCATCTTCCGGCGGCCTTTTATGGCAAGCTCCTGGGGCCAAAGGCGGGAGAAAATCTCTGGGAGTTAGGCATAACGGAGGTATTCTTCGGGGAACTTCCACGGCTTGCGGTATTCGGGGATTGCCAGCCGGGCAGCCTCGTCATCCCCAACGATTTGCTTCGTCTGGGGATCGAAGCGGATAGTCCGTTTCAATTTTAGGGATAGATTGCCAAGGACAATGGGGACATCGACGAAGGTATGATATTCTACGCGGCACAGCGGTGCTGGCCCACCTTTGATGCCATCTAGCCATTCTCGTTCGTGACCCGGAGACGGAGGGATGGACCTTTCCGGAGGGGAAGGATCCGGCAAGCGGTCACCTTCGGGCACAACCTTATACGTTCCGTAATCGGCATAAAGTGTCCCATTCAACCCATGGAAATAGATGCCTAGCCGCCGGCGGGGCACCGGTTCTCCGTGGAAATCGAACCCGTAACTGTTCACCAGCACCCCCATCCAGGTCATGGTTAAGCTGGGATATTGCCACAGCACTTCCTGAACATCCGGGGCATCTCCGTCATCTTCGATGACGAATCGGCCGCCGAGACAGCTGACATGGGTGGGATAGCCGAGTTCCAAGGCCCAAATGGGAAGATCGATGATGTGCGGGGCCATCCCGGGGAGCCACCCGCCACTATAGTCCATCCACGAACAGTGGTGATAAGAACTGGCGGCCAAAATCCGGTTGTAAGGTCGCCAAGGAGCGGGCCCAATCCACATTTCCCAATCGACACCGGCCGGCACAGGTGTCCCGGGATCTCGGCCCACTCCCTCCTTGCCCTGATTCATGACGTTAAAGGTCCGAACGACCGAGATCGGCCCTAACTTCCCACTTCGGATGTACTCCACTACTCGGCGATAGTTCTCACTGGCATGTATTTGGGTGCCCACCTGGGAGACGACCTGGTGCCGTTTGACGGCCCCGAGGACGGCGAGGCTTTCCCCGAGGTACAAGGTCATCGGCTTTTGGATGAACAGATGTTTGCCGGCCGCGGCAGCCTCCACTGCCTGCAAGCAATGCCAATGGGGCACACTGGCGATGATTACGGCATCGACATCTTTAGCCTCCAGAAGTTGCCGATAATCTTTGTAAGGTTTGCACGTTTCCGGATATGCTTTGACCGTAGCGGTCAACCGTTCCTCGATGGGATCACAGGCAGCAGTAACCACCACATCGGGATATTTGGCACAATTGGCCAGATTAGCCCGGCCCATTCCACCGCAGCCAATGAGTCCCACACCGATCTTCTCGCTTGCCGGAGCTTGGCCACCAAGTCCCAAAGCCGGGGCCGGCACAATTTGGGGCAAACTGACTGCTGAGCCCATGGCCAAACTTTGCCCAAGAAAAGTTCGCCGAGAGTTACCCTTGGGAGCGGTCATTGGTTTTCTCCTTGGCAGAACAGCTTGATCACACCCCTCGAACGAACGACCTCTGCCACGATTCTGCCGCCGGGAAAAATCAGCCCCGGTTCCTCCGTTAGCCGATACCCAATGCAAACCCCAATCCGTTGAGGGTTCGAAATTCGTTAATTACCTGGCAGATTGAATCACCCCAACAGTCTTTTCCCTCATTTATCGAAATGGTCGGGGGTGGCAGCTGTTTTTGAGACACCAACCGTCGAAAGAGGGAGGAGCCCGAAACCCCGACTTTTTTTGGGTAAACGCACATCTACCCCACTTCGGTTACCTGCCACGTCTTTCGAAACGGAGTTGTGCACGCTCCCGGTTGGGATCGACTTTGGGAACCTTTGTTCCCGAAGCTTTATGGTGATCCCCACAGCTCAGGCTACCCGGACCCGGCCGGACGGCGGAGGTCGGCAAACGTTCGCAGGTGGTACTCGATGCCAACATAATCCAGGACTCGGCACAAGGCCCGAAGGGCAACACCCATCCCGTCCGGCCCGCTTTGGCCCCCAAATTGGCCGCCACCTTTCACATGAGGTTCCAGATCGAGAAAGACCCCGGGGACTCCCCAGGGCTTGAGCCGGGCTTCGATCTGGGGAATTACGGTGGCAAAGTCGCGGAGGATCCGCTCGTGGCCGGCATCACCCATATCTGCCGGCACAAAGTTCGCTAAAGCATCTTCGTCGATATGTCCGCCTTTTTCCGTTACCTGGGGACTGCGGTAGTCCTTGATATGCATCCAACCAAGCCCCGGCTTCATGGCTTGGTACTGCTCGAAGACCTCTTGAGGTG
>Ga0272449_1002112_pt1 | contig 18988 bp, 11 predicted proteins | sample YNPCB0241_FD_198679 | JGI IMG/M metagenome (GOLD analysis project Ga0272449, IMG submission 198679) | Hot spring sediment microbial communities from Yellowstone National Park, WY, United States - YNP-CB-024-1 | ecosystem: Environmental > Aquatic > Thermal springs > Hot (42-90C) > Sediment... | reverse complement strand
CTGCAATGGTGTTTATCATAGATTTTACATCAGATCCACCAACAGGATATGATGTAATATCTCCTACTGGAATAATAAATCCGTCATCTCTTGAAGGACCAATTTTGTTCTCATGGACAAAACCATACGATCCTGACCCGTTTGATTCTTTGGAACATTATTTCTTAAACATAACAACCATTGTTCCAACAACACAAGATGGATGGTACACATTACCATCACCATTGTGGAAAATAAACACATGGTTGTCAAATGTTGAAATAACAACAGTGTCAGTGATGTTTACTAATCTAAAATTATCTCCCGGTGTAACTTATTATTGGCAGGTACATTGTTGGGGTAAAAAGGAATGGGATTTTGCTATAAACCCATCAACTTCACAACCATGGTATACAAAACCATACGGATTTGCATTATCAACAGGAAGTTTTTGTATCTCAAACCAAAAACCATACAAGTTTAATTTAATATCTCCAGGTACTACAACAGCAGTTGTCCCTGCGTTGGGTATTAAAACTTACAGACCTACATTTTATTGGGAACAGGTTTATGACCCGGACAATTACGATCCTGTTGTTTCAAGTTATGTAGTTGTTATAAGTAGCCACCAAAATTTTGTTTACAAATTTGAGTTGTATTCTCCTACAACATATTTAGCAATAGATTTTGATTTGACCCCAAGAACAACTTATTACTGGTATGTTAAAGCATATGACAGATTTGGTAACTATCAAACACCATACACTACATTTTATTTTAGGACAGAAAATTTTGCACCTAACGAGTTCAATTTATATTCACCTATAAATGATGATATTGTCCAAACTGTAAGACCAACATTTAAATTCTACAATGAAGCAGATCCTGATGGTGATGATATTTACTATACAATCCAGTATTCATCAAATTCTAATTTTGTATATTATGAATCTTCAGGTGAGTTTAAATATCCATCTCAAAAAGGAAGTGTTATTGAAATTTTATCACCGTGGGTTTTTGAAGAAAACAAACAATATTTTTGGCGCGTGATAGCAGAAGACCATTTTGGCGGTTTCACAACTTCTACTATACATTCCTTTTGGACAAATAGTGTTGAAGAATCACCAACAAGTTTTGATATAAATATTACTTCAGGTGTTATAACACAACAAAGTATATTATTAACTTGGCAATTATCAAGAGATAATGATCCGAAAGATTATGTTTCGTATTACAAAATATGTATATCTACTCTTCCAAACTATGTTATTGGAGTTTCTACATATATAGTTGTCTATGGAAGTACCACAACAAATTACAACTTAGATTTGTCAATTCTTACAGAGAATGCTTTGTATCAATGGTGGGTTGAAGCATATGACATAAAAGGAAACTACACAAAAAGTATTTCTTCATATTCCTTTATTGTAGATTTAACTACTGAAGAACCAGATGATATATTTTTAGTTTCACCAGGGTCAAGTTACACTTTTGTTCGTATAAGTCAACCATTACAACTTAAATGGACTGCTGCTAACAAAACTGAATGGTGGAAACCTGTAAATTATAAACTTCATTTAGCACCAATAGATTTCTTTTTGTATGAAATAATACAAATTTCTTCAGGTCCGTACAAAAATTATACTCAAGCACAGTATGTATATTATTCAACAAATACTTTGAAAGAAAATACAACATATTTCTGGTATGTACAAGCAGAAAATTTAAAAGGACAAAAAATATCTACAACATATTACTTCTTTGTTGATTCAACAAACGACCCACCTCAACCATTTAACATTATTTCTCCAACAGGTACTGTCACTACAAGAAAACTAACTTTTGTGTGGGAACAAACATACGATGTTGATGATGAAATTGATAAATACGAACTTAAGTTTTCAACTGATAAAAATTTTGCTGTTTCTATTTCAACAACAGTTGTTTTGTCTAAAGATGCTACAAGTTTTACACCCTCATATAAACTTTTAATGAATACAACTTATTATTTTAAAATCTGTGCGTATGACAATCGTGGTCTATCAAGTGAGAGTAATCTTGGTCAGTTTTATATTCCATATTTTAAACCTTCATCAGTTGAAATAATTTCTTCAACAGGTGTTGTTTATCAACGGAAACCTTTACTAAAATGGCATCCTTCAGTACATCCTGAACCAAATTCGTATATAACAAGATATGAAGTTAAGATATATTCGTTGAAAGATAGCAAGTTAATTGAACAAGTTTCAACAATAACTGATTATTATCAAATACAAACAAGTTTACCTCAAGCATTAACTTATTATTTCACAATAACACCTGTTGATGACGAAAATATCTTAGGTGATGTTACAACAGGATATTTCTTTGTTTTCCCTGTTAACATTCCTAAAACTCCACGGATTACAGGATATAATATAGATGTGTTTCAACCTTGGCTGTTTAATATTTATTGGGAAAAAGTTGATAAATATACTGACGAGAAACAAGCAGATGATATTTTAGGTTATAATATATACCGTGCGGAAAGTTATGAGCAACTTTTAGAAAATGTTAATAACAAAAATGTATATAAATTTATACCATCATCTATTACATTTTTATCAGACGGGATTTATTATTCAACATATTATTATTTGATAAAAGTTGTAACAATAGGTGGGGTTGAAAGTGAACCATCTGATATTGTTACATCGTATAATTTAGGATGTAAAATTATATTAGAACCTGTTGGCAAAATTTTGTTATCAAAAGATGTTGACCAAGAAATATTGTCCTTAGGGTACGAAGTATCAATCAGTACACAAAAAGTTGTTGAAGTTGAACAAGAACGATTTAATGTGGTAAGTAAATACAACTTAATTGTAAAGAAAGATGGCAGACCGATCCCACAATATAAGTTTAAACAACCTGTTGTAGTTGAAATTTCTTTACCTGAAGATGTGGTACAAAACAACCAAAATTTACAACCAAGTATGTTTTATTATAACAATATTGAATACTTGTTTGTAAACTCGCAAGTTGATGTTCAAAAAAAAGTAATATCTTTTAATACAACAAATACTGGTGAATATGTACTGCGATTGGTTTATCCAACAAAAGGAGTTGAGATTTTACAAATATATCCTAAAAAAATTTTTACTCCTGCAGAACAAGTGGATAACAAAATACATTTTGTAATAAACAATCCTACTATGTATACACCTGAAGGTGAGATATATGATATAAATTTACGTTATGTAGGAAAAATGAAACTTGAGAACAACGAACTTGTTTGGGATGGAAGATTAGACAATGGCGAACTTGTCCCAAAAGGGATTTATATTTATAAAATTAAAGTTGGAGAAAAAATTTTTACTGGAACGATTATTGTTGCAAAATAATTTTTATGAAAAAAATTAAAATTTTGTTAAAACTATTATTTTTGTTCAATACTTTGTATATTTATAGTGATTACCAACTTATGTTTGATAATGTTGTAAAAGAAAGAACACAAGAAGCTGTGTTTTTAAATCCAGCAATGTTAGATATTGTGAAATCGCCCGAAGTATGTTTGACATATAATATGTTATATCCAAAATTGACTGATGAGACAAAATTTGTTAATAACAACATATGTTTTGTAAAAGAATTATACGGTGGTGGGGTAGGGTTGGGATATGTTCAGTTTGGTATTAAAGATTGGTATATAAAAGATATGTTCTTTATTTCCTATGGTCACGAGTTAAAACCTTATATAGAAAAATTAAGTTTAGGGTTGAAATTTGTTTATACAAAAGAAGAGTATAGTTTAGATGATTATATAAAACAAAACCCAGTGTTTAAAAGTGGTAATTCTGTTGGCTATTTTTCTTTAAATTTAGCTGCAAAATATAGTTTGGATACAAATAATGTTTTAAGTTTAGTTGTTGAAAATTTGAACCAACCAAATACTGCTATAAACACAACTGATGTTTTACCATTAAAATTAAATTTTGGATATAAGTATAAATATAAAAAACTTAATATTATGCCAGAGTTAAAAACAGAATTTTCAGTATTGACTGACTATATTTTTGGGTTAACTACAGAATACGAGTTTTTGTTTTTTAACAACAAAATAAAATTTGTCCCTACATTGTCAATAGAATATGGTAGTAGAGAATATAACAAAATTTTAGCTGGTTTTGAAATAAAAACAGCACAAGTTTCTTTAGTTTATGGATACAGTTTATCACCGACAAGTAAAATTGATACTGGTGGTTCACAATATATTTCTTTAGGATATAAATTTATACCACAACCTGTTGAAGAAGAAAAAGTTTCAAAGAAAGAATATGAAAAATTACTTTTAGAAAAACAACAACTTGAACAACAAATTGAACAAATTAAAAAATCTGTTGTTATATCATCTGAAAAACCTAAAGTTGAAGAAGTAAAACCACAGACAACTACAGAAACAGAACAACCTCAGTTAACAACAGAAGAGATTTTGTTAAAAAAACTACAAGAACTTGAACAAAAACTTAAAGAAGTTGAAACAAAAAAGGTTGAAGAAAAACTTAAACCACCAGCTGTTGTATCACCACCAACTACTACAGCACCGAGTGCTACTAAACCTGTTAAACGGTATCATACTGTGGTCGCTGGAGATACATTACCGAAACTTGCTGAGAAATACTATGGTGATTCATCACAATGGCGTAAAATTTATGAAGCAAACAAAGATAAAATTATAAGAGGGCAGTTAACACCTGGCACTGTGCTTGAGATACCATAATAAATATAATTATGAAAGATTTAGAAAAAATTGCAGAACAAGAGAAACAAAAAATAGGTGCTATCCGTGAACGTATACGAAAGTTAACTGAAGAAATACAACAAAAGAAAGATGGAACTTCTACACAGATACTTAATATAAAACCGCAGCCTGAGTTGACTTCTGGTATGGTTTCACCATCAATGTTTTCTGAAATACAAAATATGTTGCTTGACACTATCACAAAAGGGTATGAAACAATTATTCAAGAAAAAGAAAAAATTATCCAAAGATTGCAGAAAGAAATAGATGAAGTTATGGAAAAATATCAGCAGCTTAAATATATCCAAGAACAACAAATTGCACGTGTTGCATCGTTGTCAGCACAGCAGGATAAGTCATTATTAGATTTGGTAAAAAAAATTGCTGAACTTGAGGCTGAAAATAGGGAACTGAAAAACAAAATTCAGCAGATGATTACTCAAGCAGAAGAAACCACAAAATTTGTACAACAGGATAAAATACAATATGTCTTATCTCATTTAAGTTTGATTTCAGAAGTGATGAGAGAATGTTTAAGATATTTTAGGACACCAGTAGGTATGATACAAGAAGCGTTTGAACTTGCCAAAGAAGATATTAATGGCCACCCAGTAAATAAAAAACTATATGTAATCCAACAAGAAATGTTGAAGATAAGGAATATAATTTCTTCATGTGTAGAACGGTTAAAATTACCTTCATCAGTTAATTTACAAAAAGTTTCATTGAAATCAGTTGTATCATCTGCTGTGTCAAAATTTCAGTCAGAGTTTGTTAATAAAAATATTGAACTTGTCCAGGAATTTACACCAGAAGAAATATATGTTGTAGCAGATTTCCAACTCTTAGTTGATTGTGTTTGTGAAGTTTTAGAAAATGCAATAGAATCTTTTTATCCACCGTGTGTGGGTAGTAAAATTATTGTTCGTGTAGGAAAAGAAAATGATAAAGTAGTTTTAGTAGTAGAGGACAATGGTTGTGGTATAGCAGAACATCTTTTACCAAAAGTATTTAATTTGTTTTTTACAACAAAGTTTGAACAAGGACATTATGGTATAGGATTGTTTAAAGTAAAATGGTTGTTAACAATGTTTGATGCAAAAATTAGTATAAATTCTGTTGTACATAAAGGAACAATTGTAAAAATAGAATTTCCATTAGAAGGAAAATAATCTATGGCAAGAGAAGGGCTTTCAACAGAAGCTATCCGGCATTATTATCGTGGTCGTGTATTTGAAGCAACTGGCGAACTTGATATTGCTATTGAAGAATACAAAAAAGCGATAGAACTTGGTGCTGATTATGCTGATGTACACAATTCATTAGGTAGAGTATTAGCTAAGAAAGGTTTTTTAGAAGAAGCAAGAATAGAGTTTGAAAAAGCCTTACGACTTAACCCGAGATATCTCGAAGCACAAAGAAATCTTAACGAATTGTTGACAAAACTTAGTTTAAGAAAAGAATATAAAGAATTAACATCTACTGTTTCTACTTCACCGTCGCCGTTGCAGCCAACAGTTTCAGTAACAGCTCAACAAATTGAAGAATCTGAACAAAAGTTGTATAGACAAAAAATAATAAAATCTGTATTGTTGTATGTAGGTACATTAATTATAATTATTCCTCTGGCTATTTTATGTTACAAAAATTTTGTAAGACAACAGAAAGTTCCTATACAAAAAATTTATACTACAAAACTTGAAACAATTTCCTCAATAAACAAGTTTAATAACAAATTGGTTTTAAGTAGTTGGTTATCACAAGAAATTGTGTTTTATAAAATAGATAAAGAAACTTTGTCAATTTTGTCAACATATAAAGTTGATAAAGAAAATATTGTACCAACTTCTGTATGTTTAATTGACGAAACCTTATATGTTTTGGATGCATGGAATAAAAAACTGTATAAATATCTTTTGATTAATGGGAAACCCACTGTAGTAAAAGTTTTAGATATTTCTGATACAGAACCACTTACAATTGCTGTATATAAAAACTATATTTTAATTTTTGATAACAAAAATTCGCAAATTGTTGTATATACAAAAGAGTTGAACAAAATTGTTGAAACAATACCATATTTTGTAAAAGATATAATTTATGTTTCATCGTATAAAAACAATCTTTGGATGTTAGATTCTAATTATGTTTTATACCAACTTAAAGGATATAAAGAAATAAAACAATCGTTCAAACTAAGTTTTGTTATTGGTAAACAAATATCTGCATTTTTTGTAGATGACAAATTTTTATGGTTCTCTTTAGAAGGAGCTCCACATTTGTATTGTTACAGTAAAGACATATTTGAATAAATAATAAACAAAAGAATCTAACCTTACCAAAAAATTTTTACAAATATATGAAACTTGTTTTTATATATTTTTATATATTTTTTGTTATTGAACTAAGTTTTGCTGTTGAAAATGTTTTTGATTTACGAACAAATTATCTTGCAAAAAAACTTGTTTCAATATCATCTTTTTCTGAAACAGAGTTTGAAGAAAAAGATAATATAATAAAAAACCTTACTTTGTTTGAGTATTATATAGATAAAAACGATTTAGAATATGCTAAAGTTTATTATGAATTGTTAAAATCGTGTTATCCAGTGAACCAACTTGTAAATTATAGATTAGGGAAGTATTATTTTAAAGAACAAGATTATATTCATGCAAAAGAATGTTTTGAACAATGTGTAAAAAATGATTCTCAGTTTCATGAAGCAAGAAAATATTTATCTCAAATTTGTTTCAAAATAAAAGAATATGAACAAGCATTGAAACATTCTCGTGTTATAACTTATTTTAAACCAGATAAAGAAACATTAAAGATTTATGATTGCCTTATAGATTATTTTAGAAATAAAACCAATAACAATGTTGAGAAAAAATTTACAGAAATAGAAAATTTTGAAATAATTTCTAATTCACCACTAATTGATGTCGGTATCTCAACAAAAGATAACGGGACTTTGATGAAAATAGATTGTATAAAATTTTTTGTATCAAACAATTTTGAAGTTTATGATGATAAAAACAAAAAAATACTATTTTGTGAAGGTGGAGAAAAAAATCTTTGGACTATTGTTTATAGAACAAAATTGGGTAAACTTTGTATTATATCACCATATCTTAACAAAGAAACAAGAATATCTGCGAAATATCTGATAATTAAACCTTTGGAAGAAAAAGATACAATTTTTGTTTCAGAATACAAATGGTTTAAAAACAGTTTTCCACAGAATAACGAGTATCGTGGAGAACTTGTAGTTAAACATTTAAAAGATCAAATTGTTGTTATAAACAGAGTTAAACTTGATGAATATCTTTATAGTGTTGTAGCAGAAGAAATTGGTAAAGATAAACCTTCAGAAGCACTTAAAACACAAGCTGTTGTTGCAAGAACTGTTGCGTTGTTTCGTAAGAAAACAAAAATGCATAAATACTTTGATATATGTAGAGGTCAACATTGTCAGGTCTATAGCGGTGTAAAAAAAGAAGCTAAAGAAACTATAGAAGCAGTAAATTCTACAATAGGTGAAGTTGTTATGAACAACGACAACTTTGTTGATTTATTTTTTCATGCAAACTGTGGTGGGTTAACAAAAAGATATTGGAGAAAAGAAAATTTAATATCTGATATTGTTGAAGAAAATTATAATGTAGACAATACTTATTATTGGTATCTTTCTCCACCAAAACTTTGGTGTGGACCTTCAGAATATGCCCATCCTGGTTTTTCAAGATGGGTTCGTGTTGTTGAAAAAAGTTTGTTAGAAAAATATCTTGATGAAAAATATAAAATTGGTAAATTAAAAGATATACAAATTATTTCTCGTGATGTTAATTTTTATATAGAGAAAATAAAAATTATAGGTAGCAAGAAAAAAGTTGTTTTGTCAAAAGAACATTTGATAAGAAACATAGTTCCGTTAGGACCATTAAGATCATCATCTTTTATCCTTGAATACAACAAAAATACTGACGAATTTTATTTTTTTGGAGCAGGTTGGGGACATGGGGTTGGTATGTGTCAAAGTGGTGTATCAAATCTTGCAAAACAAGGGGAAAATTATGTAAATATAATAAAACACTACTATCCTGATGTTGAAATAAAAAAATTATATTGATATTTTTAAATAACTCATAAGCACATTAACCCATCAACTCATTAACCCGTACTTGGAGGGGTGCGTGAGTGGTTGAAACGGCTCCGCTCGAAACGGAGTTCTCCCGATAAGGGAGACGGGGGTTCGAATCCCTCCCCCTCCGTTATGTTTGTGTCATAAAGCTTTGTTTGTTACGGATTTTTGGAAAGTAATGTAAGATATGTTTTCAAACTTTGACAATTTCTGCTATGTATGTTTCTGTATCAGAATAGATTCGTACAAATTTACAGAATATAAAGTATTTTATATTTTGAACTTCTCTGTTTTTCAGTAGCAAAAAAAAATAATTTTTTTATTTTTTTGTCTATACTAAAAAAATTAGTACTATTATAAGGAGGAAAAGATCTATGAAAAAGATGTGGTTTATTATATTAAGTTTGTTTGTTGATGCATATTTTATAAACTCAGCTGCAATATCAGGAGCGCCTGTTATAAGATTAAACCAAGCTGGTTATCTTCCTGAAGATGATTATAAGACAGCAGTAGTGTCGGGGTTATCTGGGAATTTTGAAGTAAGAGATTATAACACAAACGAAGTTGTTTATAGTGGCACTTTGACACAACTCGGGACAGATCCTGTTACTGGAGAGACATTATATCTTGCAGACTTTTCTCAATTAAACCGGGAAGGTGTTTATTACATAAAAGTTGGTAACGTAAGTTCATATAAATTTGAAATAAAAAGGGATTTGTATAACAAAGTTTTATATTATACGTTAAGAGTATATGGTGCAAACAGATGTGGCCCTTATGATTCTTGGATCCATAATCATTGCCATACTAAAGATGGTGTAATAAGAGGAACTGGTAAAGAAGGTACACTTGCTGGTGGTTGGCATGACTGTGGAGACCATGTAAAGTTTGGTCATACAGTGTTTTATGCAGCATGTGCATTATTGTTTGCATACAACGCATGGCCTGATAGGTTCGCAGATGTATATAGTATGAGCTATGATGGAACATACTATAATCCAAAACCTGATGGTATACCAGATGTATTAAACGAAGTAAAAGTTGTAACAGATTATATGTTGAATTTATATTATGCATCAGTAGAAGATGGGTTAATACAACAAAATAGATTGTACTACCAAGTAGGTGATGGTGATGATGATCATACTTGGTGGAACAAACCAGAATATCAGGACAATTTTCCCCAATCTCGTGGTGGGCAACCAAGAGAAGCATGGTCTGATATTGGTTCAGACCTTGCAGGAAGGTTCTCAGCAGCGTTAGCAATGATGGCAACTGCATACTATAAGTTTGATATAGAATATGCAAACAAATGTTTAGAAGCAGCAAAAGTTGTGTATACTATAGGTAAAAATTTATATGGTGTTAGTGGTAGAAACACTGGCGGGAAAGGATATTATCAGCCAGATAACAGAGCTGATGACGATATGGCATTAGCAGCAGTTGAACTTTATAAAGCCACTGGTGACCCTTATTATCTTCAAGAAGCACAATACTGGATGGCAAAAGAAAATAAATGGCAGTTTTGTTCATATTATGTTTTAAGTTTCCCAAATGTTTTTGCATTTGTTTTATATGATTATTATCCTTATGCATCAACTGTAGACAACGCACCGAGCGAGGTTGATACAAAAATTGTTACTAAGGATGAATGTTTAGAATGGTTAGAACGAGATGTGTTCCAGTCAGCACCTGCAGCTGATATTTATGGCAGGAAATGGGATTATGGTTGGGGAACTTGTAGATATATGATGGGTGTTGCTGCGACTGCGTGTATGGCTTATGACTTATCATTAAAAAAAGGTCAACCTAATCCTAATTCATTAAAAGTTGCAAAGGATCAAATGAACTGGGTTCTTGGAAGAAACCAGTTTGGTATGAGTTTTATAATTGGTAATCAACAAGATGGTTGGCTTACAAGATATCCACAACATCCTCACCATAGAGCTGCAAATCCTGATGGTGAAAATGTCCCAGAATTGCCATCTTATCCTGCTACAGAACTTACTGGTGCTACTATTGGTGGTCCTAAATCACATACTGATTTTTCAGATAGATGGGATGATTATGTAGCAACAGAGACAGGTGTTGATTACTGGGCTGGTACTTTGATCACAGCTGCGTATTTTGCAAAACCTGTTTCAGAAATATCAGATACACCACCTACTGTTATGTTTTCAACACCTGCTGCTGGTTCAGTTGTTAAAGGAGTTGTAAGTATTAAAGTTTTAGCATCTGATGATAAAGGTGTAGCAAAAATTGTGTTGTTTATTAACAACCAAAAAGTTTATGAAGTGCAAAATCAAACTATTCTTACTTATAACTGGGATACAACAAGTTTAGCTAATGGTGTTTATCAAATTAAAGCTGTTGCTTACGATACAACAAACCAAACTGCAGAAAAACAGATCAGTGTTACAGTAGAAAATGTTTCTGGTGGAGGTGATAATAGTGGAGGTAGTAGTGGAGGAAATGAAGGTGGTCAGCAGACAGATACACCGCCTGTTGTAGTATTTAATAACCTTACCTCAGGGACAACTGTTTCAGGTACAGTAGAAGTTTTAGTAAATGTTAGTGATGACAAAGGAATAACTAATGTAGTATTTTATATCAACAACCAAATTGTTAACACATATAATTCATCGTTTAGTTATAATCTTGACACAACAAGATATCCCAATGGACAACTTAGGTTAAAAGTTATAGCATATGATACTTTGAACCAATCAACCACACAAGAGGTTTTAGTTTATGTTAACAATGTAGTTGGTGACGAACCACCACAAGTACATATTATTTCACCGCAGAATAATGAGATCATAAAAGGTACTATTCAAGTAGGATATATTTATAACGATGATAAAAATGTTGTAAAACTTGAGTTGTATATAAACAACAATTATTTAACTGATTTACCTTTATCTGCTACATATTATTTGTTAGACACAAGGATATTTCCTGATGGTAGTTATGTTATAAAAATAATAGCGTATGATGATGCGAACCAAACAGCGATGAGCAGTGTTGTTGTTAACATAGACAATGTTTCAGATGAAGTTAAGGTTAAAGAAGAAAAGAAGAATTTTGTGTTAATAGGAAAAGAGGACTCACTTAACAAAGAGGTAGATTTTGAAGAGTATTTCAGTGATATAAAATCAATAGAGATTTTTAATCCTTCGGGCAAGTTAGTAAAACGTATAGTTTCACAACCGTTTAAAGTTACATATAAATTGTTGCCTAAACCAGGAGTTTATATTTGTAAAATAGAATATAGTACAAAAACTTCTTATTGTACCGTTACATATTTAAAATAAAAAGGAGATTATTTATGAAATATAGAAAACTTGGTAATACTCAACTTGAAGTTTCTTGTATTTGTTACGGCACAGCATTTTGGGGTGGAAGAACTGATATAGAAGAAGCACGGAAAATTTTTTATTATTGTGTTGAGCAAGGGATAAATTTCTTTGATACAGCAGAGGTGTATGGTTCATATTTAGGTCAAGCAGAAGAGTTCTTAGGTAAATTTTTAAAAGAAAGTAAATTAAGGAACAAACTTATAATTTCTTCTAAAGTCCATGGATACAGAGATGGTAGATATCAATCAAGGAAGGAAATTTTAGAATGTATTAACGCTTCATTAAAAAGGTTAAATACAGATTATTTAGATATATACTTTCTTCACTGGCCAGATCCTTTCACCCCTATTGAAGAAGTTTTACAAACAATGGACGAACTTGTGAAATCTGGTAAAACAAGATTTATTGGTATGTCAAACTATCAGTCATGGGAAGTTTATGAAGCAATACAAATATGTAAAGAAAAAAATTTTAATAAACCTTCTGTATTACAAGAAATTTTTAATTTAGTAGATTTTGATGTAAACATAGAAAAATACAATCTTGCAAAAAAATTTAATTTAGGTTATATGGCATATAGTCCTTTAGCATCAGGGTTTCTTACAGGGAAATATAGAAAAGATAAACCTGTCCCAGAGAATACTCGTGGTAGTTTACTTTCAGATTGGGAGAAAAAAAGATGGTTGTTTAGGTTTACAGATTATGGATGGAAAGTTTTAGGTAAAGTTGAAGAATTTGCAAAAAAATATAATGCTACAATTTCACAATTTTCGCTTGCAGCAGTTTTGTGTTTTGATGGAGTATCTTGTGTTATAGATGGTTCAAGAACAGTTGAACAACTTAAAGAAAACATTAAGTTTTTAGATATAACAATAGATAAAGAAGATTTTGAAAAACTTTTGGAACACTGCTATTTTTTAAAGAAAGAATAAGAATAAAATTATGAATGGTGTATTGTAAGTTAGAGAACTTTTTTCTACTATAAAATTTGTAACGGCCAGATTTCCGTCATAGTGTAATGATTCAGAGAAATTTTGGTAACAATTTTGCAACTTATTTAAGTTTATCTAAAGGTGTCTGGTAACTCAAAGCAGAGTGTCTTCTTTGATAATTATAGCGATACATAAAAACCATTAAGTTCTGCAATAAAATCGTTTTTTGAAAGAGAAATAGTTTGAACTCTGATACATTCATTATACAAAATTTTCCAAAATCTTTTCATGCCAGAAACAGATTCGCCTTGGGCGAACAATTTTTCCATTAGATTGTGGCCGATATGGTGGTGTATAACGATGTTTAATATCAAATATCTTAAGCATTGTTTCAAAAAAATGTGTTTGTTTAGATTTCTTAAGAAGTATAAGTAGTTAATATCGTTCATTGTTTCTTTTATTGTAATTTCATGAACAGCAAACCATTTATATGCGTTAGAAAATGCCTTTGTGACTGTTGCACTTTGAATATTATCAATAACTTCAACATAACAAAATTTTGTTCAATTATCTAAAAGACCAAATAGATAATACTTTGTACTTTTAATAAAAATTGTTTTAGGTAAACAGAAGGTGTCAGCGTGAGAGAGTTTGCCAGGACACATTCTTTCATATCTTTTAATTTTTTTATTCGTTTTTCATTTAATAGATATCTTTTAAGAGTTCTATAAATTGTTGATACAGGGATGAACCTTATTCCACAAGTAGGGACCGCTGAAAAAGTTTCAAACTTACGGGATAGACACAGTAAATAATAAAAAAATAAAAAAACACAAAAATCGATGAATAAACAACTTATTTTTGGAAGTATAATTGTTATTTTGTTATGTTTTATTGCAATTCTAGCACCTGTAATTTCGTTTCATAATCCGTATGAGCAAAATTTAAGTTTACGACTAAAACCACCTTCTTTAAAACATCCTTTTGGGACAGATGAATTAGGTAGGGATGTTTTCTCAAGGATGGTTTATGCAACGAGAGTATCTTTATCTGTAGGTTTTATTTCTATTTCTATCGCAGTGATAATTGGTACAATTTTAGGACTTATAAGTGGTTATTATGGTGGTACCGTTGATAATATTATTATGCGTCTTGTTGATATAATGTTGTGTTTCCCAACATTTTTTTTAATTTTGTTAGTTATAGCGTTTGTTAAACCAAATATTTATAATATTATGATAGTAATAGGACTAACTTCTTGGCCTTCACTTACAAGATATGTCCGTGCTGAAGTGTTGAAAATAAAAAATTTAGAATTTGTTTTATCAGCAAAACTTGCAGGTTTCTCTACTGCTAGGATTTTATTTGTTCATATATTACCTAACGTTTTAGCGCCGGTAGTTGTTACATTTAGTTTAGGTATAGCATCTGCAATTTTGACAGAATCAGCATTGTCGTTTTTAGGTTTAGGTGTTCAACCACCAGAACCTTCCTGGGGTAACATTTTAACTTCTGGTAAAGATTATATTTATATTGCATGGTGGCTTTCTTTGTTTCCAGGTTTGGCAATATTTATTACTGTAGTAGGATTTAATCTTTTAGGAGAAGGTTTAAGAATATATTTAAGTCCTAAAGAAAAACAATAATGGAGCAAGATTTAGTTTTGAATATAGAAAATTTAGAGGTAAGTTTTGAGGTAAAGAATATACCATATTTTGTTTTACGTGGGGTAAATTTTGAATTATATACTAAACAAAAAATAGCAATTGTTGGAGAATCAGGTTCAGGAAAAACTACTTTAGCTAATTCAATACTTCTTTTTAATGATAAAAAAACAACAACATATTTTGGTAATATTAATTTTTATCCAATAAAAAAATGTGATGAGTTAACACATCAGGTAATCCCTATAATATTTACAGAAGAAATTGAAAAAGAAAATAGAACCGAATTTGATGTCCATACTTTAGATGAAAAATTTATGTCGCATATTCGTGGGTTTCATATAAGTATGATATTTCAAGATCCGTTTACAGCATTAAATCCTGTGCTCTGTGTCGGAGAACAAGTTGGTGAAGTTATAAAAATTCATAATCAAAAATTAAATAAAAAAGAGATCTATGATAAAGTAATAGAGTTGTTTACTTTAGTACATCTTCCAGAACCTGAAATTATGTATAAGAAATATCCACATCAACTTTCTGGAGGACAAATACAAAGAATATGTATTGCAACAGCTATTGCAAACCGTCCTGAGATACTTATAGCTGATGAACCAACAACAGCGTTAGATGCGTCGTTAAAAGAATCTATTTTATCATTGTTATCAGAAATGACAGAAAAGTTTGATACATCTTTAATTTTAATTACTCATGATATTAGTATTATAAAAAACTATGTTGATTATATTTACATACTTTATGCAGGGGAAGTTTTAGAATCAGGCCCTACAAAACAAATTTTTTATAATCCGTTACATCCGTATACACAATTTTTGTTTTCTTGTTATGTAGATAAAACAAAGAAAGGACAAAAATTACCGTCTATACCATACGAGATTCCTAATTTGTCAGACCAAGATTTTATTTTTGAAAAATGTATATTTTTAAATAGGTGTCAGAAAAAAATTAAAAGATGCGAAGAAGAGAAACCAGAAGTTTATTCTGTTAAAGGACAAAAAGTAAAATGTTTTTTGTATGAAAGATAAAAATGAACCAGTTTTTGTTAGAAGTTAGAAATGTAACCAAATCTTATTCAATTTATTCTACTTTGTTTCAGGTAGAAGTTGCGAAAAAACCAGTGCTTAGGAACATATCGTTTTCGTTGGAATATAATACTTCGTTAGGTATTTTAGGACCAAGTGGGTGTGGAAAGACAACATTGGTAAAAATTATCTCAAAGATAGAACAGCCAGATTCTGGCGAGGTGTTACTTGAAGGGAAAAGTATAAATAGTTATTCAAAAGAAGAGTTTGCGACAAAAATACAAATGTTATTTCAAAATCCGTATGCGATGTTAAATCCAAAGTTGTCAATTGGATTTTTATTAAAAGAAAGGGTGAAACAAAATTTTGTTTTAACTGGACAAAAAGTAGATAATCAGATAATATATTCAAGAATAAACGAACTTTTAGAAATTGCAAGGTTGCCAAAAAACATACTTAATATGTATCCACATCAGTTATCTGGCGGACAAAGACAAAGGGTTGCAATACTTATGGTATTATCTTTGTATCCAAAACTTGTGATTTTAGATGAACCACTTTCTGCGTTAGATATTTCGTTACAAGCACAGATGTTAAACTTTTTTTCAGAACTTAAAGAAAAATTTAAGTTTTCATATTTGTTTATCACACATGATAAAAATTTAGCAGAGTATTTCTGTGATAAAATTTTGTATATGTATGAAGATGGGCGATATGAATTACAATAAATTAATCAAAGTTTTAAAAGATATTAATCAAAATTTTAAAACAGTATACATAGTTGGTGGTATTTTAAGAGATATTGTGATGAATAAAAAAATACCTGATTCAGCAGAACTTGATATAGACCTACTTTTGTATCCTCTTGATATTTCTTTGTTTAAAAAAATTATGCAAAAATACAAAATGCCGTTTGTTGTGTTAGACGAAGAAAATAAAATTTATAGAAGTGTAATAAAAACTGAGGAATGGGTGATAAACTTAGATTTTTCTACATATAAAAAGTTTGAAGATGATATTTTACGACGAGATTTCACAATAAACACTTTGTGTTTAAAACTTGATGATTTTATTAAATATTTAGTTGATAGAAAATTAGATATTATTACAAAAAATTTAATTGATCACACTGGGCTTGCCATTAAAGATATTAAAAACAAAACATTGCGTGTAGTAAGCAAAAACAGTTTTGAATCTGACCCGTTACGGATTTTGAGGTTAGCAAGATTTATGTGTTTAGGATTTAAACCTGAGAAAAAAACAGAATTGTTAGCAGTAAAAAATAAAAAACTTTTATCAAAAGTTGCTAAAGAAAGAGTAAGTTATGAACTTAAAAAAATCTTTAATTCAGTTTCTTACAATGTTTTAGAATGGATGGATAAATATAAGATTATAGATGAGATTATCCCTGAGATAAAAATTTTAAAAATCAAAGGTAAAAATACACAGTTTAAAAAGTTTTATTTTCATAAAGAAGGGTTATGGCAACATATAAAACTTGCATATAAAAGTATAGAAGATGTGTTATTAAATTTAAAAAAATTTTTCCCAAAATATGTTCAACAAATAAAATCTGTAGTTTATGGTAAAGAATATATTTTGAAATACATTGTTTTATTTCATGATATAGGTAAACCGTTTGTTGTAACTAAAGAAGGCAATAGAGTAAGGTTTTTCCATCATGAAAAAAAATCGTCTGAAATTGCAGAAAAATCGTTGCAAAAACTTAAACTATCAAATAAGGAAATACAAACAATAGTAAATGTTATAACTCATCATATGAGGTTAGGAAGTTTGTATAATAATAAAGAAAATCTTACTGAACGAGCATACCTAAGATTATTCCGTGATTTAGATCAAAACTTAGTTTACCTTATATTATTTTCTTTAGCAGACAGGCTTTCTTACGAAGTTATACCTATTAGCATAAGGAAAAAATATATAAAAAACTTGTCTTCAATAAATGAATTTGTAAAGTTTGAGAATATAATATTACAAAAATATAACGAATATGTTGAAAAAAGTAAATTACCACGGTTGTTGACTGGATATGATGTAATGAGATTGTTTAAAATTCCGGAAGGTCCTTTGGTTGGCAAAATTTTAAACTATGTATATGAACTACAATTGTTAGGTAAAGTTGTAACGAAACAACAAGCAATTAATGTTGCAAAGGAATATTTTAAAACATTGAAAAATATGTGAGTTTTTTATATTTCCATTTTATGAATACAAAGACAATTATTTATCCGGGCAGTTTTGACCCACCAACTAACGGACATTTAGATTTAATTGTTCGTGCAAGCAAGATCTTTGATAAAGTTATTGTTTTAGTTGTTCAAAATATTAATAAAAAACCCTTCTTTTCCATTGATGAACGAGTAGAAATGTTAAAGCTAATTATTAAAAATAGAAAGTTAAAAAATGTTTTTGTTGATCAATATAGAGGTTTGTTAGTAGATTATCTTAAGGAAAAAAAAATAAATTTAATTTTACGTGGATTAAGAGCAGTGTCTGATTTTGATTACGAGTTTCAAATGGTTTTAACTAATCGCAAAATGTATCCTAAAACAGAGATAATCTATCTTATGCCTGATTATAAGTGGGTATATTTATCTTCGAGTTTGGTAAAAGAAATAGTAATGTATAAAGGTGATGTATCAAAGTTTGTGCCAAAAGAGGTTTTAAAATTTATCAAAAATAAATATTAAGAACATGGAAGTTATTTCTCCACATAGAAAATTAGGTGAACTACTTGTTTCATTAGGGATAATAACTCAACAACAACTTCAACAATCTTTAGAACAACAGAAAAAAACTGGCCAAAAATTAGGTGAGATTCTTATAGAATTAGGTTTTGTAAACGAAGAACTTCTGTTTGCTATACTCGCCAAACAGTTTAATATTCCATATGTTTCAGTTTCAGAATATGGTGAGATACCACAAAATGTTTTGTCTTTAGTTTCTGAACGTATTGTTAAAACTTTTCAGTTGATCCCAATAGACTTTGATAAAAATACAAATACTTTAACAATAGCAATGTCAGACCCGTTAGATCTTTATGCTATTGATACTTTAAAAGAAATAACAAAG